>JABLTH010031968.1_pt1 | contig 20444 bp, 17 predicted proteins | sample 7875711 | NCBI WGS metagenome assembly JABLTH01 (sample SAMN14941262, study PRJNA633318) | bioreactor metagenome | isolation source: bioreactor | place: China | collected 2019-03-05 | reverse complement strand
CCGGCGTGGGATCCGAAGGACAACGCCAACGGCGAGTGGAATGCGGAATACGACAACGTCACACTGGTCAATGCGCGACGGGTATGGATTGACCGTTGCACTTTCAGCGACGGTGCGCGGCCGGACCGCATCAATCGCTCGCTGTTCGGCCGCCCGATGCAGTTCCACGATGGCCTGCTCGACATCATCCGTGGATCCGACCTGGTCACCGTCTCCTACAACCACTTCAAAAATCACGACAAGGGTCTGCTGATCGGCAATAGCGACAGCCGCGCCGATGACGAAGGCAAGCTGCGGGTGACGATGCATCACAACTGGTTTGAGGATGTGAAGGAACGCTCGCCGCGCGTGCGCTACGGTCGGGTGCATCTGTACAACAACCTCTACAGCGCCAGTCCCGGTGCCGACTACCCCTACGGCTATTCGATCGGCGTTGGCTTCAAGTCGCGCATCGTTGCCGAAGACAACGTGTTTGCGTTGCCGCAGCGGGCCAACCTGACGCCGTTCAAATTGTGGCGGGGCGAACGCATTGGGGCGTCCGGCAATCGCTGGGCGGACGCCATCGCCGGGCCGGATGTGGACGCGGTGGCGCTGTTGCAGCGGCAATCTGCCAGCGCGTCCATCAGTGCAGAGCCGGGCTGGGTGGTGCCGTACGGCTACGCCCGTGATGCGGTAGTTGATGTCGCGGCAAAGGTGCGCGCTGGCGCAGGGGCAGGACGTCAACCGTAACACCTGGGCGGGGTGGCCGGTCGCGCTGGCACCGTCAGCACAAGAAGAGCACGACTTTCAGAATCCGATGTGTCTGATGATACGACGTAGGACATCTTATGTTATGTTCTGCGTGTGCGGTCGCGCCGCGATCCCCGAGGCGCTGCCGCACAACCGCAGCATCCAGCCACAACAACACAAATTTGGGTAACCGCTGCGGACAAACAGGAGGTTCGTCATGCAGTTGTTTCCCGGTATCAGTTCGCTCGGCGCCATCGCTGCAGCCGCAGTCTGCTCACTCATTGCCGTTGCCCCGGTGGCAGGTCAACAGGGTGCCGCACCAACGGTCGCCGCGACCAGCGCAGTGAATCTTCGTCTGTGGAATATTCACCCGGAAGGCTACCCGGTTACTGTCGCACTCAACAGTTTCGCGGAAGACGTGCGGGCAAGGACCGGCGGCCGCGTCAACGTGCAGGTTTTCTCCAACGCCGTGCTCGGTGACCAGCCAAAGGCAGTGAGCATGCTCAAGGCGGGTGAGCTGGACATGGGCGAATTCGGCCTGGCGCCGCTGACCGAGGCAGTGCCCAGCATGAAGGCCATCACGCTGCCGTTTTTGTTCCAGGACGCCGAACACATGTTCCGCCATATGGATGGCGCAATGGGTGACAAATTCAAGGAGCGCCTCTCCGCCGCCGGCTTTGTCGTGATTGGCTGGTACGACGGCGGTGCGCGCTCGTTCTACTGCGTCGGCAAGCGGGTGCAGGGCCCACGCGACTTCGCCGGACTGCGCATCCGCGTGCAGGGTACCGAAATCTTCAAGGAAATGATTACCTTGCTGGGCGCCACGCCGACGATGGTGCCGTACAAGGATGTGAAGGGGGCGTTCGAAGATGGCAAGATCGACTGCGCGGAAAACAATTTGCCATCGTTCATTTCGGCCGGACACTACAAGCACGCCAAGTATTTCTTCCAGACCAATCATGTGGTGACACCCGAGGCGCTGGTGGTGTCGACCGCCGCCTGGAAGAAGCTCAGCACCGCCGATCAGGCTGCGATCCGTGCGGCAGGGCAGGCGTCGGCGGTTTACATGCGGCAGCTCTGGAACAAGCAGGTGGACGAGGCTCGCGCTACCGCAGTGAAGGCGGGCATCGTGTTTGACCGCCCCATCGAGTATGGCGCTTACGTGAGCCGCATGAAGCCAATGCACCAGAAGTATTGGCGTGATGCCTCGACGCGTGACGAACTGCTGACGATCCTGGCGAACTGAGTGGCGTAAAAAAATGCGGTAAGAAGCATTGCGTTTGAAAGAGGTCATCTGATAAGATGTCATACAACAAGATCAAACGCAATCTCATCGGAGCTACGTCGCCTGCGGGTTCACCGCAGGTTCAATACGCATGACACCTTCAGAACTCAAGTCCACACTGCAGTCCGGTCTCCTTTCGTTCCCGCTCACCGACTTCGATGCGGCCGGCGACTTCAACGCCGATGGCTATCGCCGCCGCCTCGAATGGCTCTCGCCGTACGGAGCAACGGCACTGTTCGCGGCCGGCGGTACGGGTGAGTTCTTTTCGCTGACCGGCGACGAATATCCGCTGATCATCAAGACCGCCGTAGATACCTGTCGCGGCAAGGTGCCCATCATCGCCGGTGCCGGCGGACCCACGCGCTTTGCGATCGCCTGCGCGCAGGCAGCCGAGCAGGCGGGTGCGCAGGGCATCCTGCTGCTGCCGCACTATCTGACCGAGGCGGGGCAGGAAGGCATCGCGGCACACGTTGAGGCCGTGTGCAAAACCACGAATCTTGGCGTGATCGTCTACAACCGCGCGCAGAGCCGTCTTTCCCCGACAACACTGGCCGGGCTGGCGGAACGCTGCCCTAACCTGATTGGCTTCAAGGACGGCATCGGCGACATCGAACTGATGGTCTCGATCTATCAGAAGATGGGCGACCGCTTTTCGTACCTCGGCGGTCTGCCAACGGCGGAGGTGTATGCCGCAGCCTACAAGGCGCTCGGCACGCCGGTCTACTCGTCGGCAGTGTTCAACTTCATCCCGCGTACGGCGATGGACTTCTACCATGCGGTCGCCGCCAACGACCAGGGGACGCAGGACCGTCTGCTGAAAGACTTCTTTCTGCCCTACCTGACGATCCGCAATCGCATGCCGGGTTACGCCGTCAGCATCGTCAAGGCGGGTGCTGCGATCGTTGGACACGGCGCCGGGCCAGTGCGTCCGCCGTTGACGGATCTCGTCGCGGAAGAGGTGAACGAGCTGGCAACCCTGATCAAGGCGCTGGGTCCGCAGGACTGACCAGTCGCAGGCGGCCGACACTGCCGTCTGCGGCGTGCGAACCCGCCCGGCGTCGGACCAACCGGGCCGGGACGTTATGCCTTTTTTGTTGCAATGGCTTTCGCATTGGGCGCCAGGGGCGAAAGTGCGTAAAGTCGATAAACAGGCAAACAGGCTCGCAAGCCCAATTTATATGCGCCTTTCAGTAAAAAGCTATAAGCGGTAGCTGCATGGTGTCCGGTTCGCATCGGGTTAGCGTTAACATCAGGCATCGTGCCTTCGTCCTCCCGCTCTTCCACGGCGTCGTCTGCGACGCGCTCATCCCGCACCAGATCGGCTCGCCGCACGCCACGCCGTGGCACTGGCGGCACCACGCTGAACGATGTCGCCGCGCTCGCCGGTGTGTCGGCCATTACGGTGTCGCGGGCGCTGAAGAAACCCGACGTGGTGGCGCAGGAAACACTGGCACGCATCCAGGACGCCGTTGCCCGCACCGGCTACGTGCCCAACCTGATCGCCGGCGGTCTCGCGTCCAATCGCACTGGCCTGATTGCAGCGCTGGTGCCAACCATCGCCGGATCGGTCTTCCTCGATACCGTGCAGGCGCTAACCGATGCCTGCGACGAGGCCGGCTGCCAGTTGATGCTGGGGCAGAGCGGCTACACCGGTTTTCGCGAGGATGCACTGATCAACGCGATCGTCGGCCGCCGTCCGGACGGTATCGTGCTCACCGGCATCATGCACTCGCCCGAGGGGCGCAAACGGCTCCTGGCTTCCGGCATTCCGGTGGTCGAAACCTGGGATCTGACACCAACGCCGATCGACATGCTGGTCGGCTTTTCGCACGAGCGGGTCGGCATGGAGGTGGCGGATTACCTCTATGGCAAGGGCTATCGGCGGCCCGCCATCGTCACGGCCGAGGACTACCGCGCCGGGTTGCGGCGAGCGGGCTTCGAGCACCGCATGCGTTCGCTTGGCGTGCTGGACATTCCGGTGCGGGTGGTCACCGCCCCGACCATGCTGCGGCATGGCCGCGAATCGATGACCGAGCTGATGCAGCGCGCGGCGCCGCCAGATGTCATTTTCTGCAGCTCGGACGTGCTCGCCCACGGCGTCATCACCGAGGCGCAGGCGCGTGGCATGCAGGTGCCTGGGGACATCGCGGTCATGGGCTTCGGCGATCTGGCGTTTTCCCCGTACTTGCATCCCGCCTTGAGCACCGTCCACATCGACGGTACCGCGATCGGCCGGCAGGCCGCCCGGTTCATTCTCGACCGCATCGAAGGTCACGACATCGGCGAGCGGGTGCGCGACATCGGCTTCACGATCGTCCCGCGTCAGAGCGCCTAGCGGCCTCGTCCAATTCACCCCGCCATGGGGTGATGCAGCTTTTGGCAGTTTTGACGCCAAAACGACAGCATTGCGCAAATGTTAGCGCTATCATTGACGCTGTGAAAACTGGACGGCGCATCCACAAAGCGCCAGATCAACCAGTCCGCTGACATCGCACCACTGCATTGGAACGTTGAAATGACCACCCGCAAAAAGCCCGAAGAACTCCGCAGCCACCGCTGGTACGGTGTCAAAGACCTCCGCTCGTTAGGGCACCGCTCGCGCACCGCGCAGATGGGCTATCACCGCAGCGACTACGCCGGCAAGCCGGTGATCGCCATCATCAACACCTGGAGCGACATCAACCCCTGCCACACGCATTTCAAGCAGCGGGTGGAAGAGGTGAAGCGAGGCGTCTGGCAAGCGGGCGGCTTTCCGGTCGAGATGCCGGCGATTTCACTCTCGGAGCCGATGCAGAAGCCGACCACCATGCTCTATCGCAATCTGCTGGCGATGGAGACCGAGGAGCTGCTCAAGTCCTACCCGGCCGATGGTTGCGTGCTGATGGGTGGTTGCGACAAGACCACCCCGGCGCTGGTGATGGGCGCGGTGTCGATGAACCTGCCCACCATCTTCCTGCCCGCCGGCCCGATGCTGCGCGGCGATTACAAGGGGCAGTATCTCGGCTCCGGCTCCGACACCTGGAAGTACTGGGCCGAGCTGCGCGCCGGCAACATCACCGAGAACGACTGGCAGGACGTGGAGGACGGCATCGCCCGCTCGCCCGGTCACTGCATGACGATGGGTACCGCGTCCACGTTGACCAGCGCCGTCGAAGCGCTGGGCCTTACGCTGCCCGGCGCTGCGTCGATCCCGGCGCCGGACTCGCGCCACGCGCAGATGGCCACGCTCACCGGCAAACGCATTGTCGATATGGTGTGGGAAGACCTGAAGCCGCTCGACATCCTGACCAAGCAGTCGTTCCGCAATGCGGTTACCACGGTGCTGGCGCTCGGCGGCTCGACCAACTCTGTGGTGCACCTGGTCGCCATGGCCAAGCGCTCCGGCATCAGCCTGAACATTGACGAGTTCGACGAAATCGCGCGCTCGACGCCGGTGATCGCCAACCTGCGTCCGAGCGGCAAGTATCTGATGGAAGATTTCTATTACGCCGGTGGCCTGCGCGCCTTCCTGGCGCGGCTCGGCGGCCGCGTCGACGGCACACAGAAGACCTGCATGGGCACCACGCTGGGCGAGAACATTGCCGACGCCAAGGTCTACAACGATGACGTGATCCTGCCGCTCGACAAGCCGCTGGTTGCCAAGGATGGCCTCGCCGTGCTGCGCGGCAATCTGGCACCCGGCGGCGCTGTCATCAAGCCCGCTGCGATGGAGCCGCACCTGCGCAAGCATCAGGGCAAGGCCGTGGTGTTCAAGGACTACAACGACATGTCGGCGCGCATCGATTCGCCTGACCTCGATGTCGATAAGGACAGCGTGATCGTTCTGCAAAGCGCCGGTCCGCAGGGCGCGCCGGGCATGCCGGAGTGGGGCCAGTTGCCGATTCCGCAGAAGCTGTTGAAGGAAGGCGTACGCGACATGCTGCGCATCAGCGACGCACGCATGAGCGGCACCAGCTACGGCGCCTGCGTGCTGCACGTCACGCCCGAGTCGCACGTGGGCGGCCCGCTGGCGCTGGTTCAGACGGGCGACGTGATCGCGATCGACATCGAAGCGCGCAGCATCAACATGCTGGTCAGCGACGACGAACTCGCGCGCCGCCGCGCCGCATGGAAGCCGCCGATCCCGAAGTTCACCCGCGGCTATGGTGCGCTGTACCTCAAACACATCCAGCAGGCCGACAAGGGCTGCGACTTTGACTTCCTCGAGCCCGGCTACGGCGAGGCCAATCCGGCTGGCGGTGAGCCGGAGATTCACTAGACGGCAACGCTGATAAACGCTGTCGTCCCCGCGAAGGCGGGGACCCATACCGTGCGCTGGGTCGTGTAATGAGCAAGACGCGCTGCGCATGGTCCGCTCTGATTTCCGCCTTCGCGGACATGACAACTCAACGTTCAATCACACGCGGCAATGACACAGCAGTGAACAAGAAGCACCAATCAACAAGGAGAGGCATGTGGAACACAATACAGAACGCGACTCATCAGAGTCGTTGTCGCTTGGCCGCCGCCAGCTGTTGCGCGGCGCTGTGGCATCAACCGTTGCATTAGGAGCGGCAGGCATGGCCAACGCCAACGCAGGTGCGGGCTCCGCAGTAGGCCCGGGTTTTGACTTCAAACCGAGTCAGCGCTACCCGGATCCGGCAGTGCAGATTCTTGACCCGAGTTTTGCCAAATACCGCATCTACAGCAGCACCGTCGAGCAGGTCGGTACCGGCATGCGCTGGGCAGAAGGCCCGGTGTATTTCGGTGACGCGCGCTGCCTGCTGGTTAGCGACATCCCGAACAACCGCATCATGCGTTACGACGAAGTTACCGGCAGCTTCACTGTGTGGCGGCAACCGTCGAACTTTTCCAACGGCATGTGCCGTGATCGCCAGGGTCGCCTGCTCACCTGCGAGCATCTGACGCGCCGCGTCACGCGCACTGAGTACAACGGCAAGATCACCGTGCTGGCCGATAAATTCAATGGCAAGCCGCTCAACTCGCCGAACGACATCGTCTGCAAGTCCGACGGCTCGATCTGGTTCACCGATCCCCCGTTCGGCATCGGCGGTCACTGGGAAGGCGACAAGGCCACGCCCGAGCTGCCGCATTCGGTCTATCGCATTTCGCCCGATGGCAAGCTGAGCCTGGTGACTGACAAGCTGGCGGGGCCGAACGGGCTGGCTTTCTCACCGGACGAGAAGAAGCTCTACATCGCGGAATCCCGCGCCACGCCGAACCGCGTGATCGCTGCCTTCGATGTTGGCGCTGACGGCAGCATCTCCAACCGCACCGTGGTGGTGGATGCCAACGGCCCCGGCTCGATCGATGGCTTCCGCGTCGATACCGATGGCAACCTCTGGTGCGGCTGGGGCAGCAACGGGTCGCCGACGGCCAAAGCCGAGGAACTCGATGGCGTGATGGTGTTCAACCCCGCAGGCAAGGCGATCGGCTTCATTCGCCTGCCCGAGCGCTGCGCGAACCTCACGTTTGGCGGCCCGAAGAACAACCGCCTATACATGGCGAGCTGCCATTCTTTGTACGCGCTTTATGTGGAGGCGGTGGGGGCTGTTTAGGCACTTACCGCAAGTCTCTCCTGTACGGCAGGGGAGACGTCTGCGCAGCAGACAGAGGGGTTGGTCGCTCAAGACTGGCGTTCTTTCGCACCGCGCGACCCCTCCGCCCCTTCGGGGCACCTCCTTTGCCTTGCAGGGGAGGCTGTTGGATTACCTTTGGTTGATAGCAGCATCATGATGACCATCAAGCGGATATCTCACCTCCTGGCCCTGGGCGCGCTCTGCGCTGTGCATTCGGCACCGACATTCGCTCAAGCCTATCCCTCCAAACCAGTCACCGTGGTGGTGCCGTTTTCGCCCGGCGGTGGCACTGACATTGGCGCCCGCCTGATCGCGCAAAAGCTCACTGCCAAGTGGGGCCAATCGGTCATCGTTGAAAACCGCGCGGGTGCCGGCGGGCTGGTCGGCGCCGATCTGGTCGCGAAAGCGAAGCCGGACGGTTACACCCTGCTGGTCGGCAACGTCGGTACCCAGGCGATCAATCAGTCGCTGTACAAGATGCCGTACAACGCTGACACCGCATTTGCGCCAATCTCGATGATTGCCGAGCTGCCGTTCGTGATGCTGGCCGGGCCAAGCGTGACCGCCAAGACGCCGAAAGAGTTTGTCGCACTTGCCAAGGCCGAGCCAGGCAAGCGCACCTACGCAAGTTCGGGACAGGGTGGTTCGCCGCACCTGACCGCCGAGATCTTTCAGGGCGCAGCAGGCGTCAAGCTAACGCACGTGCCGTACAAGGGCGGTGGCCCCGCGATGACCGACCTGATGGCTGGTCACGTCGATATCCTTTTTGCCTCGGTGCTTGAAGGTTCGGGCCACGTCAAGGCAGGCAAGCTGAAGGCGCTGGCAGTGAGCAGCGCTACGCGCTCGCCGGCGCTGCCGGATGTGCCCACGCTCGCGGAGGCGGGTATTGCCAATTCCGAATCCGGCTCGTGGATTGCCATGTTCGCTCCCACTGGCACGCCACAAGCCATCGTCGACAAGATCGCCGCCGACATCAAGGAGGCCGTTGCCCAGGCGGATACGAAGCAGACGCTGATCGGCCAGGGTGCCACGCCCTGGTCCACCACGCCGTCCGAGCTCAAGGCCATCATCGAACGTGATCGCGTTCGCTACGGCAAAGTCATCACTGATCGCAGCATCAAGGTCGAATAAGTCGAACCCGATGCCAACATCCATTTCGAGTTTTCCCACAGCCATGAAGTCAATCCATCTCCACTCTTCGCGCCGCTTCGTGCTGCGCTCGCTGGCGGCGCTCACGACCGTCGTCATCGCCGCTGCCGTAGCCACTCCAGCACAGGCACAGGCCGACGGTCCGTGGCCCACCCGCCCCATCACCTGGGTGGTGCCATTCACGCCTGGCGGCTCGACCGATGTCATTGGCCGCACCATCGGGCAGAAGCTGGCCGATGTCCTCAAGCAGCCGGTGGTGGTGGATAACAAGCCGGGCGCGGCTGGCGCCGTGGGAGCAGCCTTCGTTGCCAAGTCGAAGCCCGATGGCTACACGCTGTTCGGCGGCACCATCAGCACCCACGCCATCAATGCGAGCCTTTACAAGAATCTTTCGTACGACCCGGTGAAGGACTTCGAGCCCATCACGCTGGTGGCGTCGCTGCCGAACGTGCTGATCGTCAGCCCGAGCCTCGGCGTCAACAATGTGGCCGAACTGATTGCCTTGTTGAAGAAAGACTCCAGCAAACGGCAATTTGCATCCTCGGGCGCCGGGACTTCTGCGCATCTCGCAGGAGAGTTGCTCGGTGATCTGATCGGCGTGCAACTCACGCATATCCCCTACAAAGGCACGCCGCCGGCGCTGATTGATGTGTCGACCGGGCAAGTGCCATTCATGTTTGATCAGCTCACTGCCGCGAAATCGCTCGCCGACGCTGGAAAGCTGAAGATCATTGCGGTGACCACGCCCAAGCGCGTTGCCATTGCACCGAATCTGCCGACGATGATGGAGAGCGGCGTGCCGAACTTTCAGATGTCGAGCTGGCAGGCCGTCTACGCGCCGAAAGGTACGCCGAAGGCCGTCGTGCAGCGCCTTAACGCCGAGATCGTGAAGATCCTGCGCCTGCCCGACGTGAAGGAAAAGCTCGGCACGTCGCTTGGCATGGAGATCGTCGGCAGCACGCCCGAAGAGCTGGCCGCGCACATGGCGAAAGAGATTCCGCGCTGGGCGGAACTGGTCAGGAAATCGGGCGCGACGGCAAACTAGGTTACCCGTCGCCCCGGCGCAGCGCGCAGCAACTCTCGCATTTGTTACTCACCCGGTCTGGATTCCTGCCTTCGCGGGAATGACAGGCCAGTATCCGGAGGCCACCACATGAACCCCACCACCTACGCCCACCTGAAAAAAGTCAGCGTCGCCACGCTTTGCACGCAGCTTTTCAAGCGTGGCTTTCGCAACGTCTTCATTCAGGACATTGCCCGTCTCACAGATCCGTCTGACGGCAACCTCGTCGGCCCGGCCTACACCATGCGCAACATCCCGGCCCGCGAGGACCTCGACCAGATCAGCGCCTTCGATAACCCCGATCATCCGCAGCGCAAGGGCGTGGAGAGCGTGCCGCCGGGGCATGTACTGGTGGTTGATACGCGCCGCGAAACACGCGTGGCATCCGGCGGCGAAATCCTCACCACCCGCCTCAAGGTGCGCGGTGCGGCGGGCCTCGTCTCCGACGGTCCGGTGCGTGATAGCGGCCGCATCGCGGAGATCGATTTCCCCGTCTATTGCGCCGGCGGCAGCGCGCCGCTCAACCTGATCCATCATCACACCGTTGACCTCAACGTACCGATCGGCTGCGGTGGTGTGGCGGTCTACCCCGGCGACATCATCGTTGGCGACGAGGAGGGTGTGGTGGTAATTCCAGCGCACCTCGCCGACGAAGTGGCCGCCGATGCGGCGGCGCAGGAGGTGATGGAGGTATTCATCCTTGAGCGTGTGCAGAACGGCGCCAAGCTGCCCGGAACCTATCCGCCCAACGCCGAAACAAAGGCGGCGTTTGAGGTGTGGAAGAAAGAAAAAGGACTTTGAGAATTTGTTCCCCTCTCCCTTGAGGGGAGAGGGGTGGGGGAGAGGGTGACGGTGGATTGATCGTTCAGCGCGCGAGTCCAAGTTCTGCCGCCCCCTCTCCCTGGCCCTCTCCCACAGGGGGAGAGGGAGTCAGGTACAGCTATCAAGGAATAAAAATGACACAGCACAACAACTTCATCAACGGCGAATGGGTCGCAGGCGCGAGCTACACGCCCAACATCAACCCGTCGAACCTGGGCGACGTGATCGGCGAATACACGCAGGCCGATGCCGCGCAGGTCGAAACGGCCGTGGCCGCCGCAAAAGCCGCCTTCCCGGCGTGGTCAACGGGTGGCGTGCAGGCGCGCAGCGATGCACTTGACAAGATTGGCAATGAAATCCTGGCGCGTCGTGAAGAGCTGGGTACGTTGCTGTCGCGCGAAGAAGGCAAGACCAAAGCTGAAGGCATTGGCGAGGCAGCTCGTGCGGGCTACATCTTCAAGTTCTTCGCCGGTGAATGCCTGCGTCTGGCAGGTGAGACGATCCCGTCGGTGCGGCCCAACATTGGCGTTGAAGTAACACGCGAACCGATTGGCGTTGTTGGCCTCATCACGCCGTGGAATTTCCCGATTGCGATTCCGTCGTGGAAGATCGCGCCCGCGCTGGCGTACGGCAATTGCGTCGTCATCAAGCCCGCCGATCTCGTTCCTGGTTGCGCGTGGGCGATTGCCGACATCATTTCGCGCAGTGGCATCCCGGCGGGCGTGTTCAATCTGGTCATGGGCCGTGGCTCGGTGGTGGGCGAGGGCATCATCCAGCATCGCGACGTCAACGCGATCAGCTTCACCGGCTCGGTGGGTGTCGGCAGCCGCATTGCGGCAGCAGCGGCGCAGAAGCTCAAAAAAGTGCAGCTCGAAATGGGCGGCAAGAATCCGCAGATCGTGCTCGATGATGCCGATCTCAAAACCGCTGTCGAGCTCTGCGTGCAGTCGGCATTCTTCTCGACCGGCCAGCGCTGCACCGCGTCCAGCCGTCTGATCGTGACCGAAGGCATCTACCCGAAGTTCATCGAGGCGATGAAGGCGCGTATGGCAACGCTCAAGGTCGACGACGCGCTGAAGGCCGGCACCGACATCGGCCCGGTGTCGAGCAGGGACCAGCTCGAGCAGGACCAGCAGTACGTGCAGATCGGCAAGGACGAGGGCGCCACGCTCGCGTGCGGCGGTGACCTGATCGCAACGAGCAGCGACGGCAACAAGGGCTTCTTCATGGCGCCCGCGCTGTTCTCGGAAAGCGCGGCCAGCATGCGCATCAACAGGGAAGAAATTTTTGGCCCGGTCGCCAGCGTCATCAAGGTGAAGAACTACGAAGAAGCGCTGGCCACCGCCAACGACACCGAGTTCGGCCTGTCCGCCGGTATTGCCACCACCTCGCTGAAGCACGCGACACACTTCAAGCGCCACTCGCAGGCAGGCATGGTGATGGTCAATCTGCCGACGGCCGGTGTCGACTACCACGTCCCGTTCGGCGGCCGCAAAGGCTCAAGCTACGGCAGCCGCGAGCAGGGCAAATACGCAGCGGAATTCTTCACCACGGTGAAGACGGCGTACACCTACGCGGGATAAGCCGGTGGGCGACGTGCCTTGACCATGCGCTACGGCTTCCTGCGGCGAAGCCCAAGCGCAGCGGGGTCACCGCCGTTGATTGCACGCAAATACTGCTCGACCTGTTTGTCGAGCAGCGCAGGGTTGAGGCCGTCGCGCGTGAGCGCAGCGCGCACGGCGGCACCTAGATCGTCACCGGTGCACGCACCGAACTTGAGGCAGGCTTCGCGTGCCCACAGGCTGTCCTGCCCGCAATGGGCGCCAAGCTGGCACAACGCAAGTTGCCAGGCGATCGGCGTCACCGCGTCAGCGTAGTAGCGCGGGTCTGCCATCCCCTGTGCCGAAATATTGGCAGTAAGGTTGGCCAGAAGCGGCTGCACAACTTGTCCCAGCAGCGCAAGCGTGCCTGTATCGCGGTCGCGCAATGCACGGCCGATGAGGTCGTACTGTTCGGGCGTCAAGGCGCCCAGATCGAGCGGTTGGGTCACCAGGTTCATCAGCTCGGGGTAAAGCGACCCTCGAGCGATGAGCCTTTGCAGCGCTGTGTTGGCGTCGGCCTTGGCACTGTCAAGGCTGAAGTCTTTGCACGCCTGAACCAGGACTCGGTTGCTCTCCTGCATGCGGGTGCGTTCGCCCGCCTCGCGCAAGGGGTCAGGTGGCTCCTTGCCGGTGGAAGCACGTAGACGCACTGGTATCCAGGCACCGGCGTTCGCCTGCACCTTGGCGGCTGCGCTGGCGTTGCGCAGACAAAAGTCGATCATCTCCATCGCAAATGAGTTAGCTGCGACATCGTCGGCGTTGGCCGCGTCGCGAATCGAAACGGCGAGCGCTGTGCTGGCCTGCAATTCGGCGATACGCACCGTGCGGCGTGGCTGCGAGTCAGACGCGACCGGCGCTGTGCTGGCGTGCAACTGTCCCGGCAGCGCCCCCGGTGCATTGGGGTCAATGGCGCGGATACTGGAAGTACCAGCCGAAGCCACGCCTGCAGCGTTGGCCGACGAGCCGGTGCCCGTGCCACCCACCGCCGCCCCAGCTACCGTGCGGCCGTTCGCAGCGGTACGGCCGTTCAACCCATAGAAGGCAACGAGCGCCAGGGCGGCGAGCAGGAGCAGAACGGGAACGGGGCGCAGACGCATACCGGATTGTGGCGAACGAACACGACCATTGGAGTTTAGCGGTCACGCCTGGCGCTGACCGTCGCGACGTATCGCCGCGCCCGGCCGGACGCAACGGCGTCTGCGTGCCGCAGTGTCGGGGCCAATGACTTCATTCCTGTTTGATGACAGTTTGGCGACCAGGATTCCGTCTGAACCATGACCGGTCAACGCTTGTTGGCGGGCCATCGACTCCACTCAACCTACCGCGCGGCCCCGGCAGCGACTCCCATGCGCTGTACCCTTCTCATGAAACGCCTGTCCAGGCTGGCGGTTGCCACCATGATGTTGCTTGCCGGCCTGGCATCAACGGCACCGGCCCTGGCCGCCGAACGCTTTGTGTCCACCACCGGCAGTGACAGCACGGGCAACGGGTCGCGCGCTGCGCCGTATCGCACGCTCTCGCGGGTGCTGTCGCCATCGGCGGGCATCGTTCGCGCGGGCGATGTGGTCACCCTGCTGGCGACAGCGTCCAACCCGGTGTTCAACGAGTGTGATGTGCGCTTGCGGGTGCCGCTGACGATCCGCTCGGACGCGGCGCGACGGGCGCATATTCATTGCGACATACAGACGCCAGACAGCGTGACCATCCAGATTGACCCGGACGCGTCGGGTTCGCGGCTGTCGAACCTTGAAATCAGTGGTGGCCGCTACTACGGCGTCTTTCTGCAGACCGACTGGGATGCGCAAGGCAATCCCGGCGGACGCGGCGCGTCGAACATCGTGATCGAGGACGTCTACGTGCATGACACCGGCCGCGACGCCATCAAGATCACGCCGAAGAGCGACTATGTGACCATCCGCCGCGCCGAGATCGCCCGCAGCGGTGCTGGCTACGCACCAGGCACGCCGCTGGACGACAAGAACGCCGAAGGCATCGATAACGTCAACGGATCGTTCATGATCGTGGAAGACAGCTACATCCACGATACCGCGACCACCGGCGTTTACTTCAAGGGCGGCGCCACCGATGTGATCGTGCAACGCAATCGCATCGAAAACGTCGGCATCGCCGGTGTGCTGGTGGGCTTTGACACCAGCCCGGAATATTTCGATACGGTGCGCAACCCGCAGTATTACGAGGCCATTCGCGGCATCGTGCGCAACAACGTGATCCGCAATGCCAACTACGCTGGCATCGGCCTCTACGCCGCGCAGGACAGCGTGGTCGCCAATAACACCGTGATCAACACCGGCAATCTTGGTCACGCAGCGCTTTACTTCGGCGTCACCTTTCAGGACTACGAGCCCGCTGCCGGGCGGCCCGCCAACCGTGGGGTGGTGCTGCGCAACAACCTTGTCCAGCAGCAGGGCGGCGACTGCATCCGCATCCGCTATTCGGACGAACTGGGTGGCTTGTCCGGGTTGGCTGGCACGGTGGACAGCGATTTCAATGTGTTTCATGCTGCATCCGGCGCCTGCGTGTTCGCCGACGCGCGGCCGGGCAGCACGCTTGCTGGCAGTGGGCTCGCCGCGTGGCGCACGGCCATGCAGGCCGACGGCGCCAGCACCGAGGTCGCAGTGGCGCTGGACAGCACTGGCCGGCCACTGAGCGGCGGGGCCACCGAAGGGCGAGGCGCGCCGCTGCCGGCCGTCGTTGATGATCTGCAGCGGGTGGTGCGCGCCTCGCCGCCGGATATTGGCGCGCACCAGGCGGCAGCGGCTACCAGTGTTCGCGTAATGTCGGAGTTCCGTCATGGCGAGCTTGACTACTACTTCATCACCGCGCGCGACGACGAGAAGCTGTTGCTCGACAGCGTCAACGGCTGGCAACGCACCGGGGCGGAGTTCAAGGTGCACGCCAGCGTCCAGACCGGGCTGCATGGCATTGCCCGCTACTACTTTGATCAGGTGGCGCGCGGCGGCCAGCGCGGGTCGCACTTCTACACGGCCATCGCTGCGGAGAAAGACGCGCTCGCTGCGCTGAACCCGGGCAACGCACGGGCACCGCGAGTGCCATTTGCTGAAGGAGAGGATGGCTATGTGCCGTTACCAACCGTCAATGGCAGCGTGGCAAGCTGCGGTGCGGGCTACTGGCCGATCTACCGGGCGTTTCGCGGGCCGGCGCGGTTTGCTGATGATGCCAACCACCGGTTCACCACTGACGCCCGTCTGCACGAGCGGCTGGTCGCCGCCGGCTGGGATGGTGAGGGCGTAAAGCTCTGCGCGCTGCGCTGATGCCTGCGGAGGTGCGAGCAACCCCTCGAAGTCAGTGACTTTTTCGCAGAAGCCCCACTGCACAGGGCTCTGCGCCGCAATTGGCGGATAGTCGACTTCAGTAGTTTTTGCGCTCTGAGCCCAATTCCATAGCGGCTTTCACGAAAAGGCCGCTGGGCATTCCGCGCGTCGGCGCCGCAGCGCCGAGCGTCGCGCCGTCAGGCTGCGACCGCCTGCTTTTCGCGTACCAAGTCCAGTGCCGTCCACTCCGAATCCAGGGCATCGACGAAAACGTCGAGCATGGCGGACGTGTGGCAGGGCCCCGGCGCGATGCGGATGCGCTCGGTACCGCGCGGCACCGTGGGGTAATTGATCGGCTGCAGATAGATGCCGTGGCGGTCCTGCAGGCGGTCGGTCAGCGTTTTCACCTTCACCGGATCGCCCACAAACACCGGCACGATGTGCGATTTGCTGGGCATCACCGGCAGGCCGATGGCCGTCAGCCGCGCCTTCATCTCGGCCACACGCTCGCGCTGCAGGCGGCGCTCTTCCTGCGAATTCATCAGGTGACTGACGCTGGCAATCGCGCCCGCCGCCAGCACCGGAGCCAGCGAGGTGGAGAAAATGAACGAGGCGCCGAAGCTGCGGATGCAGTCCACCACCGCCGTATCGCCGGTGACGTAGCCGCCCTGCATGCCGAAGGCCTTGCCCAGCGTGCCCTGAATCACGTCAATCTGGTCGGCGACGCCCGTCTCCTGCGACACGCCACCACCACGGTTGCCGTACATGCCCACGGCGTGCACCTCGTCGAGGTAGGTCATGGCGCCGTATTTCTTGGCGATGCGGGCGAATTCACCGATGGGGGCGATGTTGCCGCTCATCGAATAAACGCTCTCAAACACCACCAGCTTCGGGCGGTCCGGGCTGATGGCGGCCAGCTTGGCTTCAAGGTCGCGCGGGCTGTTGTGCTCGAAGATCACGCGGTCGCTGTTGGCGCGACGGATGCCTTCGATCATCGAATTGTGGTTGTCGGCGTCGGACAGGATCACCGTGTCCGGGAGCAGCGAGCCGAGCACCGAGAGCGAGGCTAGATTGGCGCTGTAGCCCGAGGTGAAGGTGAGCGCGGCCGGTTTGTCGTGCAGTGTGGCCAGCAGGCGCTCCAGTTCCACATGCAGCGCATTGGTGCCGCCGATGTTGCGGGTGCCGCCAGCGCCGGTGGCGCCGTCGTCAATCGCCTTGTGCATCGCCTCGCGCACCACCGGGTGATGGCCCATGCCGAGGTAATCGTTGGAGCACCAGGTGATCACCTCGCGCACGCCGCTCGGGCTGGCCCACTGCACGCGCGGGAACTCCCCGGCAGGGCGGGTCAGCTCTGCGAAAATGCGGTAGCGCCCCTCGCGCTTGAGCGCATCAATGCGGGCGGCGAACAGGGCGGGATAGTCGGAAGAGCGGATCAAAACAGTGCTTTCAGAGTCCAGACGCAATTTTACGGTTCACGCCGACCAAAGCACAGCTCAAAATGGCGCTGTGCATATGCCGGGGGCCTCGCCAGCGGTGGGTATTTGCTGGCGGGCAGGGCGTTTTACCTACGACGTCGGGCGTCTTGCCCGGCCTCTGGTGATGGGGATTATCAATGTCACGCCCGACTCGTTTTCTGACGGCGGTCAACATATTAGGCTCCCGGCGGCCTTAAATCACGCTGAACGGCTGCTTGCCGAGGGCGCCGACATCCTCGATATCGGCGGCGAATCCACCCGCCCCGGCGCCCCGCCGGTGCCGCTGGACGAGGAGCGGCGGCGGGTGCTGCCGGTGTTGGAGGCGCTGGCCGCCCGTGGCGCCTGCGTGTCGGTCGACACCCGTCATCCGGCCCTGATGCGCGAGGCCATCGTCGCCGGCGCCAGCATCATCAATGACGTACAGGCCCTCACGGTGCCCGGCGCCATCGAGGTTTGCGCGGCGGCAAACGTGGGCGTGGTGCTGATGCACATGCAGGGCCAGCCGGGCACCATGCAGGCCGCGCCGCGTTACGACGGTGTGGGCGGCGTGGTCGGAGAGGTCAGCCGCTACCTGAGCGAACGGGCGCGTGCCTGCGAGGCTGCCGGCATCGCCCGCGACCGCATCGTGCTCGACCCCGGCTTCGGCTTCGGCAAAACCACCGAACACAACCTCGAACTCACCCGCCGCTTCAGCGAAATCGTCGCCCTCGGCTACCCGGTCCTCGCCGGCTGGTCGCGAAAACGCACGCTCGGGGACCTCACCGGTCGCACCGTCGCCAGCGAGCGCGTGTACGCCAGCATCGCCGCCGCGCTCGCCTGCGTCGCACACGGTGCGAGGATTGTGCGGGTGCATGATGTGGGGGCTACCGTGGATGCTTTGCGGGTTTGGGGGGAGATGGTAGGCGAGTTATCGACGTTAACTACAAGTTGACTACGACAATTTTTGCAGCGGTCCGTGAAGATACGTTTGTATATACAATGGCAAGGTGAACTTTTCCTGGTCTGAACGCAAACGCTCGCTAAATATCGCCGACCACGGGATCGACTTCGTGGATGCAGAACTTGTGTTTGCCGGCGTGACGTTTACGTTCGAAGACGATCGTTTTCACTACAGCGAACAGAGATTCATCACGTTGGGCCTGCTAGCCGGCGTGCCCGTTTCCATCGCACATACGGAGACTGAACATGAAATCCGCGTCATCTCTTTCCGCAAAGCCACGCGCCGCGAAGCCGACCTCTACTACCGTGAAATCTCGCTCCAAAACTGACTGGGCTCGACTCAGCAATGCGTCTGCGACAGCGACCCCTACAGATGAACACCCGGAGGTGGCGATGCGTCGCGTCGTTCGCGGTGTTGTGCGTCGCGGGCTACAACCCATACCAACCAAGACGGCAATCTCACTGAGAGTCGATCAGGATGTGCTGGAATGGTTCAAGGCGCAAGGCGACGGCTATCAGACGCGAATCAACGCCGTGTTGCGGGCGTTTCGGGATGCGTCGGCGTAGGCCGCATCGCCTCGCGTGACGTTCTCCGAAATTCTGTAGCAGCGGAAGGTGGCCTTGTTGTCAGGGGCAGTGATTTTGGCCTATCGAGACTTGTTACCTGCTCTGCTAATTTCTCCGTGGGCAGTGGTCCCTGTCGTGGTGATTTCGGGGTTGCCCGCGAATGGAGGGGACGTGTGGATCAATGTCCTCGTCGGGTCGCTGATGGCCGTCGCTTTCGCGGTGCCAGTTGCTTATCTCGGCATATTCTGCGTCGGACTCCCCGTGTTCCTTCTGTGTCGACGGTTTGCACGGCGTGCAACTTTGCCCATTTTTCTGACAGCTATTTTTGTGCCGTTTGTTGTTTTCTACTGCCTATCGCGTCTCAACGAAGCTGCCGCGGCTTCACTGTGCGGTCTGGCAGTTGCTGCAACGGCCCCTTACCTGCTGCCCGAACGGTACAGGCCTTCTAGGGAAAGGCCTCGTTAGTGGACCAATCCTATCGCCTTGCTCGACATGTCTGGTGCCACGAGTCGAAACGTTCGCCAAGATACGAAAGTGGGCTGACTTTAGGGTTTGACGTGTGTCAGTTGCGTTTTGAGATTCAAAGCCGCGCAACGGCAAGACGCTGCATTTTGTTCAAGTAGTCTTTTGAGAATCCTCGACGGGGAGCAGCAATGATAGAGAGAGTGTGGGTGGCGCTAGCGGCATTTTTCATTTCATCCATCGTGATCGCTCGCGACAGCATGATCGACAAGCCCGAATGGAGCAAGCACTTCACGCAAGCAGGCGTCAACGGAACCATCGTCGTAGTCGACGAGCGCAAAGCGCCCGCCACGACCATGGTGTTCGACCGCGAGCGCGCTGCGCGCCGCTACGCTCCGGCGTCCACCTACAAGATTCCGCACACGCTTTTTGCGCTGGACGCGGGCGCGGTGGCGGATGAGTTTCAGACGTTCAAGTGGGACGGTGTGAAGCGCACCTTCGCCGGCCACAATCAGGACCAGACCTTGCGCTCGGCGATGCGCTATTCGACGCTCTGGGTGTACGAGGGCTTCGCCCGGCAGATTGGGGAGCCGAAGGCGCGTGCCTATCTGCGCAGCATCGACTACGGCAATGCTGACCCGGCCACCAGCAAGGGTGCGTACTGGGTGGACGGCAATCTGCGCATCTCGGCGCTGGAGCAGGTGGCGTTTTTGCGCAAGCTCTACCGTAATGCACTGCCGTTCAAGGTGGAGCACCAGCGGCTGGTGAAAGACCTGATGGTCAAGCAGGCGACGTCGGACTGGATCCTGCGCGCCAAGACCGGCTGGGAAGGGCGCTACGGCTGGTGGGTCGGCTGGGTGGAGTCGAACGAGGGCGCGGTGTTCTTCGCGCTGAACATTGACACACCGCGGCGCACGGAAGACTTGCCCAAGCGCGAGCAGATTGTGCGGGCGGTGCTCGAGTCGATGAACTTGCTTTCCGAGTGAGGCCCCCGAATGCGCGCCCCCAACCGTGAGCATGGCAATGTCTGACGCCAACAAGCTGCCCTCGCCAGATTTCTTCCGCACGCTGGAGCTTGAGCGCACGCAGGCACTGGTCGCTCGGGATGTTCCAGCCATCCGTCGGCTGCACGCGCCGGACTACGAATTGATCACGGTGCCGGGCCGGGTGATGAGCCTTGAGCGCTATCTTTCATTGATGGCGGAAGAAGTGTTCTACGCGAGTTGGAACCACGGCCCGATGCGGGTGCGAGTTACCGCCGGGATGGCCGCCGTCCGCTACCAGGCCAGAATCAGATTCCCGTCGGGCCGGGAAGTGCTTTGCTGGCATACCGACATCTACGAGAGCGACCAACAACAGGCCGGTGTGTGGCGTGCAACGTGGTCGCAAGCGACGCCGCTGCCGCCGGATGCAGAACTGCAGGTCTGAGCAGGGCAGCACCATGACCACCTTCAGCTTGCGCCCTGCGACCCCCGACGAT
>JABLTH010002506.1_pt1 | contig 20446 bp, 16 predicted proteins | sample 7875711 | NCBI WGS metagenome assembly JABLTH01 (sample SAMN14941262, study PRJNA633318) | bioreactor metagenome | isolation source: bioreactor | place: China | collected 2019-03-05 | reverse complement strand
GACCCTGAAGGAGGAGTTCCGGCACAACCCCGACACCTTCATCTGGGGCCAGGACATGGCCAACAAGGAGAAGGGCGGCATCTTCAACGTCTCGAAGGGCATGCAGCAGGAGTTCGGGCCGGCGCGGGTCTTCAACGCCCCCATCGCCGAGGACTTCATCGTCGGCACAGCCAACGGCTTCTCCCGCTTCGACGACCGCATCCGCGTGGTGGTGGAGGGCGCCGAGTTCGCCGACTACATCTGGCCCGCCGCCGAGCAGATCGTGGAGTGCAGCCACGAGTACTGGCGGACCAAGGGCCAGTTCAGCCCCAACATCACCCTCCGCCTGGCCTCGGGAGGCTACATCGGCGGCGGCCTCTACCACTCCCAGAATGTCGAAGCGTGGCTGACCAACCTCCCGGGTTTGAGGGTGGTCGTCCCCGCCTTCGCCGACGACGCTGCCGGCCTCCTGCGCACGGCCATGCGCTCCCGGGGCATGACCTGCTACCTGGAGCCGAAGTTCCTCTACAACTCCAAGATGGCCCAGGCCGTGGTGCCGCCGGACTTCGCCGTGCCCTTCGGCAAGGCCCGCGTCCGGCGGGAGGGGACCGATCTCACCGTGCTGGCCTACGGCACGCCGGTGCACTTCGCCCTGGAGGCCGCCGAGAAGCTCGCGAAGGAAGGGACGTCCGTGGAAGTGGTGGACCTCCGCAGCCTCTCGCCCCTCGACACCGACGCCATCGAGGCTTCGGTGAGGAAGACCCACCGCTGCCTGGTGGCCCACGAGGACAAGGTCTTCGGCGGCTTCGGCGGCGAGCTGGCCGCCCTGGTGGGCGAGCGCTGCTTCCCCTGGCTGGACGCCCCCGTGGCCCGGGTGGGCAGCGAGTTCACCCCCGTGGGCTTCAACCGCATCCTGGAGCGCGCCATCCTGCCCAACACCGCCAAAGTGCTGGAGGCCATGCGGAGGGTGCTGGCCTTCTAGCCCCCCCACGATCCGCCCGGCGTTGTGCCGCCGGTCATATCCCGGCGGCCGGTCCCAGGCGCATCCTGGGGCACCCCGGCGAGGGCCGGGACGGGGGGGAGATGCCGGGACTCGCCTGGGACCGCCGGTTCGCCACGGGGCTTCCCGCCCTGGACGCGGAGCACAAGGCCCTCTTCCGTGATGTCCGCAGGATCCAGGGCTGCGTGGAGCCCGGCGGGGACTTCGGGGAGGGGCGCCGGCTCATGGGGGTGCTCCTGGAGGGCCTGGATGTCCACTGCGTCACCGAGGAGTCCGAGATGGCCCGGGCGGGCTACCCGGGCTTCCAGGTCCACTGCGCCTCCCACCGCATGCTGCGCCAGCGGCTGGAGGGGATCCGGATCCTCCTGGTCCAGGGGGACCCGGAGACCGGCATGGCGGTGAGCCGGCTGCTCTACGACTGGCTGAAGGACCACATGCTCCAGGAGGACCTCAGCTTCGCGGCCTTCCTGAGGTCCCGGGCCGAGGGCGAAGCGACCCCGGCCTTTCCCCCGGCGGCGGGGTCTGCGTAAGCTCGGGAAGGATCCCCTTCCCCCGCATGCCCCTCGAAACCGGCCGAGTCCTGGATGCCCGCTACGAGGTCGCCGGCCTTCTCGGCACCGGCGGCATGGGCGAGGTGTACCGGGCCCGGGACCGCAAGCTGGGGCGGGACGTGGCCCTCAAAGTGCTGCCCCAGCTCCTCGCCCACCAGGAGGACAGCCTGGCCCGCTTCCAGTGGGAGGCCAAGGTCCTGGCCCTCCTGAACCACCCCAACATCCGGGCCATCTACGACCTGGTGGAGACCGAGGGCCTCCACGTGGCGGTGATGGAGTACCTGGAGGGCGACACCCTCCGCCATCGCCTCGGCCGAGGCCCGCTGCCCCTGCCCGAGGCCCTGGCGGTGGCCACCGACATCGCCGAGGGGCTGGCTGCCGCCCACGCGAAGGGCATCATCCACCGGGACCTGAAGCCCGAGAACATCTTTTTCACCACCGACGGGCAGGTGAAGATCCTCGATTTCGGCCTCGCCCGCCGGGATCCGGGCGGCGAAAGCCTCCTGGACGACTCGGACCACCTGCTCAAGACCCAGCCGGGCCTCGTCATGGGGACGGCCAGCTACATGGCCCCGGAGCAGATCCGGGGCAAGGCCCTGGACGCCCGCTGCGACCTCTTCGCCTTCGGCTCCCTGCTCTTCGAGATGCTCTCCGGGCGCCGGCCCTTCGACGGCCAGACCGTGGGGGACATCATCGCCTCGGTGCTCAAGGATTCCCCGCCCATCCCTCTGCCGGGACCCCCGCCCGCCTGGCCGAAGGGCCTCACGGACCTGCTGTGGCGCTGCCTCTCCAAGGACAGGGAGACGCGCATCCAGACCGCGGTGGAGGTGGAAGCCGCCCTCCGGGCCCTGCGGGGCCTGGGCGCCAAGCGCCCCTCCGCGCGTCCCGGGGCCGGGGCCTTCGTGAAGGACGAGACCACCCGGGCCCTGGCCCTCCAGCCCGATCCCGAGCCCCCGCCCGGAGCCGCGCCCCAGCCCTCCGGGGGCTTCTTCGCCCGGCTGGGCCGCCTCTGGCCCTTCCAGCGCAGGGAGATCGACTCCCTGGCGGTGCTGCCCTTCGAGAACACCGCCGCCGATCCCAGCGCCGAGTACCTCGCCGAGGGCCTTCCCGAAGGCCTCGTGGACCGGCTCTCCCAGGTGGGCGGGCTGAGGGTCGCGGCCTGGAGCGCGGCCTCGCGGCTCTCCAAGGCCGATCCCATGACCATCGGCGCGCGCCTCGGCGTGAAGGCGGTGCTCATCGGCAAGGTCCACCATCAGAACGGCGAGGTGGTGGTCAGCGCCGAGCTGGTGGACACCCGCTCGGGCTCCCATCTCTGGGGCGCCACCTTCCAGCGGCCCGATTCCGGCCTGGTGGACCTGCAGCGGGAGCTGGGGCGGCGCATCGCCGCCACCCTGAAGGGCCGGCTCAGCGGCAGCACCGAGGCGGTGCTGGACCTGCGCCCCACCGCGGACCCCGAGGCCCTGCGCCTCGTGATGCGGGGGCGCCACGCCTGGCGGGCCCGCACCGAGGAGGGGTTGCGCCAGGCGGTGGCGCACTTCCAGGCGGCCCTGGCCCACGACGAGAACTTCGCCCTCGCCTACGCGGGCTTGGCGGAGGCCTACGCCCTGCTGTGCTTCCTGGTGGGGGTGATGGCCCCCGCGGACGCCCTCCCCAAGGCCGAGGCCGCCGCCCACCGCGCCCTTGAGCTCGACCCCCAGCTCGCCGAGGCCCACACCTCCCTGGCCATGGTGCTGGAGTCCTTCCGCTGGGACTGGCCCGGCGCGGAGGCGGAGCACCGGCGGGCCATCGCCCTGGAGCGCAACAATCCCAACCTCCACCACCGGCTGGGCATGCACCTCCTCTACCGGGGGCGCTTCAAGGAGGCCCGGGCGGCCTACTCGGAGGCGGTCAGGCTGGACCCGCTTTCGCCGCTGTTCCAGGTGGGCATGGCCCTTCCCGCCTTCTTCGAGGGGGACGCCGCCGGCGCCGCCCGGGCCTTCGCCCAGGTCACGGTTCTGGCCCCGGCCTTCCCCATCGGCCACGTGATGCTGGGCTTCGCCCTGGAGGCCTCCGGGGACCTGGACGGCGCCGTCGCCGCCTTCCAGCAGGCCCATGCCCTCTCCAAAAGCCCGGACTCCATGGCCATGGAGGCCCATGTCCGGGCGCGGAAGGGGGACGCCGAAGGGGCCCGGGCCCTGCTCCAGGAGCTGGAGGGACTCTCCCGGCGGCGCTATGTCTCCCCCTACATGGTGGCCGTCGCGCACTTCGCCCTCGGGGACCGGCGCCGCTGCCTGGAGCTCCTTGAGGCCGCGGAGGAGGCCCGCTGCGAGCTGCTGGTCTACGCCGGCATCGACCACCGGCTGGCGGGGCTGCGGGATGAACCGCGTTTCCTGGAGCTGCTCGGGCGGCTGGGCGCCCGTTGAACCTGTCCACCGGCGGGTGGAAGTCCGGATCCTGCGCCTGGGATGCCGGTCGAGACCCAAGCTGCGCTAACAGGCACAAGCCCTTTTTGAAGGTCCTGCCTGTCTCCCTCGTGGAGGAAGGGGCGGCACCGGGGCGTCCCCCTAGCTCTGGATTTCGGACTCCAAGGATTCTGGACTCAAGACCTCCGGTGACAGGAGCGGCCTGTGTCGGCTAGAGTTTGTGATGTCGGTCCGAGTCCTGTGACTCCCATCACCAGGAACCGTTCTCCGATCGAGCCGCGGGCCCGGGAAGGATCCTCTTCTGCGTGCCGGACCTCCTGCGCCGCAACGATCCTCCTCAGCTTGACTGTGCCTTCGCACCAACCATGAGGTAGCCATGCATCCTTACGACCGCCTGACGCGCCTCGTCCTGCCCGTGGGCGCGGTGGCCGTCCTCTCGACGGTGTTGAGCGTGGGCTGGTTCACCCAGCCCGACCGCTTCGCCCGGGGCTACGCGCCAGCCCAGCCCATCCCGTTCTCCCACGAGCTGCACGCCGGGACGATGAAGATCTCCTGCCAGTACTGCCACTCGGGGGTGGACAAGTCGCGCCACGCGGGGATCCCCAGCGTCGAGACCTGCATGGGCTGCCACAAGGTGACCCGCACGGACAAGCCGGCGATCCAGGCGCTGACCAAGGCCTTCAACGAGAACCAGCCCATCGAGTGGAAGCGGGTGCACACCCTCCCGAACCACGTCTTCTTCGACCACCGTCCCCACGTGAACGCCGGCCTCGCCTGCCAGACCTGCCACGGGGAAGTGCAGAAGATGAAGGTCGTCCAGCGGCAGATGAACATGCGCATGGGCGCCTGCCTCGACTGCCACAGGGATCCGCATGCCGCCCTTCCCAAGGGCTCCAAGATCACCCGCGGGGCGGAGCACTGCGCCGCCTGCCACCGATAGGGGAACCAGGAATGGACAGGACCACACGCAGGGACCTCCTTGCCGGGCTGGCGTCGCTCCCGGCCCTCTTCAGCAGCGCCTTCCTGGGCCTGCTCGGCTCCCGCAGGGACGAGGATGGGGCCTCCGCCCCCTCCGCGGCCCCGCGGCGGGCCGGCGCGCCCAAGCTCACCCCCCCTCGCGAATCGGTGACCCGCCGTGGATGAGAACCTCATGACTCCGACCGAACACGCCGCGGCCCACGGGCATGCCCACGGGCACGACCACGATCACGACCATGGGCACGACCACGACCATGGGCACGACCACGACCATGGGCACGACCACGGGCATGATCACGGGCCCGTCGATCCGCCGCGCTTCTGGCGGACCCTCGAGGAGCGCGCCGAGACGCCCGAGGCCCGGCAGGCCGCGGAGGACGAATTCGTCCCCGGGGCCATGGACCCCTCCGATCCGCCGCCCGCCGGCCTCTCCCGGCGCAACTTCTTCCAGCTCGCCGCCGCCGGGGCCGCCCTGGCCGCCACCACCGCCTGCGAGCCGAAGGGGAAGGGGACCATCGTCCCCTACACCAAGAAGCCCGTGGAAATCGTCCCCGGCGTGGCCAACTACTACGCCAGCGCCTTCCAGGAGGGCCGCCGGGTCTATCCCGTCCTCGTGAAGACGCGGGAGGGCCGGCCCATCCACCTCGCGGGCAACGACGAGCACCCGGGGGTCAAGGGCAAGACCAGCCCCCGCGCCATGGCGGACCTGCTTCGCCTCTATGATCCCGACCGCCTGCGGGAGCCCATGGCCAAGGGCCGCCCCCTGGCCGGCCCCGATGCCGCCGCCAAGCTCAAGGACGGCGTCAAGGCCGCCGCCTCGGCGGGGAAGGGGATCCTCCTCCTCACCGGCGCCCTGGCCTCCCCCAGCCGCCGCGCCGTGGTGGCCGAGCTGAAGAAGGCCTTCCCCGGGCTCGAGCACCTCGCCTGGGAGCCCGCCGCCGGCGATGCCCAGATCCAGGCCGCCCTGGCCTCCTACGGCGTCCCCGCCGAGGTGAGGCCGAAGCTGGACGAGGCCCAGGTGGTGCTCTCCCTGGGCAGCGACTTCCTCAACGGCGACGATCCCGAGGCCACACGCGCCTTCGCCGCCCGCCGGCGCCTCCTGGAACCCGGTGGCGAGATGAACCGCCTCTGGGTCCTCGAAGGGCCCATGAGCCTCACCGGCGGCAACGCCGACGAGCGCGTCCCGGTGCGCCCCTCCCGGCTCGCCGCGGTGGCCTTCGCCCTGGCCAAGGACCTCAACGCCAAGCATGGCGTGGCCCTTCCGGCGGGGACCGACCTCGCCGGCGTCGCCGGCGGCGTCCCCGCGGGCGTCTCCATGGGCGCCGCCCTGTGGGACAAGCTGCTCCACGACCTGAAGGCCGCGGGCAAGCACGCGGCCGTGCTCTGCGGCCCCCAGATGCCCGCCGAGGCCCAGCAGGCCGCGCACCTGCTCAATGCCATGCTGGGGTCCACCGCCGTGGAGGTCCGCGCCTCGGAGCCCCTGGCCACCGCCAAGGACGTGGAGGCCGCCCTGGCCTCGGGCCGCTTCGGCGCCATCCTCGTCTGGGGCGCCAACCCCGCCTTCGCCCTGCCCAGGCCGGAGGCCTGGAAGGAGGCCGCCGGGAAGGCCGGGTTCGTGGCCTGGATCGGCGTGCTGGAGGACGAGACCTCCGCCACCGCCCACCTCTGCCTGCCCGAGTCCCACTGGCTCGAGTCCTGGAACGACTTCGAGGATGGCGGCCTCCTCTGCCTCCAGCAGCCCGCCATCGGTCCCCTCTACGGCACCCCGCAGGGGGAGGAGATCCTGCTCCAGCTGGCCCGCGGGGGCAGCGCGGACTACCTCGCCTTCCTGAAGGAGCGCTGGGGCCGCGAGGTCCACGCCGGCGGGCCCGTGCCCTTCGGCCGATTCTTCGAGGCCGCCCTCCACGACGGCTATGTCGCCGCCCCCAAGCCCGCCCCGGCCCCCGCCTTCAAGGGCGCGTCGGCGGCCGCCGCGGCCGCCGCGGCAAAGGCCGCCCCCGCCGAGGGCCTCGAGCTGGTCCTCCTGCCGGGGACCCAGGTCCACGACGGGCGCTACGCCAACAACGGCTGGCTCCAGGAGTGCCCGGACCCCGTCAACAAGCTCACCTGGACCAACGCCCTGGCGCTCTCCGGCGCCGATGCCGGGAAGCTCGGCCTGCGGGACGGCGACGTCGCCCGCGTCGAGGCCGGGGGCCGCGCCCTCGAGCTGCCCGTGGTCATCCAGCCCGGCCAGGCCCACGGCGTGGCCTCCCTGGCCCTGGGCTACGGCCGCGAGACCGGCAGCACCGCGAAGGGGCACGGCGTCAACGCCTTCGCCCTGGCGGACGCCGAGCCCGCCCGCGCCCACGTCCGCGCGGGGGTCAAGGTGGCCGCCACCGGCGCCCACCGCACGCTGCCCCGCACCCAGGGCCACCACCGCATGGAGGGCCGCGACCTGGTCCGCTCCTGGATCCTGGGCGACTTCGCGCACAACGCCGAGCACAAGCACGTCCACGACCTGTCCTCCCTGTACCCCGAGGTCCAGTACCCCGAGCACAAGTGGGGCATGGTCATCGACCTGAGCGCCTGCGTCGGCTGCAGCGGCTGCGTCGTGGCCTGCCAGTCGGAGAACAACATCCCCGTGGTCGGCCCCGAGCAGGTGTCCAAGGGCCGCGAGATGCACTGGATCCGCGTGGACCGCTACTACGAGGACGACGCCGCGAACCCGGAGAACGTCCACGCCGTGCACCAGCCGATGCTGTGCCAGCACTGCGACTCGGCCCCCTGCGAGAACGTCTGCCCGGTCAACGCCACGAACCACAGCCCCGACGGCCTGAACCAGATGGCCTACAACCGCTGCGTCGGCACGCGCTACTGCGCGAACAACTGCCCCTACAAGGTCCGCCGGTTCAATTTCCTCGAGTACACCGCCGACAAGGTGGAGCCCGAGAGCCTCGTCTACAATCCCGAGGTCACCGTGCGCCCCCGCGGCGTCATGGAGAAGTGCACCTTCTGCGTCCAGCGCATCCAGGACGTGAAGGTCCGCGCCAAGGGCGAGGGCCGCGCGGTCAAGGACGGCGAGGTCGCCCCGGCCTGCGCGGTGGCCTGCCCCGCGGAGGCCATCGTCTTCGGCGACATGAACGACAAGAACAGCCAGGTCTACAAGCTCTCCCATGCCAGCCGCGGCTACAAGGTGCTGGAGGAGCTGGGCGCGAGGCCCGCGGTCACCTACCTCGCCGACCTGAGGAATCCCGCCGCCGAGCCCGCCAAGGGCCAGGGCCATGGAGGCTCCCATGCAGGCTGAATCCGCCGCCCTCCAGGGCGATCTCGTCGAGCGGCTCCGCGAGCCGGCCCTGACCGAGGGGACGGTCACCGCGGGGTCCCTGGACGACCAGGTCCTGGCGTTCCCCGAGACGAAGCCGCCCCGCAAGTGGTACATGGCCCTCGCGGTGACCCTGACCGCCCTCATGATCGGCGTGGCCAGCATCGGCTACACCTTCTACAAGGGCATCGGCGCCTGGGGCAACAACAGCCCCGTGTTCTGGGCCTTCGACATCATCAACTTCGTGTTCTGGATCGGCATCGGCCACGCCGGCACGCTGATCTCGGCCATCCTCTTCCTCTTCCGCAAGCGCTGGCGGAACGCCATCGCGCGCTTCGCCGAGGCGATGACCATCTTCGCCGTGATCTGCGCGGTGATCTTCCCGCTGATCCACGTCGGCCGCCCCTGGCTCGCCTACTGGCTCTTCCCCTACCCGAACACCCGGGCCCTCTGGACCAACTTCCGCTCCCCGCTGCTCTGGGACGTGTTCGCGGTGAACACCTACTTCGCGGTGTCCGCCATGTTCTGGTTCCTGGGCCTGGTACCGGACATCGCATCCATGCGCGACCGCACCACGAACAAGGTCAAGAAGGTCATCTACACGGTCCTGAGCCTCGGCTGGCGCGGCGCCGCCCGGCACTGGCAGCACTACGAGAAGGCCTACCTCCTCCTGGCGGGCCTGGCCACCGGCCTGGTGCTCTCGGTGCACTCGGTGGTGTCCTTCGACTTCGCCACCTCCGTGGTGCCCGGCTGGCACATGACCATCTTCCCGCCCTACTTCGTGGCCGGCGCCATCTTCGCGGGCTTCGCCATGGTGGTGATCGTGATGGTGGTGGTCCGCGAATCCATGGATCTGCAGAACCTGATCACCATGCGGCACCTCGAGGTCATGAACAAGGTGATCCTCGGCATGGCGTGCATCATGGGCTACAGCTACATGATGGAGGGCTTCACGGCCTGGTACTCCCAGAACGAGTACCTCCACCACGGCTTCATGAACATCATCACCGGGACCTACGGCTGGGCGGGCTGGGTGACGATCTCCTGCAACATCCTCATCCCGCAGCTGCTCTGGTTCCGCAAGTGCCGCACCAGCTACTTCTGGATGATCCTGGTCTCCATCGGGGTCACCATCGGCATGTGGTTCGAGCGCTTCGTGATCATCGTGATCTCGCTGCACCAGGACTTCCTGCCCTCCGCCTGGCGCATCTACAAGCCGACCATGGTCGACGCCGGCGTGCTGATCGGCACCTTCGGCATCTTCTTCACCCTCGTGCTCATCTTCGCCCGCGTGCTGCCGGTCATCGCCACCACCGAGGTGAAGGGCATCCTCCCCGGCGCCCAGCCGGGCCACGGAGGCCACCATGACTGACCACGCCCACGCCGCCCCCTCCCAGGCTGGCGCGAGCGCGCCCTCGGCCCACAGCGTCCTCGGCCTCTTCGACACGCCCGATGCGCTGCTCAAGGCGATCCACGAGGTGAAACCGAAGGACCTCGGCACCCTCGAGGCCTACACGCCCTACCCGATCCACGCCCTGGACGGCGCCCTCGGGCTCCGCCGGTCGCCCCTGGGCGGCATGGTGCTGGTCATGGGCATCCTGGGGGCCCTGACCGCCCTGGGCTTCCAGTTCTGGATCAGCGCCATCGACTACCCGATCATCACCGGCGGCAAGGCCCCGAACTCCTGGGAGGCCTTCGTCCCGATCATGTTCGAGGTGACGGTGCTCTTCTCCACCTTCACCGCGGGCCTCGGCATGCTGCTGCTGCTGAACAAGCTGCCCTTCTTCGGGCACCCGGTCCTCCAGGCCGAGGCCATGAAGTCCATCACCCGCGACCGCTTCGCCCTGGCCATCGAGGCCGGGGAGGCCGGCCTGGACGTGGAGGCGGCCCGGTCCGCCCTCCAGGCCGCGGGCGCCGCGTCGGTGGAGGTCGTTCCGGCCCCCGAGAAGGCCCCCTTCCTCACCGCGAGCGAGATGCTCCGGTCCCTGGGCGGCATCGCCGTGGCCTGCATCGTGGCCGGGGCGGCCATGTACGGCGCCATCAAGCTCGTGCCCGTCCTTCCCCCCATGGTCCACATGCAGGACCAGCCGCGGATGGACGCCCAGAAGCCCAGCGCCTTCTTCAAGGACGGCCGGGGCATGCGCAACCCGGTGCCGGGCACCGTGGCCCGGGGCCACATGTCCCTGGGCGTCGCCACCCAGGAGGAGGCGGCCTCCCTGGTCAACCCGCTACCCCTGACCCGCGAAGTGCTGGTCAAGGGCCGCACGGCCTTCCGCAACCGCTGCGAGGCCTGCCACGGGTCGCTGGGGAACGGGGTCCCGAGCCTCACCTCGGCCTACGGGGCGAAGCCCGCGAACCTCCAGTCGCAGCAGTTCCGCGACTACGCCGACGGCAAGATCTACTGGGCCATCGTCAACGGCAAGAACGCCATGCCGCCCCACGCCGCCGAGCTCGACGAGACCCAGCGGTGGGCGGTGGTGCACTACGTCCGCGCCCTCCAGCGCGCCCAGAACGCGAAGGACGCTGACCTGATCGAGGCGGGACTGCGATGAGCCAGAACAACGGAACCCTCCACAAGCTGGCCTGGGGCGCCCTGGCCCTCGGGGCGCTCGGCATCGTGGCCGCCTTCTTCAAGGCGGGCCCCGAGCGGTTCTGGGCGAACTGGGTGCTCTGGTTCGTGTGGGCCATGACCACGGGCCTCGGCGCCCTCTTCATCGTGGCCCTCGAGCACCTCGTGAACGCCCGCTGGAGCACGCCGATCCGCCGCATCCCCGAGCGGGTGGCCACCCTCCTGGTGCCCACCGTCCCGGTCGGCCTCATCGCCCTGATGGCGGTGCCCGTCCTCTACCCGGGCTCCCGCCCCGAGGCGCTCCAGAACAAGATCCTCAAGGGCAAGGCCTTCTGGCTGAGCTGGCCCTTCTTCTCGGTGCGTACCATCATCGCCCTCGCCCTGTGCATGCTGGCCCTGGCCATCCTGGTGCGGGGATCCATGAAGCAGGACGAGAGCAGGGACCCCCGCTTCAACATGCTGGCCCGGAAGTTCGCCCCGGCCTTCATGTTCCTCTTCGCCCTCGTGACCACGCTCCTGGCCTTCGACTGGGTCAGCGGCCTCGTGCCCGAGTGGTACAGCGACATCATCGGCGTCTACCTCTTCGCGGGCTCCTTCCTCTCGGGCCTCTCGATCACGTCCCTCGCCGTGCTCCGCCTCAAGAACCAGGGCCGCCTGGAGGGCGTGCGGGGCGACCACCTCTACAACCTGGGCGGATTCATCTTCGCGTTCACGGTGTTCTGGTCCTACATCGCCTTCGCCCAGTACATGCTCATGTGGTACGCGAACCTCCCCGAGGAGGTGGTCTGGTACAAGGCCCGCCTCGGCGAGGGCTGGCACGGGGTGACCCTCGCCCTGGCCCTCGCGCACTTCCTCGTGCCCTTCTTCGCCCTGGTGACCCGGGATTCCAAGGGCGATCCGAAGCGCCTCGGCCGCATCGCCTACCTCATGGCGGGCGCCCACATCCTCGACCTCTACTGGCTGGTGATGCCCATCCTGGGCGGCCGCCCGCCCTTCTCCTGGCCCGAGCTGAGCTTCGGCCTCTTCTTCCTGGCGGGCGCCTTCCTCTGGATCGAGGCCTCCATGGCGAAGGGCGAGGACATGCCCGTGGGTGATCCCTTCCTCAAGGAGGGGCTGGAGTTCCACCTATGATCGAACGCTACGTATCCCCCGCGGAGTTCCGCCGGCTGATCTCCGCCCTGCTGGTGGTGATGGGCTTCATCTCCATCGCGGCCCTGTTCGCCTTCATCGTCGTGCCCGGCCTGCGGCACGCCAACCAGCCAGCCTCCGAGGCCGCCATCCCGGCGCCCCAGGGCGAGAGCGGCTGGCTGGACCCCACCGACTACCCCGCCGCCCGCAGCGTGGTGATCCCGCCGGTGGATCCCAAGACCGTCATGACCCCGACCCCCGAGCTCATGGCCCGCGGCAAGGCGCTCTACGAGCAGACCTGCGCCACCTGCCACGGGGCGGACGGGAAGGGCGACGGCCCCGGCGCCGGCCAGCTCAACCCCAAGCCCCGGAACTTCACGGCCAAGGAAGGCTGGAAGAACGGGACGCGGATGGAGGAGATCTACAAGACCCTCGACGAGGGCATCAAGGGCTCGTCGATGGTGTCCTACAACTACCTCCGGAAGAAGGACCGCATGGCCCTGGTCCACGTTGTCCAGGCCATGGGCAAGTTCGAGCACGGCGCCAGCGACCCGAAGGCCCACGAGGCCTTCGAGAAGTCCTTCGCCAGCGCCGGGGAGACGGTGCCCAACCGCATCCCGGTGCGCGTGGCCGAGGCGCTGCTGGTGAAGGAGGCCCCCGTCTCCAAGGCCCTCGACACCGCCCGGAACCCCGTGCTCCGGCAGGCCGTCTCGGATCCCGCCCGGGCCGCCCGCAGCCTCGACGGCTCCGCCGCCTGGAAGGCGAGCGACGAGGCCCTGGCCCGCTTCGCCCTCTCCGGCCTGCCCTTCAACGGCTTCTCCCCCGCCGTCGCCACCTTCGGACCCGCCCAGTGGCGGGACCTGCGGGCGGCCCTTTCCGCCTCCCGCTGAGCCCGGTCCCATGCGGCGCCTCCTCCCCACCCTGATCCTCGCGGCCTCCCTGGCGGCGACGCTGCGGGCCCAGGCGCCCGCCGCTCCGGCCCAGGCCGCTCCCGCCCAGGCCGCCCCGGCGGAGGTCGGCCTCGACGAGAAGCTGGGGCAGCGGGTGCCCCTGGACCTGGTGCTGAAGGCGGAGGACGGCAGCCCCGTCACCCTCCGCAGCCTCGTGGACCGCCCGACGATCCTGACCCTGAACTACTACCGCTGCGCGGGGATCTGCACGCCCCTCCTCGGCGGCGTCGCGGAGGTGGTCAAGCGCACCCAGGCGGAGCCCGGCAAGGACTTCAAGGTGGTCACCGTCAGCTTCGACGACCGCGACACCCCGGAGATCGCCGCCACCAAGCGCATCAACTACCTCCGCGAGGTGGAGCGCCCGATCCAGCCCGAGGCCTGGCGCTTCCTCACCGGGGACGCCGCCGCCACCAAGGCCCTCTGCGAATCGGTGGGCTTCCGGTTCCGCCGGGAGGGCGACGACTTCATCCACCCTGGCGTGATCATCTTCCTCAGCCCCGACGGGATGGTGACCCGGTACATGTACGGGACCACCTTCCTCCCCGCGGACCTCCAGGCCGCGGTGGGCGAGGCCGCGCGGCGCCAGCCCACGCCGACCATCACCAAGCTCCTGAAGATCTGCTTCAGCTACGACCCCGTCGGCCGCAAGTACGTCTTCAGCAGCACCAAGGCCGGCGCCCTCCTGGTGCTGGCCGGGGCCCTCGCCTTCGTGATCTGGCTCGTCCGCCCCCGGCGGCGGGCCACCCTGCAGACCGGAGAACCCAAATGAGCACCACGGAACACGCCCCGGCCCCCAGCTACCTGGAGGACGCCGGCGGGAAGACCGGCCTCGCGGCCTGGCTCACCACCACCGACCACAAGCGGATCGGCCTGCTGTACCTCTACTCGATGACCCTGTTCTTCCTCATCGGGATGGGCATCGGCCTGGTGATGCGCCTGGTGCAGCTGACCACCTTCCAGAACCTGGTCTCGGCCCAGACCTACAACGCCATGTTCACGGTCCACGGCGTGATCATGATCTTCCTCTTCGTGATCCCGGGGCTGCCGGCGGTCTTCGGCAACTTCCTGCTGCCCATCTTCGTCGGGGCGAAGGACGTGGCCTTCCCGAGGCTGAACCTCGCGTCCTGGTACTTCTTCATCGCCGGCGCCCTGCTGGCCGTCACCTCCCTCTTCACGGGGCACGGCGCGCCGGACACGGGGTGGAGCTTCTACGCCCCCTTCAGCGTGAAGACCGGGACCAACGTGACCCTGGCGGTCTTCGCGGCCTTCGTCCTGGGCTTCTCGTCCATGCTCACGGGCCTCAACTTCGTCACGACGATCCACCGCCTCCGGGCCCCGGGCATGACCTGGTTCAAGATGCCCCTCTTCTGCTGGGCGGCCTACGCCACCAGTTGGATCCAGCTCCTGGCCACCCCCATCGTCGCCATCACGCTGGTGCTGGTCATGCTCGAGCGGCTCGTGGGGATCGGCGTCTTCGACCCGACCAAGGGCGGCGACCCCGTGCTCTACCAGCACATGTTCTGGATCTACAGCCATCCGGCGGTCTACATCATGATCCTGCCGGCCATGGGCGCCATCTCGGAGATCCTGCCCACCTTCGCCAAGCGGCCCATCTTCGGCTACCGCGGCATCGCCTTCTCCAGCCTCAGCATCGCCGGCGTCGGCTCCCTCGTGTGGGCCCACCACATGTTCACCAGCGGCATGAGCGAGTTCGCCCAGCTGGTGTTCTCCCTGTTGACGATGCTGGTGGCCATCCCGAGCGCCATCAAGGTCTTCAACTGGGTGAGCACCCTCTACAAGGGCAGCATCAGCTTCGAGCCCCCGCTGCTCTTCGCCATGAGCTTCATCTTCCTGTTCTGCATCGGCGGACTCACCGGCGTCATGCAGGGCGCCCTCGCCATCAACATCCACGTCCACGACACCTACTTCATCGTGGGCCACTTCCACTACGTCATGTTCGGCGGGACGGGCTTCGCCTTCTTCGCCGCGATGCTCTACTGGTTCCCCAAGATGACCGGCCGCATGTACAGCAAGGCCGCCATCTACGCCGGCTGGGTGCCGATGTTCGTCGGCTTCAACATGCTCTACTTCACCATGCTGGTGCTCGGCATGATGGGCATGCCCCGCCGCTACTACCTGCACCTGCCCCAGTACCACCTGGGCCACCAGATCGCCACGGTGGGCTCCTGGTTCCTGGCCCTGGGCATCATCATCATCATCGTCACGCTCGTGCGGGCCGCCCTCAAGGGCGCCAAGGCCCCCGCCAACCCTTGGGGCGGCGTGACCCTCGAGTGGACGATCCCCTCGCCTCCGCCCCTGGAGAACTTCGAGGAGATCCCCGTGATCGAGCACGGGCCCTACCATTTCCCCCAGCGAGGTGAGGCATGAGCGAGCACGCCCACGCGGTCCACCGCGACGATTACGGCGACAAGCTGGGGATGTGGCTGTTCCTGGTCACCGAGATCGTCCTCTTCGGCGGCCTCTTCATCGCCTACTCCGCCATGCGGTCGCAGTATCCCGCGGAGTTCCACCACGGGGGCGCCGAGCTGAACGCCACCCTGGGGGTGATCAACACCGTGGTCCTGCTCACCAGCAGCCTCACCATGGTGCTCAGCCTCGCGGCGCTCCAGCAGGCGGACATGGCGAAGGCCAAGGCCTTCCTCCTCTCCACCATCGGGCTGGGCGGCGTCTTCCTCGTCATCAAGGCGTTCGAGTGGAGCGCCAAGTTCCACCACGGGTTGTATCCGAGCTCGGCGCACATGGCGACCCTGCCCCACGGCGAGCAGGTCTTCTTCGGGCTGTACTTCACCATGACCGGGCTCCACGGCGTGCACGTCATCGCGGGCATGTCGGTCCTGGGCTGGATGTACACCCTCATCGGCAAGGGGAAGATCAGCACCGACCGATTCGTGACCCTCGAGAACGGCGGGCTCTACTGGCACCTCGTGGACGTCATCTGGATCTTCCTGCTTCCCCTGTTCTACCTCGCGGCCTAGGGATCGGACATGAGCGACGCCACCTCCCACCTCCAAGACTTCCACCAGCCCGACGACGTCGGCCACGGCCACCCCACCTACGGGACCTTCATCAAGGTCTGGGTGGCCCTCCTCGTCCTCACGGGCGCCCTGGTCATGCTCAGCCACGTCGGCCCGAAGGCCGCGGTCTGGGGCCTCCTGACCCTGACGCCCATCAAGGCCGGCCTGGTCTTCTACTTCTTCATGCACCTCAAGTACGAGGGCGCGCTGCTCAAGGGGGTGGTCCTGGTGACCGTCGGCACCCTCCTGATCTTCTTCACGCTCCTCTACTCCGACATCGCGTTCAGATAGGGCCCGGCCATGGAATGGATGAAGCAAGCCTCAGTCTCGGCCCAGAAGTCCGACGCGGTCTTCTGGTTCGTGTTCGCGCTCTCCGTGGCGTTCCTCGTGTTCATCACGGCGCTGATGATCTACTTCGTCGTGCGCTACAACAAGCGGCGGAACCCCGTGGCCACGCCTATCGAGGACCACGCGCTCCTCGAGGCGGTGTGGACCGGCGTGCCCCTGGTGCTGTTCCTCGTGATCTTCTACTACGGGTGGACCAACTACAACTACATGCGGGAGGCTCCGCGCGACTCCATGGTCGTGAAGGTCGCCGCCCGGCAGTGGAGCTGGTCCTTCCAGTACCCGAACGGCAAGCAGACCACCGAGCTCTACGTGCCCCTGGGCAAGCCCATGAAGCTCGACATCCGCAGCCAGGACGTCGTCCACGGCTTCTACATCGCCGCCTTCCGCCTGAAGATCGACGCGCTGCCCAACCGCGACACCTACACCTGGTTCGAGGCCACCAAGCTCGGGGCCTACGACATCCAGTGCACGGTGATCTGCGGCGTGAAGCACAGCGCCATGCTCAGCCGCGTGGTGGTCGTCCCCGAGGACGAGTTCCGCGCCTGGTACTTCGGGGACGAGAACGCGCCGCTCCCCGGCCAGAAGGTCGCCACGCTGGGCGAAGGCTCCCACCCGCCGATCCCCGGCGAGCCCGCGGGCCTCGCGGTGATGCGCCAGAAGGGCTGCCTCACCTGCCATTCCACCGATGGCCGCACCATGGTGGGCCCGACCTTCAAGGGCATCTTCGGGCGGACCTCCGAGGTCATGCTGGCCCAGGCCGGCTCGGTGGTGTCCCAGACGGCCGACGAAGCCTACCTCCGCCGCTCCATCGAGCACCCCCAGGACCAGCTGGTCCGCGGCTACCCCCCGGCGATGCCGCCCCAGCGCCTCGAGGCGAAGGAAGTGGACGAGGTGGTGGCCTACCTGAAGACGCTGAAGTGACCCGGTGACCGCCTCCGCCATCCCCGCGCCCGGCCTCCTCGCGAGCCTCCTCGAGCTCACGAAGTTCCGCATCTCCATCGCCTCCACCTTCACCGCCGCGGCGGGCTACATCGCCTTCCGCCGCGGGGCGGACCTCGGCCTCGCCACGACCCTCCTGGGCATCCTGCTGATGGCCATGGGGTCCTGCGCCCTGAACGAGGTCCAGGAGCGCGAGCACGACGCGAAGATGGAGCGCACCCGCCTGCGCCCCATCCCGCGGGGGACCTTCACCGCCGCCCAGGCCACCGCCATCGGCCTCGGCCTGGGCGCCGCCGGGTTCCTGATGCTTCTCTTCCTCCATGGCCCGGCCGCCGCCCTGCTCGGGGCCCTGGCGATGCTCTGGTACAACGGCATCTACACCCCGCTGAAGCGCGTGAGCGCCTTCGCCGTCATCCCCGGCGCCCTGATCGGCGCCCTGCCGCCCGCCATCGGCTGGTGCGCCGCCGGCGGCGCCCTCCGCGACCCCGGGGCCCTCGCCCTCGCCTTCGTGTTCTTCATCTGGCAGGTGCCCCACTTCTGGCTGCTGGTGGCCCTCCACCACGAGGGCTACGAGGCGGCGGGCTTCCCCACCCTCATGAAGGCCCTGGGCAAGGACGCCCTGGCCCGCCTGACCTTCACCTGGACCTGCGGCACGGCCGCGGCCTGCGCCCTGCTGCCGCTCTTCCGGATGGTCCAGGCCACCCCGGCCCTCGCCCTGCTGCTGGCCGGGGCCCTGTGGCTGCCGGTGTCGGCGCTGCCACTCCTGCGCCAGGACATCCAGGCCCCGGGCTTCCGCCGGGCCTTCCTGAACATCAACCTCTTCGCCCTGGCGCTCACCGCCGCGGTCATCCTCGACGCCTACACGAAGTAGGGTCCCGGGGCCATCCGGGCCCCGGCGGGGCGGAAGGCGGACCCGGGCGCCCGGGTTTATGTAATATTGCGAGGTATGAGCCGACGCCTCCTCGCCCTCCTGGTCCCCCTGCTGCTGCGGGGGGGCGCGGACCCGGCCCGGACGCCCCTGCGCCCCCTTCGCGCCCCGGCCCCGCCCGTCCTGGACGGGCGGCTGGATGATCCCGTCTGGCAGTCAGCCCCCTCGGTGACGGATTTCGAGACCTTCATCCCGGAGTTCGGAAAGAAGCAGCCCGAGCGGACCGTGGCCTACATGGCCTACGACGCCGACAACCTCTACTTCGCCTTCCGCTGCTTCGACCCCGAGCCGTCGAAGATCAAGGCCGCCATGTCCAAGCGGGACGACATGGCCAAGGACGACTTCGTCTGCATCAACCTGGACACCTTCGGGGACCAGCAGAGCCTCTACGCCTTCTACGTGAACCCGCTGGGCGTGCAGGGAGACAGCCGATTCGCCAGCGGCCGCGAGGACTTCAGCGTGGACCTGGTGTGGGACAGCTCGGCCCGCATCGATGCCGAGGGCTACGCGGTGGAGATCCGCATCCCCCTGAAGAGCATCCGCTACACCCACGGGGACGTGGTGCGCATGGCCGTCTTCTTCGAGCGCACCATCGCCCGGCGGGGGGAGCACGGCTCCTTCCCAGCCCTCGATCCCGCCCGGGGCTACGCCTTCCTGCCCCAGATGGCCCCCATGGAGTACGCGGGCGTGAAGCGGCCCCTGGTCCTGGAGCTGCTGCCCGCGTTCACCTACGCCCAGACCCGCGTCCGGGAGGAGGACCGCCTGGTGAAGCGGCCCGACGCCCAGGAGTGGAGCCTGACGGCCAAGTACGGCATCACCCCGAGCCTCATCCTCGACGCCACGGTGAACCCCGACTTCAGCCAGGTGGAGGCGGACGCGGGGCAGATCGACGCCAACCTCCGCTTCGGCCTCTTCTTCGCCGAGAAGCGCCCCTTCTTCCTGGAGGGCAGCGAAAGCTACAACGTGGCGGGCACCTCCTTCGGCCCCCTCAAGACCGTGGTCCACACCCGCACCATCCAGGATCCCCGCTGGGGCGCCAAGCTCAGCGGCAAGCTGAGGCCGGACGACACCGTGGCGGTGCTCGCGGCGGTGGACGCGCCCTCGGCCCCGCCCCAGGCCCCGCCCGGCACGCCGGACCCGCCCAGCGCCCAGGTCTCGGTGCTGCGCTACAAGCTCACCACCCGGGAGGACGGCTACCTCGGCGCCTTCCTCGCCGCCCGCGACCAGGACGGCCGGCGCAACCGGGTCTACGGGCCCGACGGCCAGGTGCGGCTCGGCCCCTCGGACATGCTGAGCTGGCATGCCTTCGGATCCTCCCTCCGGGAGGCCGAGGGCGCCGAGACCCGCTCCGGGCACGCCCTGGGCCTGGAGCTGCAGCACGACACGAGCCGGCTGGCGGTGAACGCCGCCTTCCACGAGGTGTCGGAGGACTTCGCCGCCGACACGGGCTTCCTCACCCGGAGCGGCATCGCCCTGGGCACCCTGAGCGCCACGCCCAAGTTCTATCCGAAGGGGGGCTGGTTCCGCCGCCTGGACGCCACCGCAGGGGCGAGCGGCCTCAAGGACCGGGAAAGCGGCCTGATGGAGGAGGACCGGTGGATCAGCCTTACCGGGATCAGCCGGGGGAACGCCTCGGTCACCCTCGCCGTCCACGATGCGACCGAGGTCTTCCTGGGCCGCCGCTTCGGCGCGGACGGCATCAGCCTCTCCGCCCGGAACCAGTTCTCCAAGTCCTTCACCCTCCAGGGCAGCTACTGGCGCGGCCAGGGCATCCGCTACGTGGCCGAGCCCTTCCAGGGGCGAGGTTCGACGGCCTCCCTCACCGCCACCCTCCAGCCCACGGAGAACCTCGCCTGGACCCTCGCCTGGTCCCACGCGGACTTCTTCCGCAGCGGCTCGGGCGAGAAGGTCTACGACTACCACATCTACCGGAGCCGCCTCGTCTACCAGGTGGACCGCTACCTCTTCTTCCGCGCCGTCCTCGAGTACAACGCCTACCGCAAGCAGCTGCTCACGGACTTCCTCGCCTCCTACACCTACATCCCCGGCACCGTGCTCTACCTGGGCTACGGCTCCCTCTACCGCAAGCAGGCCTGGGAGGCGGGGGAGTACCGGCCCGCCTCGAGCCTTCTCGAGATGCAGCGGGGCCTCTTCTTCAAGGCCTCCTACCTCTGGCGGTTCTGAGGGCTCAGTCCCGGAGCCACTTCGTCATGGCGGGGAAATGGTCCCGACCGTCGCCGATGGTTCCGCAGGTGGTGAGGCCGAGCCAGGCCAGGACGGGCTGGCCGAGGAGCCCGCCCCCTTCCAGCGTGGCCAGCAGGGAGGCGGCCTGGCCGCG
>JABLTH010020319.1_pt1 | contig 20464 bp, 14 predicted proteins | sample 7875711 | NCBI WGS metagenome assembly JABLTH01 (sample SAMN14941262, study PRJNA633318) | bioreactor metagenome | isolation source: bioreactor | place: China | collected 2019-03-05 | reverse complement strand
GGACTTCCAGGGCGATGCCGCCCAGGGGCCGGGTGGGCGGACCCTGCACCGGGAAGCCCTGGTCGATCTCGAAGAAGCCCACGTGGCAGGGGCACTCGAGGCGCGCGCCGTCCCAGCGCACGGCGCAGCCCAGGTGGGTGCAGGCCTGCCGGTAGGCCCGCAGCGCCCCGGCGGGCGTGCGGACGAGGATGCACTTGTCCTGGGCGTCGCGGAACGTGAAGAGGCGGCTCTGGCCGGGAGCCAGGTCCGCGGCGGCGCAGACCGCCACGGCGGGGGCGTGCCCCGCCTGGTCCCCGGCCTCCGGCGCGCCCTCGAGGGGGCGCCGCCTCGCCCAGAGGTAGCCGATGCCGGCGGTGAAGCCGGTGGAGACCAGGGCGAGGAAGCGGGCGAACTCCCGGCGGGAGTGGCGGGACTCGTCGGCGAGGTCCACAGGGAACGAGGACTTCCAGTGGGTCATTCCAGGCCTCCCTCGATGAGCAGCGCCGCGTCGAGATGCAGGGGCGTCTCCGGGTCCGGGACCATCACCGCCGTGCGGGTCCGCACGGCCAGTTCGCCCACGGTGAAGTCGCGCACCGGCCGGGCCCGCCGCATCTGCTCCACCACGGCCTTCGGCGCGTAGAGCAGGGCCTGGCTGGGGCACACGGTGGCGCACATGGGCCGGAGCCCCTCGCTGGTGCGGTCGTAGCAGAGGTCGCACTTGAGCATCTGCTCGAGGCCCGAGAAGACGATCGGGACGCCGAAGGGGCAGCTCAGCTCGCAGTTCTGGCAGCCGATGCAGCGGGGCTTCTGGGAGCTGTGCACCACGCCGTCCTCGCTGCGCTTGATGGCGTCGGCGGGGCAGACCTGGGCGCAGATGGGGTCCTCGCAGTGCATGCACACGGTGGGCGCGGTCTGCGGCGACTCCAGCCGGTCCATCTCGTCGAGGTGGATCATGGGCCGGCCCTTGTGGGTCCCGCACTCCGCGCAGGCGCCCACGCAGCTCCGGCAGCCGATGCAGCGCTGGGGGTCGATGAAGAAGCCGTACTCGTCCGAAACCATCAGAACACCTGCTCGGGGAGGACGGGCTGGTTCGTGCGCGCCTCGAAGGCCATGCGCCGCAGCTCCGCCAGCTCGGGCGGGAAGCGGTCCTCCGTGGTCTTCCGGATGCGCACGGCGCTCACCTTGAACTCGGGGATCCTGCTCACGGGGTCCAGGTGCCGCGGCGTGAGCCGGTTGGCCCCGAGGTTGCCCGGCCAGTGGTAGGGGATGAAGACCGTGTCCGGGCGGATGGTCTTCACCACCTTGGCGGGCAGCACCAGGGATCCCCGCCGGGAGGTGATCTCCACCGGATCGCCCTCGGCGATGCCGTGCGCCTCGGCGAGGCGAGGGTGGATCTCCAGGTAGGGATGGGGGCACTGCTCCACCAGGAAGCCGATGCGACGGGTCTGGGTGCCGCTCAGGTAGTGGAAGACCGTGCGGCCCGTGGTGAGCCAGACGGGATAGGCCTCGTCCACCACCTCCATGGGCGGCCGCCAGGGCGTCGGCAGGAAGCGGGCCTTCCCGTCGGGGTGGAAGAAGCGGCCGCCCTCGAAGAGGCGCGGTGTGCCCGGATGGTCCGGCTCGGGGCAGGGCCAGAAGACGCCCATGCGCTGCTCGACCTTCTCGTAGGTGATGCCGAAGTAGTCGGCGGTGCCGCCCTTCGAAGCCGCGCGCAGCTCGTCGAAGATGGCCCGGGGGGAGGTGAAGTGGCTGAACCACTTCCCCCGGCCCAGGCGCTCGGCCAGCTCGACCATGATCCGCCAGTCGGGGCGGGCGTCGCCAGGGGGCTCCACGGCCTTGTTCAGCTTGATCACGCGGCCCTCGGCGGAGGTGCTGGTGCCCTCGTCCTCCTCGTGGAGCGCCGAGGGGAGGATCACGTCCGCGTACTGGCCCGTCTCGCTGAGGAAGAAGTCCAGGTTCACGTGGAAGTCCAGCTTCTCCAGGGCCGCCCGGGTGAAGTCGGAGTCCGGGAGGCTGACCACCGGGTTGAAGCAGAGGGAGAGCAGGCCCTTGATCTCCCCGGCGTGGATGGCCTCCATGATCTCCTGGGCGCTCTTGCCCTTGCGCGGGAGCTCCTCGTCGGTGCAGCCCCACACGCGGCAGATGTGCGCCCGGTGCTCCGGGTTCTCGATGTCGCGGTTCCCGGGGAGCTGGTCGCACTTGTGGCCGTGCTCCCGGCCGCCCTGGCCGTTGCCCTGGCCGGTGATGGTGCCGTAGCCGCAGCCCGGGCGGCCGATGCGGCCCGTGGCGAGGACCAGGTTGATGCAGGAGAGGACGTTCTCCACCCCCTTGCTCTGGTGCTCGATGCCCCGGGCGTGGAGGAGGAAGCTGGTCCGCGCCTCGCCCCACATCCGCGCGGCCTTCTCGATGGCGGCCGCGGGCAGGCCCGTCTGCTTCGAGGTCCAGTCCGGCGTGCAGTCCCGCACGGCTTCCAGGGCCGCCTCGAAGCCCTCGGTGCGGGCCGCGATGAAGGCCCGGTCCAGGAGGCCCCAGCGCTCCAGCAGGTGGAGCACGCCGTTGGTGAGGGCCGCGTCCGAGCCCGGCCGCAGGGGCAGCGCGAGGTCCGCCGTCCGCGCCAGGGGCGTGAGGCGGGGGTCGATCACGATGAGCTTCGCCCCGCGGTCCCTGGCCCGCCAGATGTAGTCCGTCGTGATGGGCGAGCACTCCGCCACGTTGGAGCCCTGCACCCAGATCACGTCGGCCAGCTCGATGTCGGACCAGGGATTGGCGGCGCGGTCCACGCCGAAGGCCTTCTTGTTGGCCGCGCCCGCGCTCACCATGCAGAGGCGGCCGTTGTAGTCGAGGTTCCGGGTCCCCAGGCCGAGGCGGGCGAACTTCCCGGCGAGGTAGCTCTTCTCGTTGCTCAGGCTCACGCCGGAGAGCACGGCGAAGGCGTCCCGGCCGTGCTCGGCCTGGACGCGCTGGATCCCCTCCACCACCCGCGCCATGGCGGCGTCCCAACCCGTCTCCGCGAAGCCCTCCTCGGTGCGCACGAGGGCCTTCAGCAGCCGGTCGGGATGGTTGCCCTGGAGGTAGCGCTTCACGCCCTTGGGGCAGAGCTTGCCCTGGTTGAAGGGGAAGGCCTCCCACGGTTCGAAGCCTACGACCTTCTCGTCCTTCACCTTGAGCTGGATGCCGCACTGCTGGCCGCAGAAGCAGCAGTGCGTCTTGACCAGCCGGTCCGGCTCCAGGTCGGCGTCCCAGCCGCCGGGAGGCGCCAGGTTCAGGTGCGGTCCGTAGGCGCTGCGCAGGTCGTCCAGGGGGCGGGGCGGGCGGCTCATGGGTTGCTCCGGAGGGCGCCCGGGTCCGCGAGGGGCTCCACGGGAAGGGGCACGTCGGCCATCGGGTCGAAGGCGCCGCCCAGGCGCCGGGCCTGGGCCTTGGCGAGGAGCCGGCGCTTGCAGCGGGGGCACAGGTCCAGGTGGTGCACGCCCCCTCCGTGGCGGGCGGCGTCCAGGCCCAGCTTCCGGAACAGGGCCTCCAGGTCCCGGCGCTGGTTCGCCCGGATGAAGGGCGACCCGCAGGCCCGGCAGGGCTGGCGGCCCTCCCGCTCCCCCTCGGCCTTGTAGAGGGTCACGCCCAGCTGGGCCGGCCGCTGCACGATGTGGAAGAGCTTCCCGAAGGGCAGGCTGAGCAGCATGAAGATGACGCTCAGCTCGTGGATGTAGGCGATGGTCTGGAAGTTCCGGCCCTGGAAGGCCTTCTCCGAGACCGTCAGGAGGATGCCCGTCACCGAGACCGCCAGCAGCACCAGCAGGGGCGCGATGTCGAGGTCGAAGCGCTGGGTGGCGGTGTCGCCCTCGTCCTGGCGTCGCCGGACGAAGGCCAGCACGCACCCGGCGATCACCATGACCGCCGCCACGTCCAGCACGTGGAAGGCCAGGAAGCCCACGAAGCTGTGCACCGGGAAGCTGCCGCCTGGGAAGCCGAAGAGCCAGGCCTGGTAGCGGTCCTGGTTCAGCCCCTCGCTGGTGAAGCGCACCCAGCCGAAGACCAGGGGGAAGGTCACGGCGAAGGCCAGCAGGCAGCCCCAGGCGATGAGGGCGTGGGCGCCCCAGCGCTTCAGCGAGCGCCGCTCGATGAAGCGCTGGAGCAGGATCTGGTCCAGGGCCAGGACCGGGATCCGGGCCAGGAGGCGCAGGCCCCGGGGCGTCGCGAAGAGCCGGAGCAGGTCCCGGAAGTACATCCAGGTGGCGGGCCGCTCCACCCATTCCCAGTAGCGGTAGGCCACGCCGAAGCAGGCGAACAGCGAGGCCAGGAGGTAGCCCAGGAGGGCCGGGTCCAGCCAGCGCCCGGCCCGGCTGCCCAGGGCCACCAGGCCGCAGACGATCGCCGTGGTGAGCCCCGCGCGGACGAGGGGCCGTGCCTGCAGATGGAGGTCCCCTGCGGACGCCATCGCCATTCCTCCTGCTGTGGGAACCAGAGTAGGAAATCAGCGTCCGAAATCCAACCAGAATCGCGTATTCAGCCCTTGGACCGCTTCACCGCCGCGGGGGACATCAGGATCGTGCGGCGCACCTTCGTCAATTGCAGGTCCCGCAGCGTGGTGGACGTCATGGAGGTCTCCACCTGGGCCTTCACCGCCGACCAGGCGTCGTGCATGGGGCAGGGGTTCTCGCAGTCGCAGGCCGGGAAGCCCATGATGCAGCGGTCCAGGGAGCCGGGGCCCTCGATGGCGGAGAGCACCTCGCCCACGCTGATGCGGTGGGCGGGGCGGGAGAGCCGGAAGCCGCCCTTGGGCCCGCGCACCGACTCCAGGATCTCCGCCCGGGCCAGGTTCTGCAGGATCTTCGCGAGATAGGGGGCCGGCAGGTGGAGCTGCTCGGCGAGCTCCTTCGCCATCATGAAGCTCCCGTCCTCCGGCATGTGGGCCAGGGCCTGGAGCGCGTATCCGGTGGCGACGGTGAAGAGCATGGTTTTCGGTGTGGTCAGTCCTGAATTCTCAGTATAGGGACGATCCGGAGGCCTGTCCGGAGTGGTGTGATCCGATTCACGGACCGAGCGGCGCGGGCCCGCGGAGGGAGAGCACCAGGGCCGCGGCGCTCACCACGCACACGGCCACCTCGCGGATCCCGAGGCTGCGGGTGTCGGGGAGCCGGCGGAACACCCAGGGCTCGGCCGCAGCCCGGAGGGCCAGGGCGGCCATCCAGGCCGGCCAGAGCCAGCCGAGGCCGCCGGCCGCGTGGAGGCCGAAGGCGGCGGCGCAGGCCAGGCCGTGGACCACGACCGCCGGAGCCAGGGAGGCGTCGGGCTGCCCCTTCTGGCGGGCGAGCAGCCCGCGGAGGTAGCTGACGGGGGCGGCGAGGCTCAGGTAGCTCCCGGCCGCGAGGAGGCCCGCCAGGACCGGCGAGGCGCCGCCGGCCAGGGCCACGGCCCCGCCCAGGAGGCAGGGGGCGAGCATGGCCAGGGACTCGGCCAGCAGGGTGCGGGAGCCGCCCTTGAAGTCCAGCGCCAGGGCGCCCGCCGCCGGCACCAGGGCCGCGCCAACCGCGAGGATCGCCTGGGCGGGCATGCCCCGAAGGGCGAGGAAGGCCGCGCCGAGCCCGGCGAGGGCTTCCATGGCGAGGATCCTCCGGTCCCCCGCCAGCACGCGGCGGGCCTTGAAGGTGCGCTTCAGGGGCACGCGGGCCAGAAAGGCCGCCATCGCCGCCGCGGCCAGCCAGGCCCCGGCCCCGCTGGGCGCGACCACCAGCGCCGCCGCCAGGGGCAGGCCGAGGAAGGCCCAGCTCCCGTGCTCCGTGGGCACCTGGCCGAGGGGTCGGCTCACCGCGCGGCCCCCTTCCCCGCCGCCTCGAGCACGCGGCTGGGGCCGAGCAGGCCCTCGAAGGCCTTGATGAGCTCGGAGCGGTAGAAGGCCTTCACGTTCGGGTCCGCCACGAAGGGCGTCATCATCACGCTGCGCAGGACCAGCAGCTCCGAGCCCGCCCGCCAGGCCTTGGCCGGCACGCCGAGGCGGCGGAGGAAGGGCACCGGCGCCAGGCCGTGGGTCGTGCGCGTGAGCTTCGTGGACGTGAGCGCGAAGCCCCCGGAAAGCGAGGGCGGGAACTGGGAGAGCACCATCTCGTTCAGGGCGTTCACCCGGTGGAGCGTGGACGTCTCCGTGTGGCCAAAGGCGTAGAGGAGGACGTCCAGGTCCGGCGTCTCGAAGACGCGGCACACGTAGTCGCCGAAGACACGGTTGTCCAGCAGCTCCGCGAGGCCGCGGCTGGCCCGGAAGGACTCCTCGAGGATGGCGCCGTAGCCGTCCTCGTCCAGGGGCACCGCCCGGTGGGCCAGCCAGACCGCGCTGGCGGCGGCGCCGGGCTTGCTGCCCTCCAGGATGTAGCTGCCCAGGTGGTCGCTCTCCTCCTCGGGGTTGATGTAGGCCGCGCGCTGGGTGGTGACGCCCCGCATCTCGCCGTCCCGGAGCAGCAGCGCCCCGGCGGGATAGGGGATGAAGCCCAGCTTGTGCGGATCCACGGTGACGCTGTCGGCACCGGGCACCGCGGCCATGGCGTCGTGGAGGCCCGGCCGCACCGCCAGGGTGGCCTGCATCTCGGCGAGCTCCCGGAAGCCGCCGTCCCGGCGCCGGAAGAGGGCGCGGGCGTAGCCGCCGTAGGCCGCGTCCAGGTGCACGAAGAACCAGCGCCCGTGGCGCTCCGCGTGGCGGCGACGGACTTCAAGGATGCCGTCCACCGGGTCCACGCCCCCGCCTTCGGTGGTGCCGACGATGCCCACCACCGCGAGCACGGGGACGCCTTCCGCGGCCAGCTCGTCGAGCCGCTGCTCCAGGGCCTCCAGGTCGAGGCGCAGCTCCGCGTCCACGGGGATCGTCTCCAGGCGGTCCTCCCCGAGGCCGAGGATGTTCACCGCCTTGCGCCAGGAGTAGTGGGCCATGGCGGAGACGAGCACCCGGAAGGTGCCGCCCTTGCGCACCGCCCCGGACAGCAGCGGCAGGCTCCGGTGCAGCTCCAGGAGATCCTCCGTCCGCAGGCGGCCGAGCAGCTTCTCAGGGGGGAGCCCGGTGAGCGGATTGCCCGCGGCGTCCCGCAGGGGCGGCAGGGCGCCGCTCCGGGGAAGCCGGAGGGGCGCGAGGGCCAGGTTGCGGAAGATCCACAGGGCCTCGAGGTTCGCCACCGTCCCGCCGGAGCAGAGGTGGCCCCAGGCCCGGGCCGGGTCGAAGCCCAGCAGCTCCGCGAGGTCCGCCGCGACCTCCTCCTCCAGCTGGCTGGTGACCGGGCTGCCCTCCGCCGCGACGTTGTTGGGGTTGTAGAGCATCGCCGCGAGGTAGCCCACCTGGGCGGGGATCAGCGTGTCCCCCATCATGTGGCCGAGGTAGCGCGGTGAGTGGCAGGGCACCGAGCCCTTCAGCCGGGCCAGCAGCTTGCGCAGCGCGGCGGAGAGCGCGGTCTGGGTGTTCACGAAGCCCGCCTCGGTCTGCCGGAAGGGGTCCACGGCGTCGGGATCGTCGGAGCAGAGGCCCCGCCGCCAGTAGACGTGGTCCCGGAGAGCCTCGACGAAGGCCCGCTCGAGCACCTCCGCGTTCTGGCCCTGGGGGCCGAGGAAGAGGGCTCGGGGATCCACCGCGGTTTTCAAGGCCATGGCCGTCATGCCTCCAACACGTTCCCGGCGCGGGGAGCGGCCGGCCCGGGCCGGCACCCCCTACTCTGTGCGCGGGCCACGTGACGGAGGTCAAAGCCGCCCCGGAAAGCCCCTTCCTGCATCACAATCCCCCCTGCATAAAGCCGACCTCCCCATCCTGAACACCCTGCCAGGGAGGCCATAAATTATTTAGGACCTAGTGATCTTAATCACTGAAAGTCCGCCCGCCCCCCCGCTACCTTCATCGGAACGCACCGCAGGCTTGCAGGAGCCACCGGCGCGGGTCCAACCCGCGGGACACCCTCCCGCGCCAGGGGACCTCGACAGCACGAGACCACGCCGCCTCGGCGGCCACTCGGGGAGGATGGGATGCTCCGCCACTTCAGGACCACCGCCTGGTGCCTCGCGATCGCCGCGGGGGCGAGCCTGGCCGCCCAGGACGCGGAGGCGCTGTTCCGCAAGAGCTGCATGAGCTGCCACACCATCGGCGCGGGCCCCAAGACCGGGCCGGACCTCAAGGGCGTGCTCCAGCGGCGCTCGCGGGAATGGGCCCTGGGCTTTATTCAGTCCCCCGGATCCTATTTCGACAAGGGGGATGCGACCGCCCTCCAGCTCCTCAAGGAATTCAACAACGTCAAGATGCCCGAGCTGGGCATCAGCGCCGCCGACGCCGATGCCCTCCTCAAGCTCATCGACGAGTTGACCAAGAGCGGCAAGGTGCTCGGCAGCAAGGGCATCGACCGCCCCCCGACGGCCCTGGACATCCAGAAGGGCAAGCTGATGTTCGAAGGCCGGCTCCGCTTCGCCGGCGGCGGCCCCGCCTGCATCTCCTGCCACACCGCCACCGGCGCCGGCATCGCGGGCGGCGGCCTGCTGGGCCCCCAGCTCAATGCCGCCCCCGGAAAGTACGGGAAGAACCTGGCCACCACGATCGAGAACCCGGCCTTCCCCACCATGGTTAACGTCTTCGCCAAGAAGGCGCTGACCCCGGAGGAGGCCTTCCAGGTGGCGTCCTTCCTCAACAGCGTCGGGACCCAGCCGGCCCCCAAGAAGGACATCCTCTTCCCCATCGTGGGCCTCGTGGGCCTGGTGGGGAGCCTCGAGCTTGGCCGCCGCCTGGGCCGCAAGCGCTTCCGCGGCGTGCGGAAGAACCTCACCCCGAAAGCGTAGGGAGACCCCGATGACCACGCAGAGCCACTGGATCACCGACATCGTCGATCCCGAGAAGCGCTCCTGGGAGGAGTTCTACCGGAACCGCTGGCAGCACGACAAGGTCGTGCGCAGCACCCACGGCGTGAATTGCACGGGCAGCTGCTCCTGGAACATCTACGTGAAGGAGGGCATCGTCACCTGGGAGTTCCAGGCGGTCGACTACCCCGAGCTGGAGAAGGACATCCCGCCTTACGAGCCCCGGGGCTGCCAGCGCGGCATCTCGTTCTCCTGGTACCTCTACAGCCCGATCCGGGTGAAGTACCCCTACATGCGGGGCGCCCTGATGGACCTCTGGGACGAGGCCCTGGGCAAGTACGGCGACCCGGTGGACGCCTGGGCCTCCATCCAGGCCGATCCCGAGCAGCGCAAGCGCTACCAGACGGCCAGGGGCAAGGGCGGCTTCCGCCGCACCTCCTGGGCGAAGGTCCTGGAAGTCATCGCCGCCGCCAACATCCACACGGTGAAGACCCACGGGCCGGACCGGGTGGTGGGCTTCAGCCCCATCCCGGCCATGTCCATGCTCAGCTACGCCGCCGGCAGCCGCTACCTGCAGCTCCTGGGGGGCGTGAACCTCAGCTTCTACGACTGGTACTGCGACCTTCCGCCCAGCTCCCCGGAGATGTGGGGCGAGCAGACCGACGTGAACGAGAGCGCCGACTGGTACAACGCCAAGTTCCTCGCGGTCATGGGCAGCAACCTCAACATGACCCGCACGCCGGACTGCCACTTCGCCGCCGAGGCCCGCCACAACGGCACGAAGATGGTGGTCTTCAGCCCCGACTTCAACCAGGTGGCCAAGTACGCCGACGAGTGGATGGCCCTCCACCAGGGCCAGGACGGCGCCTTCTGGATGGCCGTCAACCACGTCATCCTCTCCGAGGCCCACCACCGCGACCAGGTGCCCTACTTCCTCGACTACACGAAGAAGTACACGGACTCGCCCTTCCTGGTGGAGCTGCACCCGGTGGAGGGCGGCTACCGCGCCGGCCAGATGCTCCGGGCGGGCCGCCTCGCCCGCTACAAGGACGTCGAGAACGGCGAGTGGAAGTTCCTCATGTGGGACGAGGTGGAGGCCCGGCCGAAGATGCCCAAGGGCTCCATGGGCGACCGCTGGGGCACCAAGCAGGGCATGTGGAACCTCCTCCTCCAGGACGGCAAGGACGACACCGCCATCAACCCGGCCCTGACCCTCCTGGGCCAGGACCCGGTGATGGTCCAGTTCGACGACTTCGCCGCCGACAGGACCTGCTTCCGCGGCGTGCCGGTCCGGAAGATCGCCCTTGCCGACGGGAGCGAAGTGCTCGCCGCCACCATCTACGACCTCCTCATGGCCCAGTACGGCGTGGTCCGCGATCTCCCCGGCGACTACCCGAAGGGCTTCGACGACGAGGCCGCGCCCTACACCCCGGCCTGGCAGGAGAAGCACACCGGCCTCTCCCGCAAGGACTGCCTGCGCTTCGCCCGGGAGTGGGCCCGCACCGCCCAGCACACCAACGGCAAGTGCATGGTCATCATCGGCGCCGGGATCAACCACTGGTACCACAACAACCTGATCTACCGCGCCGCCCAGCACGCCCTGGCCTTCTGCGGCTGCGTGGGCCGCAACGGCGGAGGCCTCGCCCACTACGTCGGCCAGGAGAAGCTGGCCATGGTGGGCAGCTGGACCGCCATCGCCATGGCGAAGGACTGGAGCCCCACGAGCCGCCTCATGAACGGCCCCTCCTTCCACTACGTGAACAGCGACCAATGGCGCTACGAGCGGGAGTTCAGCCAGTACCACCCGACCCCGGACGGCAGCACGCTGACCCAGGGCCACACCATGAACATGCAGACCCTGGCCGCGCGCCTGGGCTGGCTGCCCTGCTACCCCCAGTTCAACAAGAGCTCCATGGACCTGGTCACCGAGGCCAAGGCCGCGGGCGCGAAGGACGAGGCCGGCGTCGTGGACTACACGGTGCAGCAGCTCAAGGACCGGAAGCTCAAGTTCTCCATGGAGGACCCGGACGCCCCCGAGAACTGGCCGCGGGTCTGGTTCATCTGGCGCGGCAACGCCATCGGGACGTCGGCCAAGGGCCACGAGTTCTTCCTCAAGCACTACCTGGGCACCCACACCAACGCCATCGCCGAGGAGGTCGCCGAGGGCACGCTGAAGGACGTGGTGTGGCGGCCCGCGGCCACCGGCAAGTACGACCTGGTGGTGGACCTCAACTTCCGCATGGACACCAGCGCCCTCTACAGCGACATCGTGCTGCCGACGGCCTCCTGGTACGAGAAGTGCGACCTCAACACCACCGACATGCACGGGTTCATCAACCCGCTCTCCGCCGCCGTGCCCCCGGTCTGGGAGTCCAAGAGCGATTGGGAGATCTTCAAGGCCGTGGCCCAGAAGGTCAGCGAGCTCTCGGGCAAGCACCTCCCGGATCCGGTGGAGGACCTGGTCGCCACGCCCCTGAGCCATGACAGCGCCGGGGAGATCGCCCAGCCCACCATCAAGGATTGGATGGCCGGGGAGTGCGAAGCCATCCCGGGCAAGACCATGCCCGCGATGAAGGTGGTCACCCGCGAGTACACCAAGATCTTCGACCGCTTCTGCGCCTTCGGCCCGAAGGTCAAGGACGGACTGGGCGCCCACGGCGTGAAGTACCCGGTGGCCGACCTCTACGAGAAGTACGCGAAGGAGAACCCCAGCGAGGTCGTGGACGGGCACCTCTGCCCCAGCCTCCGGGAGGACGTGGACGCCGCCAACGTGCTGCTCTACTTCGCCCCCGAGGCCAACGGGGAGCTGGCCTACCGCGCCTACGAGTACATGGAGCAGCGAACGGGCCTGCCCCTCAAGGACCTGGGCGAGCGGAACCGTGGGGTCACGCGAACCTACAAGGAGCTGCAGGCCCAGCCGCGGCGCGTGATCAACAGCCCCATCTGGTCGGGCATCGTGGACGAGAAGCGCCCCTATTCGCCCTTCACCTACAACGTGGAGCGCATGGTGCCCTGGCGCACCCTGACCGGCCGCCAGCACCTCTACCTGGACCACGAGGGCTACATCGCCTTCGGCGAGCACCTCCCCACCTACAAGCCGACGCCGCCGGCCCAGGTGCTGGGCGACATCAAGCTCAGCAAGGAGGTGGGCCCCACCGCCCGGCTGAACCTTCTCACGCCCCACGGGAAGTGGCACATCCACTCCACCTACGGCGACACCGAGCGCATGCTCACGCTCTCCCGCGGCTGCGAGCCCCTGTGGCTGAGCGAGGAGGACGCCCGGGCCATCGGGATCCAGGACAACGACTGGGTGGAGGTCCACAACGACAACGGCGCGGTGGTCACCCGCGCCAACGTCTCCGCCCGCATCCCCAAGGGCGCCTGCATCATCTACCACGCCACCGAGCGCACCTACTCGGTGCCCAAGTCCGAGACCCGCGGCTACCGCCGGGCCGGCATGAACAACAGCCTCACCCGCGCGCGCCTGAAGCCCAACCTCATGCTCGGCGGCTACGGCCAGTTCACCTACCACTTCAACTACTGGGGTCCGACGGGCGTCAACCGCGAGACCACCGTCTACGTGCGCAAGCTCGGTCAGCTCGTCTGGTAAGGGGGACGCCATGGACATCCGCTCTCAAGTTTCGATGGTGTTCCACCTGGACAAGTGCATCGGGTGCCACACCTGCTCCATCGCCTGCAAGAACGTGTGGACGGACCGCAAGGGCGCCGAATACATGTGGTGGAACAACGTGGAGACCAAGCCCGGCACGGGCTTCCCCACGAAGTGGGAGGACCAGGAGCACTACCGCGGCGGCTGGGAGGTCGAGGACGGGAAGCTCCGCCTGAAGTCCAGCGGCAAGGGGAACTTCCTCAAGCGCATCTTCTACCAGCCGAACCTCCCGACGCTCGACGAGTACTACGAGCCCTGGACCTACGACTACGAGAACCTGTTCAATGCTCCCGAAGGGGATGATCAGCCCACGGCCCGCCCGGTCTCCAAGGTCACCGGCGAGTACATGGAGGTGAAGGCCGGCCCCAACTGGGACGACGACCTCGGCGGCTCGCCGCTCTACGCGCGAAACGACCCGAATCTCCAGGCGCTCACCGAGGAGCAGCAGCTCCAGCTCCTCTCCATCGAGCAGCTGGTGATGTTCTACCTCCCCCGCATCTGCAACCACTGCCTGAACCCCGCCTGCGTGGCGAGCTGCCCCAGCGGCGCGCTCTACAAGCGCGGCGAGGACGGCATCGTGCTCGTGAACCAGGAGGTCTGCCGCGGCTGGCGCTTCTGCGTCAGCGCCTGCCCCTACAAGAAGGTCTTCTACAACTGGAACACCGGCAAGAGCGAGAAGTGCCTGCTCTGCTACCCGCGCGTGGAGACCGGCCAGGCGCCCGCCTGCTTCCACTCCTGCGTGGGCCGCATCCGCTACATGGGCGTGGTGCTCTATGACGCCGACAAGATCGCTGAGGCCGGCCTGCGGCCCGACGAGGAGCTGGTGGACGCGCACCGGGACATGATCCTCGACCCCCACGACCCGAAGGTCGTCGAGGAGGCCCGCCGGGCCGGCATCAGCGACGCGGTGATCAAGTCCGCCCAGCAGAGCCCGGTCTACAAGTTCGTCAAGAACTGGGGCCTCGCCCTGGCGCCCCACCCCGAGTACCGCACCTTCCCCATGCTCTTCTACGTGCCGGCCCTCGCGCCGGTGACGGCGACCCAGGAGGACGGGCTCCTCTCCAACGACGTGGACAACCTCTTCCACGCCCTGGATGACGCCCGCACCCCCATGGCCTACCTGGCCTCCCTCTTCGCCGCCGGCCAGGAGGGCCCCGTGCGCTACGCCATGAAGAAGCAGATGGCCGTGCGCCTGTGGCGCCGGGCCCTGACCGTGGGCGACGTGGACGTTGACGTGGCCAAGCGCGCCCTGCGGGAGGCCGACTGCTCCCCCGAGGAGGCCGAGGAGATCTACAAACTCACCTCCCTGCCCACCTTCGAACAGCGCTTCGTCATCCCGCCCAGCCACCGGGAGCAGGCCATCGAGGTGCTCAAGAACCCCCTCGAGAACAAGGGCCTGGCCGGCATCGGCTTCCGCGAGGCCGCGGAGAGGGGGCTCTGATGTTCCTCAATTTCGGCTTCATCGCCCGGATCGCGCCCCTCCTCGAGTACCCCACCGAGGCGACGCGAGGCCAGGCCATCGCCCTCGCCGAGTCCATGAAGTGGTACGCCGAGATCTGGGAGGACCTGCTGGAGGCCTTCGCCCTCCACGTCCAGCTCGGCTCCCTCCAGGAGCTGGAGGAGACCTACACCCAGGCCTTCGACATGAACCCGAGCTGCAGCCTGGACCTCGGCTGGCACCTCTTCGGGGAGACCTACAAGCGGGGCTCCTTCATGGCGAACCTGCGCCAGAGCCACCGCGAGCACGGCATCGACGAGGGGTCCAACCTCCCGGACCACCTGCCCACGGTGCTGCGGCTCCTGCCCGCCCTCGACCCCGCGGACGCCCGGGACCTCACGCGGGACTGCATCCTGCCCGCCCTCGAGAAGCTGCGCCCGAAGCTGGAGGGGGCTGCGCCCTACTCCCACCTCCTGGAGTCCCTGGAGCTGATGCTCCGCGCCCTGGCGCCGGCCCCCGAGGCCCCCGCCGGGACCGCCGACCACGCCTGCTCCTGCGGGCACGGCCACGACCACGCGAACGGCCACGGCTTCCGCGGCCCGGAGGCGAACCATGCCTAACAGCTTCCTCAACACCTTCCTCTTCGTGGGCCTGCCCTACATCGCCCTGGCCCTGGCCATCGGCGTGGGCATCCTCCGGTTCACCTCCAAGCCCTTCAGCTACTCCAGCCTCAGCAGCCAGTTCCTGGAGAACGAGCAGCTCTTCTGGGGCTCGAATTTCTTCCACTGGGGCCTCGTCTGGGTGCTGGGGGGCCACCTCACGGGCTTCCTCTTCCCCAAGACCGTCCTGTGGTGGAACGCGAACCCGGTGCGCCTCTTCATCCTCGAGAGCACCGCCCTCGTCGGCGCGCTGCTGGCCCTCTTCGGCGTCTGCTCCCTGATGGTCCGCCGCTTCTACAACCCCCGGATCACCGCCGTGACCACCCCCATGGACCGCGTGCTCCTCACCCTCCTGCTGATCCAGATCGTCACGGGGATCGACACGGCCCTGCGCTACCGCTGGGGCTCCTCGTGGTACGCCAGCGCGGCGGTGCCCTACCTCCGCAGCGTCCTCCTGCTCGCCCCGCGCCCGGAGTACATCGTCTCCCTGCCCTGGGGCCCCAAGCTCCACATGGTCTCGGGCTTCCTGGTGATCCTCGCCATCCCCTTCACCCGTCTGGTCCACTTCCTGGTGGTCCCCGTCTGGTACCTCTGGCGCAGGCCCCAGCTGGTGATCTGGAACCGCCGCACCGGCGCGCGGAGCTGACATGCAGCTCCGCACCACGCTCATCGCCTCGGGGGTCGGCGCCGTCCTGGCCGCCTTCGTGGGCTTCTCGACGGCGGAGCTCCGCCTGACCGGGGACCACTCCGGCTACCAGCCCCAGCAGCCCATCGCCTACTCCCACCGCGTCCACGCCGGGGAGAACCGGATGGACTGCCAGTTCTGCCACACCGCCGCCGAGAAGGGCCGCCACGCCGGCATCCCGCCCCTCAGCACCTGCATGAAGTGCCACGAGAAGATCGTGAACCGGCCCGGCTCGAAGGAACCCAGCCCCGAGATCGCCAAGATCGCCAAGGCCGTCCAGGAGGGCCGGAACGTCGAATGGGCGCGCATCCACCGCCTGCCCGCCTTCGTCTACTTCGATCACAGCCGGCACGTCAGCGCGGGCGTGGAGTGCCAGAAGTGCCACGGCGACATCCAGACCATGGACGCGGTGTTCCAGGCCAAGGCCCAGACCATGGGCGAGTGCCTGACCTGCCACCGCGACACGAACCTGAAGTCCCTGCAGTCCGGGAAGCCCGCCGCGGCGCCCACGGACTGCTCGGCCTGCCACCACTGAGGAGATCCGATGCGACTCTGGAAAAGCCTCGGCCAGAAGCGGATGGAGGTCCGCGCGTCGAAGGCGGAGTTCGACGAGGAGCTTCCCGTCGGCGAATCCGTCCGCCAGTTGAGTAGGCGCGACTTCTTCCGCTGGAGCGGCGTGGGCTTCGCCGTGGGCCTCGCCTCGGGCTGCGACTCCAAGAAGGCCCACAAGGCCATGGCCCTGCTCCAGGCCCGGGAGGGCTTCACCCCCGGCACGGACCTCTGGTTCGCCACCACCTGCGCCGGCTGCGCCGCGGGCTGCGGCGTCCTCGCCAAGAGCCGGGACGGCCGGGCCATCAAGCTCGAAGGCAATCCGGACCACCCCGTGGGGCGCGGCGCGCTGTGCGCCGCCGGGCAGGCCCAGCTCCGGGACCTCTACGACGGGGAGCGCCTCCGCGCCCCGAAGGCCGGCGGAAAGGACACCGACTGGTCCGCCCTGGACGCCGACCTCGCCGCCCGTTTCAAATCCGCGCGGTCCGTCCGCGTCCTCTCCAGCTCCCTCACGAGCCCCACGCTCCGCCGCGCCGTGGACGCCTTCCTCAAGGCCTTCCCGGACGGGCGGCTGGTCCAGGCCGACCCCGTGAGCGCCTCCGCCCTGGCGGACGCCTACGCCCGCACCCACGGCGCCCGGCTCGTCCCGGACTACCGTTTCGAGAAGGCCGACTTCGTGCTCGGCGTCGAGGCGGACTTCCTGGGCACCTGGATCAACCCCGCGGGCTTCGGCCGCGCCTACGCCTCCCGCCGCAAGCCCGACGCCAAGGGCGAAGGGCAGGCCATGTCCCGCCACGTCCAGGTGGAATCGGGCATGAGCCTCACCGGCTCCAACGCCGACACCCGCATCCGCGTCGCCCCCTCCGAGGCCGCCGCCTTCCTGGAACATCTCGCCGCGGCGGTGGAGCACCACGCCGGGACCGCCGCCCCGGCCCCCCTGCGGAGCCTCGAGGCCAAGGTGCTGGGCAAGGTGGAGGGCCTCGCCGCCGAGCTCTGGGAGCACCGCGGCCGCAGCCTCGTGGTCTGCGGGCTCAACGACCTCCATGCCCAGGTCTTCGCCGCGCGCCTCAACCGCGCCCTGGGGAACGAGGGGACGACCCTCGACCTCGCCCGCCCCAGCCTCCAGCGCCAGGGGGACGACGCCGCCCTGGGCGCCCTCCTGGCCGACATGGCCTCGGGGAAGGTGGACGCCCTGGTGGTGCTCGACGCCAATCCGGCCCATGCCGTGCCGGGTTTCGCCGCCGCCGCCACGAAGGTGCCCCTCCGGGTCGGCGTGCTCCGCCATGACGACGAGACGGCCGCCCTCTGCACCCACCTCGCCCCGGACCACCACCCGCTGGAGACCTGGCGGGACAGCCTCGCCGTGGCCGGGGTGTGGAGCCTCCACCAGCCCCTGCTGGAGCCCATGTTCGGGACCCGGGACGCCGCGGAGACCTTCGCGGCCTGGGCCGGCGCCCCGAGCCCGGCCCTGGAGCAGGTGAAGGCCCTCTGGAAGGCCGAGGTCTTCCCCAGGGCCGGCGGGCTGGACTTCGACGCCTTCTGGCACGGCGCCCTCCAGAAGGGCTTCGTCGAACTGCCGGCGGCCGCCGCTGAGCCCGCCTACCGGGAGGACCGCGCGAAGACCCAGGCCGAGTGGTCCGCCCGTCCGGCGCCCAGGGCCGCGGAGTTTGAGCTGCTCCTCTACACCAAGGCCGGCAACCTGGACGGCCGCCACGCCCACAATCCCTGGCTCCAGGAGCTCCCCGACCCCATCACCAAGGTCACCTGGGACAACTACGCCCAACTCAGCCCCGGCACCGCCGAGCGCCTGAAGCTGAAGCAGGGCGACGTGGTGCGGCTGAAGGCGGCCGGCCATCCGGACCTGGTTGTGCCCGTGGTCGTCCAGCCCGGCCTCCACGGCCGCGCGGTGGCGGTGGCCCTCGGCTACGGCCGGACCCGCGCCGGCAGGCACGGCACCGGCGTCGGCGCCGACGCCTTCCCCTGGGTGGGCGGCGGCGCGTCGCGCAGCTACCAGGGCCTCGCCGTCGAAGTGAGCCCGACGCCCCAGAAGGCCGAGCTGGCCTGCACCCAGGACCACCACCTGATGGAGGGCCGTGAACTCGTCCGGGAGATGGCCCTCGCGGCCTACGCGAAGGATCCCGCCTCCGCCCGGCCCCATGAGCATTCCGGCGGCTACACCGGCGCGCACCCGAGCCTCTACAACCCGCACCCCAAGGGCCAGCACCAGTGGGCCATGGTCATCGACCTCTCCAAGTGCAGCGGCTGCTCCGCCTGCGTGATCAGCTGCCAGGCGGAGAACAACATCCCCGTGGTGGGCAAGGACGAGGTGCGCCGCAAGCGCGAGATGCACTGGATGCGCCTGGACCGCTACTACACCGGCTCCGAGGAGGAGCCCGGCGTGGTGCACCAGCCGATGCTCTGCCAGCAGTGCGGCAACGCCCCCTGCGAGAACGTCTGCCCCGTGGTGGCCACCGTCCACAGCGAGGAGGGCCTCAACCAGCAGGTCTACAACCGCTGCGTGGGCACCCGCTACTGCGCCAACAACTGCCCCTACAAGACCCGGCGCTTCAACTGGTTCGAGTACGACCGCAGCGACCCGGTGGAGAACCTGGCCCTCAACCCGGACGTCACCGTCCGTTCCCGCGGCGTGATGGAGAAGTGCTCCTTCTGCGTCCAGCGCATCCAGCGGGCCAAGGCCGACGCGAAGAACGCGGGCCGCGAGGTGAAGGACGGCGAATTCCAGACCGCCTGCCAGCAGAGCTGCCCGGGCATGGCCATCCTCTTCGGCGACCTGCTGGACCCCGCCTCGGAGATCAGCAAGGCCCTGAAGGACCCCAAGCGCTACCTCGTCCTCGGGGAGCTCGGGGTGCTGCCCGCCGTGAGCTACCTCACCAAGATCCGCAACGCCGAGGTCCCCGCCGAAGGCGCCGCCCACGGAGGCCACCATGGCTGAAGCCGCCGTCCACGGCCATCCCCACGACCTCGGGCACGGGCCCCACGGCTCCGACAGCGCCCTGATCCTGGGCGACAAGACCTACGGCCAGGTCACGGAGGAGGTCTTCTCCCCCATCGAGCGCATGCCGCCCAAGATCTGGTTCGCCGCGGTCCTGGTCACGGCCGCCATGCTGGGCCTCGGGGCCTGGGCCGGGACCCAGACCCTCACCAAGGGCATCGGCACCTGGGGCCTGAACAAGACCGTGGGCTGGGCCTTCGACATCACGAACTTCGTGTTCTGGGTGGGCATCGGCCACGCGGGGACCCTGATTTCCGCGATCCTCTACCTCTTCCGGCAGCACTGGCGCACCTCCATCAACCGCGCCGCCGAGGCCATGACCATCTTCGCGGTCATGTGCGCCGGGATGTTCCCCATCATCCACATGGGCCGCCCCTGGGTGGCCCACTGGGCCCTGCCCTTGCCGAACACCCGCGGCCCCCTGTGGGTGAACTTCCGCAGCCCCCTGCTGTGGGACGTCTTCGCGATCTCCACCTACTTCATCATCTCGGCGGTCTTCTGGTACATCGGCCTGCTGCCCGACCTCGCCACCGCGCGGGACCGCGCCACGGGGCCGCGCAAGCGGATCTTTACCCTGCTGAGCCTGGGCTGGAACGGCGCCAACCGGACCTGGAAGCACTACGAGTCCGTGTACGGGCTGCTGGCGGGCCTCGCCACGCCCCTGGTGGTCTCGGTGCACACCATCGTGTCCATGGACTTCGCCACCTCGGTGGTCCCGGGCTGGCACGCGACACTCTTCCCGCCCTACTTCGTGGTGGGCGCGGTGTTCTCGGGCTTCGCCATGGTGCTCACCCTGATGATCGTGGCGCGCAAGGTGATGGGCTACGAGGAGTACATCACCCTCGGCCACCTGGACGCGATGTGCAAGGTGGTGCTCACCACCGGCAGCATCGTGGCCCTGGCCTACGCCACCGAGTTCTTCGTGGCCTGGTACAGCGGCAACCCCTACGAGCGCTACGTCTTCCTGAACCGCGCCCTGGGGCCGTTCAAGTGGGCCTTCTGGAGCATGGTGGCCTGCAACGTCATCACGCCCCAGTTCTTCTGGTCCGCGAAGCTCCGCCGCTCGCCCGTGGCCATCTTCATCCTCTGCATCTTCGTGAACATCGGGATGTGGTTCGAGCGCTTCGTCATCATCGTCACGAGCCTGCACCGCGACTTCCTCCCCTCGAGCTGGGTCATGTACAAGCCCACGTTCAACGAGGTGGCGACCCTGATCGGGAGCTTCGGGCTCTTCCTGACCCTCTTCCTCGTGTTCTGCCGCGTGCTGCCCATGATCGCGGCCAGCGAAGTGAAAGGAGTGCTGAAGCATGGCGAAGAACAGTAGCCGCATCTTCCGCGCCCTGCAGGAGCTGTTCCGCAGCAGCCGCGCCCGCCGCACGGCGGGGATGGCCGAGCGCCCCGAGCTGATCCGCTCGGACTTCGCGGACCCCGAGGAGCTGCTCAAGGCCGTGGTGAAGCTCCGCTCCCTGGGCGTGCCCGTGCTCGAGACCTACACGCCCTTCCCGATCCACGGCATGGACGAGGCCCTCAGCGAGCGGCCCTCGCGCCTGCCCTGGGTGACCGGCGTGCTCGGCCTCCTGGGCGTCAGCGGGGCCGTGGCCCTCCAGGTCTGGACCAGCGCCGTGGATTACCCGCTCGTGATCGGCGGCAAGCCCCTGATCTC
>JABLTH010019649.1_pt1 | contig 20475 bp, 13 predicted proteins | sample 7875711 | NCBI WGS metagenome assembly JABLTH01 (sample SAMN14941262, study PRJNA633318) | bioreactor metagenome | isolation source: bioreactor | place: China | collected 2019-03-05 | reverse complement strand
TGCTCGCGTCGCTCCCGCCCCTGCGCTACGCTGCCGACCCCGACTACATGCCCTACACCTTCAACGGAACGGGCGGCGGGATGCTGGGTATCTTCCCGGAATATCAGAACTTCCTCTCGCGTACGCTCGGGTTGCGCTTCGAGCGGGTGACCGTGCGCGACTGGGCTGAAGCGCTCGCGAAGGCGCGCAGCGGCGAGGTCGACATCCTGCTCGGTATATCCGATCAGGATTCCCGCCCGCCCGGCTTCACACTCTCTCAACCGATCGATGCCACACCGATGGTGATCGTCGGGCGCAGCGACGCGCTCACGGTGGCTGCGCTTCCCGAACTTTCCGGCAAGACCGTCGCTCTGCCGGCAAGCGAGACCCTGACCACGTTGCTGAACCAGAATGTGCCGAAGATTCGCATCCTGCCTGCACGCTCGGTCAGCGATGCATTGTCAATGACGGCGACCGGGGAAGCCGATTTCACGATCGTGAACCTGCCGGTGGCCGATGCGCTGATCCGTCATCACTTTCCCGGCGAGCTGAAGGTTACCGGTTCTGCGAATACGATCGAAAGCATCGGCGTGGGGGTATCGTCGCGGTACGCTGCGCTGGTGCCGCTCATCAACCGCGCGCTCTTCGCCATGCCCGAAGGCGAACAAGTGAGCATCCGCAACAAGTGGCTGTCGGTCAGCTACCAGTTGGGGCCGTCCACTTCGGCTGTGCTTGGCAAGTTCGGGCCAGCGGCGGCGCTGGTGCTGGCTGCACTGGTCGCACTGTCCATCAAGCAGATGCAACTGCGCCGTGAGAACCACCAGCGCCGCCGCGCCGAGGAAAGCCTGGCGCGGCAACTGAGCTTCCAACGCGCGCTGATGGAGGCCGTGCCGTTCCCGCTCGTCGCCCATGACGCCGCGCACCGTTACGTTGCCGTGAATGCGGCGTTCTGCAACATGTTCGGCCGGACACGCGCGTCGTTGCTCGGGCACACGCCACAGGAGCTGGGGCTGTATTCGGTCGGCGACACGTCGCCGCTGTCCGATATCGACCGACGCGCGGCGCAGGCCAGCGAAAGCACGCGCGAAGAGCTCATCATCGACACGCCGGACGGCCAATCGCGCAACGTGCTGTACTGGATCGAGCCGTTTCACCTGCCGGACGGGCAACCTGCCGGCACCGTGGCCTCGCTGGTCGACATCAGCGAGATCCGTGAAACGCAGGCGCGGGCCGAACGCCTTGAGCAGCGCCTGCGCGAGGTCACCGAGTCGTTGCCCGCGCTTGTCTATCAGTTTGAGCTGCCGCCGGGCCAGGGGCAGGGCCGCATCACCTACGTGGCCGGCAAAGCGCACGAAACACTCGGCGCACAGCCCCAGGACCTGCTGAGCTACCTGTCCATACCTGAACGGCTCATCCATAAAGAGGACAGGCAGCGCATGATCGACACGGTGCTTGCCTCTGCGCAACACCTGACGCCGTTCGACCAGCAATTCCGCCACGTTTGTGAAGATGGGACGGTGCGGTGGCTGCACGCGCGCTCGATCCCGCACCGCGAGCCGGACGGCCGCACGGTCTGGAACGGCTACCTGAGCGACGTCACCACGGAGCGCGAGCAGGCCGACGCGCTGGAAGCCGCCAAGAACGCAGCGGAATCGGCCCTGCACGCGAAAGACCGCTTCCTGGCCATGATGAGCCACGAAATCCGCACGCCCATGAACGGCGTGCTCGGCCTGGTCGAACTGCTGCAGCAGACGAAGCTCGAGGGCGAGCAGAAGCAGATGGTTTCGTTGGTACAGGATTCGGGGCGCGCGCTGCTGCATATCCTCGATGACATCCTCGATTACGCAAAGGTCGAGGCCGGCCGACTGGATATTTCCCCCTCAGCCACAGACCTTCGCGAAGTCTTTGACGGCACGGTCGGCCTGCTGGCAAGCCGCGCACACGAGAAATCGCTCGCCGTGCACGTGGATGTGGGCGCCGATGTGCCGGCCAGTGTTTCTGTCGACAGCATTCGGCTACGGCAAATTCTGTTCAACCTGCTTTCCAACGCCATCAAATTCACCGACACGGGAAGCGTACGACTGTCAGCCGACTGCACGCGTGTTACGGACGGCACGGCGCACCTCGTCGTCTCTGTCATCGATACGGGCATCGGGATATCACCGGAGGTGCAGGCAACGCTGTTCGCGCCATTCGTGCAGGCCGAACGCTCGACCACGCGGCGCTACGGCGGCACCGGTCTGGGGTTGGCGATTTCTCGTCAGCTTGCGGGTCTGATGGGCGGTGAACTGCTGATGGAGAGCGCCCCCGGATACGGCACCGCTGTCACGCTGCGGCTGGCCGTGCCGGTTCTGCAAGCGCGGTATGCGCTGCCGCAACTGGCGGGCCGCAGCGTCGCCATCGTGGTGGACGACCCTGCCGTGCGCCACAGCCTCACGCAATTCGCGGTTGCGGCCGGGCTGCAGGCCGGCCACCCACCAAACGCCGACATCCTCATGACCTCGGCGGCGCAGGCAGACGCGCGCGCCATCCGCATCACGTCAGAAGCAGGCTATGCGGGACCGGGCAACGCGCTGAGCGTCAATCCGCTGAGCTGGCACGCTTTCGTGCAGGCGTGCGAGCGCGCCCTCCCGCAACCCGAATCCATGCAAGCCGCCAGCGCGACGGTACACGCGCTTCCCGCCGCCGCGCCCACTGAGGCGCCCGGTGCTGCACACATCCTCGTGGCGGAAGACCATCCGATCAACCGCGAGCTGATCGCCAAGCAACTGCGTCTGCTCGGCTATCGGGTCACGCTGGCCGAAGATGGCGTCGTTGCGCTTGAGCGTCTGCACGAACACCGTTTCGACGCCTTGCTCACCGATTGCCACATGCCGCGCATGGACGGCTTCGACCTGGCCCGGCACATCCGCCACGAAGAACAAGAACGCGCGGACGGGCCTCGCCTGCCCATCATCGCCATCACCGCAACGACGCTCGCTGAAGAGCACGCGCGCTGCCGTGCCGTTGGAATGGACGCGAGCCTGCTGAAACCAACCACGCTCGCCACGCTGCAGGAAGCGCTGTCTGCGCTGTGGAGCCTCGATGGTCTCGCGGTTGCGGGCACGCCCCCGGAAGATCCATTCACTTTGTCGCTCGACGATCTGCACGCCGCGCTCGGGACGGACCCGGCCGCAGCCGGGTTGGCGCAGGTCTTTCTGTCGTCGCTGGCCGAGGATGCGCAGCGGCTCCAGCCGCTGCTGGACGCGATGGACCGCCCCGCCCTGCGCCAGTGGGCCCATCGCACCGGCGGCGCACTGGCACTTCTGCACAGCCCCGACGTCGACGCTGTGGCGGAAGCCTTCCGCCATGCCGTGCACGATGGCAGCCATGACGACATCCACGCCGCCGGCAGGCGCGCTTTGCGTCTGCTAACGCACATCAACGCGTTGTTGAACGCCTTCTTGCCGGTGTCAGCCGACGTTGTGCACCGCACGCAAGTGACGGATTCATAAGGGAAAACCGTTTCAAGCGATCGATGCATCGCTTTTAGACGTGCCATTCCAATCGCCCGATTGACTCGGTCCTGGCGGCCTCCTACGATGACATCGACCAATGTCACATTAAGAGGCGCCCATGTGGTGCCCACGGAGACACCACGTGAACGCACGGACCGATTTCCCGCGCCCCGACGCTTTTGCGCCGACCCCGCGCAGCCCTGACGCCCCCGCCCTGATCGATGCCGCCATCATCGGGACGGGCTTTGCCGGCCTGGGCATGGCGATCCAGCTCAAGCAGAACGGCATCGACAACTTCCTCGTCTTCGAAAAAGCGGGGTCTGTGGGCGGCACGTGGCGCGACAACCACTACCCCGGCTGCGCGTGCGATGTGCAATCGCACCTGTATTCGTTTTCGTTCGCACCCAATCCGGACTGGTCGCGCATGTATTCGCCGCAGCCGGAAATTCGCGCGTATCTGGAGCGCTGCACCGATGAATTTGGCGTGCGCCCGCACGTGCGCTTCCATCACGAACTGACGCGCGCCACGTTTGACGAAGCCGCCGGCGTGTGGAACCTGGAAATGGCCGACGGCCGCCGCTACCGCGCCCGCACGCTCATCTCCGGCATGGGCGGCCTGAGCCGTCCGGCCTGGCCGAACATTCCCGGCATCGAAACCTTCCAGGGCAAGGCTTTCCACTCGCAGCTCTGGGAGCACGATTACGACCTGCGCGGCAAGCGCGTGGCCGTGATCGGAACCGGCGCGTCGGCCATCCAGTTCGTGCCGCAGATTGCGCCGAAGGTCGGCCGCCTCGACCTGTATCAGCGCACGCCGCCGTGGATCCTGCCCAAGCCCGACCGCAAGGTGTCGCGCGCCGAGCACTGGCTCTTCCGCCACCTGCCGTTCACGCAAAAGCTGATGCGCACGGGCATCTACTGGATGCTGGAGTCGCGCGTGCTCGGCTTTGTGATTCATCCGAAGCTGATGAAGGCGGTGGAACGCATGGCGCGCAGCCACATCAAGCGCCGCATTGCCGATCCGGTGCTGCGCGAGAAGGTCACGCCCGACTACACCATCGGCTGCAAGCGCATCCTGATCTCGAACGACTATTACCCGGCGCTCACGCGCGAGAACGTCGACGTGATCACCTCCGGCATCGCACGTGTGGAGCCCAACGCCATCGTCACCACCGACGGCACGCGGCGCGAGGTGGATTGCCTGATTTTTGGCACCGGCTTTCATGCGACGGACCCATTCCCGCGCGGCGTGCTGCTTGGCAGCCAGGGCGTCGACATTGTGGATGCGTGGGACAAGCACGGCGCCGAGGCCTACCTGGGCACCACCGTGTCGGGCTTCCCGAATTTCTTCATGGTGGTGGGCCCGAACACGGGGCTCGGCCACTCGTCGATGGTGTTCATGATCGAGTCGCAGGTCGCGTACATCGTCGACGCGCTCAAGTCGATGCGTGCGCACAACGTGGCTGCCATCGACGTACGCCCCGACGTGCAGCGCCGCTTCAACGACGGCATCCAGAAGCGGCTGTCGAATGCGATCTGGTCGGCCGGCGGCTGCGTGAGCTGGTACCTCGATCCGAAGACCGGCAAGAACACCACGCTGTGGCCGGGATTCACGTGGCAGTTCCGCCGTGCCACCGCGCATTTCCGGCTGGCCGATTACCGCACGCGCCCGATGACCGTACCGAAGGGTGTGCCGCTGCGCGTACCCGCCCGCACGGTGCCGGCCGCACAAAACACCCCCAACGAAGAAGCGCTCGACCGCGTCTGAAGCGCGCCAGCCCCACGGAGACCACGCCATGAAGTCATTCAACAACCAGGTTGCCGCCATCACCGGCGCCGCGTCGGGCATGGGCCGCTCGCTGGCGCTGCAGCTGGCACGCGAAGGCTGCCACCTTGCACTGGCCGATCGCAATGAAGCGGCGCTCGCGCAGACGCTGCAACTGGTGCGCGCGCACGAAGGCGACCGCATCCGCGTGACCACGCATGCCGTCGACGTGGCCGACCGCGCCGCGGTGTACCGCTGGGCCGAAGAAGCGGCCGCCGCGCACGGCAAGGTCAACCTGATCTTCAACAACGCTGGCGTGGCCCTGTCCAGCACGATCGAAGGCATGGAAGACGACGAGCTGGCCTGGATCATGAACATCAATTTCTGGGGCGTCGTGCACGGCACCAAGGCGTTCCTGCCGCTACTCAAAGCCACCGGCAACGGCCACATCATCAACACGTCGAGCATTTTCGGCATCTTTGCGCAGCCGGGCATGGGCGCCTACAACGCCAGCAAGTACGCCGTGCGCGGCTACACCGAAGCCCTGCGCCAGGAACTGGATCTGATGAACTGCGGCGTGTCAGCCACGTGCGTCCACCCGGGCGGCATCAAGACCAATATTGCCAAGTCGAGCCGCGTCTCGCCGAGCATGAACGGCTTCCTGGTGCGCGACGAACAGCAGGGCAAGGCGGAGTTCGAGAAGTTCTTCATCACCTCGGCCGACAAGGCTGCGGAGGTGATTCTGGACGGCGTGCGCAAGAACAAGCGTCGTGTGCTGATCGGCCCCGACGCCCACGCCGCCGATGTGATGGCCCGCTTGCTGCCCGCCGCATACCAGGCGCTGGTCGTGCGCGAAGCCCGCCGCACGCGCAAAAAGGCGCTGCGCGACGATACGGCGCCGGCCACCGCCCGCGCAAAGTAGGAGGCCGCCGATGAACACGGCCACCACCGGAGAATTGTTCGCCAGCCCCCCGCGCGCGAACCTGCTCAACGTTGCACGCGCCATGCTGCGCCCCGGCCGCATCGGCCTGCGCAGCATCGGCCGCGATGTGCTGATCGCACGCTACGCCAAGCCGCAGTCGCGCTATCTGCCGTTGATGGGCACGCGCGTGCATTACACCGATGAAGGCGCAGCCAACTCCGAAGGCACGCTGCTGCTGATCCACGGTTTTGGCGCGTCACTGCACACGTGGGATGGCGTGCTGCCGCAGCTCACGCGGCGCTACCGCGTCATCCGGCTCGACCTGCCGCCGTTCGGCATCACCGGCCCGCTGCGCGATGCGCAAGGCCGCCCGCGCACGATGGAACTGCCGCTGTATCGCGACTTCATCGACGCGTTTGTCGACACGCTGGGCCTGTCGAAACTCACGCTGATCGGCAATTCGCTGGGCGGCATGGTGTCGTGGGACTTTGCCGTGCGGCACCCGGGTCGCGTCGAGAAGCTCGTGCTGATCGACTCGGCCGGCTTTCCGATGAAGCTGCCGATCTACATCGACCTGTTCAATCACATTGGCGTGCGGATAACGTCGCCGTGGATGCTGCCCGAAGGCATCATCCGCGCCGCCCCGCGCGATGTGTATGGCGACCCGTCGCGCGTGTCCGAGCCCACGCTGCGCCGCTACGCCGATTTCTTCTATGCCGACGGTGCACGACAGGCCATCGGCAAGATGGTGCCGAAGTTCCGCTTTGACGATGTCGATACCAGCGGGCTGGCCTCGATCCGAGTGCCCACGCTCATCCTCTGGGGCCAGCGCGACCGGTGGATCCCGCCCGCGCATGCCGGCGAATTCGCCCGCCGCATTCCCGGCGCCATGCTGCGCATGTATCCGGCGCTCGGCCATATCCCGATGGAGGAAGACCCCGTACGCGTGGGGACCGACCTCTGTGCATTCCTCGACCAGGGGCGCGCGTCGACGCGCCTTTCAGAAACCACATTCCAGGAGAACCGCCCATGATGCCAGTCCGCCGCGACGTGCATCCTCACCTGCCGGCTGATCGCATCAGCAATTGGCACGAGCGAGGCACGCATGTCACCCACTTCCTGAACGCGCTGTCGATCTTCTTCCCGACCGGCGAGCGCTTCTTCATGGACAGCGTGCGCAACTACCGCCATCTGGTGACCGACCCCGAGCTCAAGCAGGCCGTGGCCGGCTTCATCGGCCAGGAAGCGATGCACACGCGCGAACACGTGCTGTACAACGACCTGCTCGACCGCGCCGGCCTGCCCGCCACGCGCATCGACCGCTTTGTCGGCAAGTTCCTGAACATGCTGCGAAAGTACACGCCCAAGTCGCACCAGTTGGCGGTGACGGTTGCGCTGGAGCATTACACGGCAATGCTGGCGGGCCAGGTACTCGCCCATGAAGATGGCCTGGGCCGCAACTCCGAACCCGGCTACCGCCAGGTCTGGATGTGGCACGCCATGGAAGAGACCGAGCACAAGGCGGTGAGCTACGACGTGTGGAACCTCGCCATCAAGCCGGGCCTGCGCCGTTACATCCTGCGCACCTCGACGATGCTGCTGACGACCGTCACCTTCTGGGCGATGGTGTTCTACGTGCACATGCGGCTGATCCTTGCCGACCGCACCTGCAAGAACAAGTTCTTCGGTCTGGGCAAGGCGTTCCATTACCTGTGGATCCACCCGGCACCGCTGCGCAAGATCATTCCGGAGTTCTTCGACTTCTTCCGGCCGTCCTTCCACCCGTGGGATGAAGACAACCGCGCCGCACTCGAACGCCTGCCCAAGCTGATCTCGGAGATCGAAGCCTATGCGGCTGCCAACGGGGAAGCACCGTCGCCGTCGATCCGGCGCAAGCTCTCGACGGCCGGTGCGGCCGGATCTTGAGCAGGCATTCAAAACGCCTGCAGCACCCGTCGTATCAGGATCAAACTAGAAATAGATAAGGCGCGCCCCACGCATGGGCGCGCCGGAGACACTAGCCTTTGTCCGGCCCGGGCGTGCTGCCCGGCGGTTCATGCATGTGCTCGATGACCTGCGCCACACGGTCGCCCAGATATGTGTTGGCGGCCGTCTCAAGCGCGCGCATCAGCTCGGCTTCGACCGCCACCAGCGCCAGCGGACGGATGCGCCAGATCACGTCGACCAGACGCGGCACGTCTTCGACCGGTGGCAGATCGCTGCCGTACTTGTCGAGTTCGCGCACGACCATCGAGACGAGATCGTCGGCCACCGCCTGCGTATGCGGCCGGGCACGCTCGATGATGTCGAGCACTTCGACGAGCGGGAAACCGGCCTTTGCCATCTGCGCGCCGGCCAGCAATGCTTTCGGGCTGCGCGCCAGATAGCCGAGGCCATCGGGTTCAAGCAGGCCGAGCGAGATGGCCCGCGCCAGCGCCTGACGCGACATGGCGCGGCCAAACAGCTTGGCAAGCGCCAGAAGCGAGTAATGCTTGGGCGACTCGTCCGACCACGGGCTGGCGATGGCGGATTCGAGCCCGAGGATGGAGCGCAGGTCATGGCCCTCGACGATGGCCTTGAGCAGCTCCTGGATGTTGGAAAGCGTGTAGCCGCGCCCGAGCAGGTGATTGATGAGCTTGAGCCGCCCCAGATGCGCCTGGGTGTAGATACCCACGCGACCACGCCGCTCGGGCGGATCGATCAGGCCGCGGTCCTGGTACGAGCGGACGTTGCGGACAGTGGTTTCGGCCGCGCGCGCGAGTTCATCGATGGTGAACTCGCGGGCGGGCGGATTGGCAGGCGGACCGGCGTCGCCGGTTGGTTTGCGGGCAGGCATGCAAAAAATTCTACACGAGCGCGGCAACAGACCGCGTCGGTGACCGGAACGTTTCCGGTGCGTTTCTCACGACGAGGAGACCGTCGATGTGGGACTTGACCTTGCGTCATCGAAATAGCGCGCTGCGGGCTGCGGGCGCGGTGGTTGCGGCGCTGCTGCTGCAAAGTTGCGCCACCGCCGGCGACGGACACGGCGCCATCGAGGCTGACAAAGCCAAACAGCTTGAAGACGCGCGGGCGCAGGCGCGCGCGCCATTCCAGTCTGGCAATCTCGCCACGCGCGAGGTGCGGCCCGCCACGCTGCGCGACTCCGGCCAGCCCGATGCGATCTCGTATCTGCGCCACGTCGATTTCCGCTTCGATGGTGGCGTGGGCTTCCTGGTCGATCAGCTCGCGCTGCGCATGGTGCCGCGTGCGCCCGGCGACCCGGTGTGGCTCGACGATGTGTCGTCGTACACGCTGCAGCCGGTGAGCGGCTCGGTGCGCGTCACGGCTCAGAGCATGGCCGCACTGTTCAATACCGTGGTCTTTGCGCGCGGGCCGGGCGATGATCCGCCGCTGCGTAACTTCACTTTCTCGCTGGACGACGGCTCGCTCGACATGCGTGCCGAGATGCGCCGGCGCGGCGCGTGGGTGCCGATCGAGCTGCGTGGTCCGCTCGTGTTGCGCGACCCGCAGACCATCGTGTTCCGCCCCAACGTGGTCAAAGTCCGGGGCCAGGACGCCAGCGCGCTGATGGGCGCCGCGCATATCGAACTGGCCGATCTGTTGCCGGTGTCCACGCCCGCCGTGCAGTTGGCCGGCAGCGAGATCGTCATGCAGGTGCCCAAGCTCTTTCCGCCGCCCGCGCTGGATCTGAAGCTCTCCGCCATCCGCGTCACGCGCGAGGGGCTGCTCATGCAGATCGGCGATAGGAACCCGCAGATGCCGCCGCTGGCCAACGCCGCCGACGCGCAGCGCCCGTACATCCTCTTTCGCGGCGGCGACATCCGCTTCATGCGCTCGATGCCGATGAATGCGCGCATCGATATCGTCGTCGCCGATCCGGCCAAGCCGTTCGTGTTCAACCTGTACCGCTATCGCGATCAACTGGTAGCGGGGTCACTGCGCTTCTCGCCCGATGGCGGCATTCGCGTGCTGATGCCGTCGTTCGACACACTCAGCGCTGCCAGAGCCGCCAAGGCACCTGCCGTCGCCAAAGCGGTCAAGCCCGCCCTGCAACTCGCCAAGAGGACCGCGCCATGATCGCCCCCGCCTTCGCTCTCGCCGCCCTGATGTTGCGCCTGGTGTTGGTGACGCTCGGCTTGACCGGGCTTCTTGCCAGCGCCGTCGCCCGCGCCGCCGAGCCACCCATGGCCAGCGCACAGCGCAAGGAGTTGACCACCGTGCGCCAGCAATGGGTGCAACGCTGCGATCCGTCCTCCGGTGCACCCAACGCCAGCGGCCCCGCCGTTGCGCGCGACTCGGGCGCGGCACCGCCCGTGGTGCAGATGCGTGATGTGGATTTCCGTATCACCGGCGACATCGGCTTTCGCGTGCACCAACTCACCGCGCAGCTCGTGCCGCACAAGCCGGGGCAGCCCGTCGACATGGACGACCCGAGCCAGTTCGACATCCGTATCCTCGGCGGTGAAGTGACGGTGCCCAAGGATTCGCTCGATGCGCTGTTCAACCGGTATCTGCTCGACTATTCGCCGCGCTCGCTCAATGCGCTGTCGCTCACGCCCGGCGACGGCGTGCTCGACGTGTCGGGTGGGCTCAAGCTGCGCAATCATTTTCCCGGCGTGTGGCTGCCGTTCGGCATGCGCGGCACATTGACGCTGAAGGAATCGCGCTACCTCGTCTATACGCCCACCGAGGCCCGCGTGATGGGCATCCAGACGCTGGCGCTGCTCAAGGGGATGGGGCTGGAGTTGTCGCAGCTGGCGCCGCTCAATCGCGACGGCGCCAAGCTGGACGGCAATGAGATGGTGCTGGACCAATACACGGTGTTTCCGCCGCCGCGGCTGATCGGTCAGATGAAAACGGCGCGTGTCACGCCAGACGGGCTGGTGCTCGGCTTCGGCCCCGCGCCGGCCCTGTGCGCGTCTGCGCCAACCGACGCGGCCAGCCGCATCTGGATCCAGTCCGGCGACCTGAAGATGTACAACGTGCTGGTCACCAACAGCCGCATTCTCGTGACCGATACATCAACGCGTGGGCCGCTGCGCTTCGACCTGTATCACTACCGCGAGGCCGCTGCGCGCGGCACCACGCGCATGGATGCGGACGGGACGCTGCGCGTCGACCTCGCGCCGGCAGCGGCCGTCCAGTAACGCCGTCGTCAACGCGCTATTTCTGGCAAACGGCGCGCAGGATCGCCTCGCCTTCTGAACGCGGCACGATGGCCTCCCAGCGGGGGCCGTCGATGGTCTTGGTGAGCACCGTACCGTGCTGGCTATCCTGGATCAGCGCGCTGACCGGCAGGATGCGCCCCTCCTTGCAGTCGTAGACGGACGTGCGCGTGTCGTACTGATACGCCCTGCCGTCCGAGAGCTTGCGCGGCGCGTCATAGGCGTCGCGCGTCGTGGCACGCACGGTGCCATCCTTGTTGTGCTCGATGGAGTCCTTGTCCAGATAGAGCGAGCCGCCGTTGTCGGCCAGCGGGGCCAGCTTGACCCAGTTGTCGGCCGCCATAGCGGTCGAGCTACCGATTGCCAGCGCGGCAGCCACCCAGTAGATCAGCGTCGTTCGTTCCGTTCGCATCGCAACCTCCGTTTGCCTCATTGCACAGATGTATGCGGAACGAAGCGGCATGGCTGCCTCGTTCTCCGCACATTCGAATTAGGCGTAGCAAACGGCATGCCTCGCGCGCGTCACTGCCGGAGCAGGCAACAAAAAAGCCCGCACGAGGCGGGCTTCTTCGGGAATGCGGGACGGCTTACTTGGCAGCGGCGGCCATGTAGTCGACGGCAGCTTTCACGTCGTCATCGGAGCCGGCATAAGTGCCCTTGGGCGGCATCGCGCCCTTGCCGTGCAGCGCGGATTCATACAACTTGGCCTTGCCTTGGGCAATGCGCGGCGCCCAGGCGGCCTTGTCGCCAAACTTGGGCGCGCCAGCCACTCCGGCGGCGTGGCACATCTGGCAAGTCGACTCGTAGACCTTCTTGCCAACTTCCCCCGCCGAGGCTTGCGGTGCGGCAGCGGCGGCCGGTGCGGCCGGCGCCGGAGCCGATGCTTCCGATGCCGATGCTGCAGCCGGGGCTGCACCCGCGCCCGCCGGTGCAGCCGGTTCCTGCAGCTTGCCGCCAGCGGAGTTGGCCATGTAGACGATGGCGCGTTCGATTTCGTAGTCGCTGACGTCATCCGGCGACGTGCCGCCGCGCGCGGGCATGCCGCCCTTGCCGGCCAGCGCCACCTTCGACAGGCCATCCAGGCCCTGCGGCAGGCGCGGACCCCAGCTTGCCGCGTCGCCAAACTTGGGCGCACCAGCCACGCCTGCTGCGTGACAAGTCGCACAGACTTCCTTGTAGAGCTGCTCGCCCGTCTTGAAAACGTGCGGTGCGTTCGGGTCTTTCAGTTCGAGCTGTGCAACGGGCTTGATGCGATCGTTGACCGCCTCTTCCGACATGCCTGAACCGCCGGCGCCTTCCCTGGCACCCAGGCCGACGTAATTGGCCAACAGGATGATGATGAGAATGGGAACGGCAAAGGCGGCGATCACCGCGATGATCAGCTGCTTGGGGGTCTTGATCAGAGGCTCGTGTTCGTCGTGTTGCGCGTCGCTCATGCTCAACTCTCAGGATGGTGAAACCGCTCTTGGAGCCCTCAGAGCGCCGCCGGCAAGGTCACGAGCATCGCCGGCAGGGCGTGGGGGCCGCATTGGATCGCGATGAGGGCAGGAAGACCATGGCGATTCAATCGCCGCGTCGGCCCAAACAGACCTGTCCCCGTCTTTCTTCTGGCAAATAACGCGCGATTATATCCGTAATGCTTTGGCCTTTGACACGCGGGACAGCCCTAGGCGCCGCTTTTCGACCTGCGTCAAAAACCCAACGAAACGTTGCAGCAGCAGGCCTCATACCCAGGGGTCCACGGGAGTGCGATGGACGCTTGCGCCCAAATGCGCTATCCTGTGGGGCTTCTCTTTCGGTGCGTTCTGTGCCGATATGCGCCCGTAGCTCAATGGATAGAGTACTGCCCTCCGAAGGCAGGGGTTGCTGGTTCGATCCCAGCCGGGCGCGCCAAGCCTGACAACACTTCGCAGCACCTTCCTGCTCTCCCTGCCATACCCGACTGTAGCTAAATTGCAGCTACGGCCAGCGCCGGCTCCTGTTGCTTTGGCGCTTCAGTCAACGGTGTTACCCACTGCGCCAAGTGGTCGGCCGAGAGATGGGCGTACCGCTGCACCATCTCCATCGTTTCCCAGCCGCCCAGCTCCTTGAGCACCTGCAGCGGCGTGCCACGCTGCACGTGCCAGCTCGCCCAGGTGTGCCGCAGATCGTGCCAACGAAAGTTGGCGATCTGCGCCCGCGCCAGCGCCTTCCGCCAGGCCGCCGTGACGGTCTGGTACACCGGAGCGCCGTTATAGACGAAGACTGCGTCCAGGTGCTCTGGCTTGCGCTTCTTCGCCAACTGACGTCGCAGCACGGCCACAGCCGTGTCCGACAGCGGTACCGTAATGGCCTTGCGAGCCTTCGCCTGATCAGGGTGAATCCAAGCAACCCGGCGCACCAAGTCCACCTGTGACCACCCCAAACCGGTGACATTGGCTCTCCGTAGCCCCGTCTCCAGAGCGAAGCGCGCCATATCAGCCAGGTGCTCGGGCAACTCGGCCAGCAACCGCTCTGCCTCCGCTTGTGTCAGCCAGCGAATACGCTTGCCAGCAGTCTTGGCCCTCTTCATCCGGGGCACGCGGTCTACCCAACCCAAGTCCGCCGCCTCGTTGAGCACCGCCATCAGCACCCCAATCACTCGGCGCACGGTACCCGGCGTCACGGTCGCTTCCAGCTCCTTTACACCTTCCCGCGTACGCACGGTGCGGCGCTCCGCTCGCTTGGCGGCAGCGATCGTCTCGATTCGGCCCCGATCGATCGCCGCCAGTTCGACACCGGCCAGGTGGCGGTCCAGCCAGCGCAGATGCGTCTTCGTGGTCTCGATGCTGGACACCTCTGCACGAGCTGCCACGTAGCGCACCACCGCGTCGTTCCAGGTGTAGCGCGGGCGGTGCCCGAGCCGCGCCTGGTTCCACAGATCAGCCTTCAGGCGGTCGTGGTATTCCTGGGCCTGCGCGCGGTCGCAGGTGCCAGTGCTTCCCTGTAGCGGCGAACCGCCTCCAGGGGGGTACAGCTTGTAGTACCAGTTGTTGCTGCCTTTGCGTTTGAAGAGCGACATGGCTCACCTTCCTTTGCCTGTTCGCCCTGCACAACTCGCGGAGCCCATTCTCCCGCGAGGTAGCGCTCAAGAGCAATCGTCGAGAACATCCACCGCTTGCCGACCTTGCGGCCCGGCAGCTCACCGGCCCTTACCTTGAGGCGCACCGTCTCGGGATGCGCCCCCAACATCTCAGCAGCCGCTTGCAAATCGATGGTGGGTACATACCGCATGGCAGTCACTTCGCATATGCGGCAGCGGGTTCTACGGCCGTTCTTGTCAGCCGGGTATTGCCCGGCCCCGTACCGATGCGGCATGGATTCCGCAGAAGGAATCCGCCATTGCGCTTCGCATAGGCTACCGCGCGAATACCGTCACAAATATCGCAAGGCTTATTCAACCTGTTCCATTTCATGTGATTCACCGAATTTTTGGATTTTCCTGTTTCCAGAAGGGCTTAGGACGCCTCGCGAGGGGAGCACACGCAGCGCAACCCGTGGAAGCGTGGAAACGGATACTACAACTCTAAACCATTGAAATAAAAGAATTTTCTTTCCACGAATTCCACAGGTTAGGCATTTTCTTGGTTCATAACCCGTGGATTAAAAAATAGGCAAATCGGAAAATGCGTGGAAAATTAGCCCGCACCCGTGGAATGGACTTTTGGGGCAGAAATAACGGCCTCCACCCTATTCTTCTTTTTCTTCAATTACTTAGAGAGAGATAGAGAAAGGCAGCGTGACGAACGGCCGAGATGCAGCCCGTGGAAAAATCAACATAACCCGTGGAAATACAAGGGTGACTTGTGGGCGGCACCGTTTGGGGAATCAATGGCTTAGCGCGGTCATCCTCGAACTTCCACGGGTTTTCTGCGCTGCCTACCCTCCCCCAACATCAAAAAACCCATGTCCTGATCGGTTGAGCTCGCCATGTCTCCACAGCAACTGTCATTGCTCCACGAAGGCCGTGCCAAAGTTCGCAAGGCTCGATAGATAGGCGACAGCGCGAAGGAACACTCGGACCAGCTCCCGCGCCCTCAAAAAAATCAGCCCCTCCGGCCCGCTCCGGGGAACACAGGCAAAAAACACCGGTGGTTTCGTGGCATACCCCGCTCATCGCCCACAAAGCCTTACGCCGCAACGAATTTGCCTCCCACGGAATGCCACGAAATGGGGTGTGGCACGCCGCCAATTCCGTGGCCTAAAAAATAGGCAACTCCTCGAAACCGTGGCACGCGCCGTGCCTTCCATTTCTCCGCTTTCTTTCTCTTTCTCTTTGATTTCAAAAGAAAAAAAGGAAAGAAGCAGGGACGCTAGGTAAAAACAGCCCGTGGCAGATGCGGCCAAAAGCGTGGCATTTCTTGGCAAAACCGTGGCACCCCTTTCTTTATAAATCAAAGACTTAGGTGCGGAACTACACGAAACCACGGGTTTTCTCAGTTTGCGCGTGCCCTGAAGGCGCTGGTGCGGGAGATGCGCCAGCGTAGCGGCCGCCTGGTCAGCGCCAGCTTGCGCGAGCCGGAAAAAAAGCCCGCACAGAGCGGGCTTAGCAGGATTATGACCAGGCGCTACGGCGGTATGCCGGGGTCCGATGGCGCCGGCGAAGCATAGAGCCTGAGCTTCTCCAGCTTGGCCAGGCTCAGCGCCGTCATGTGTCCATGGCGCCGGTTGAAGATCCGCTTCTCCACGTCCTCCATCGCCTTGCCGCCCTGCACGGCCACCACGCCGGACTGCAGGAGCTGCTGCTTGAACACCCGCGCCGTCTTGATCGGCAGTGAATCGAACTTCGGCCGCAGATGCGGCGCCGTGGAGAGGTGGTCCATCACGTGGCTTGGCCGAAGGAATAGCGCCATCTCGCGGCCGCTGTCGGTCTGGATGGTGTCCCAGCAGTGCGGATACTGGTAACGACCCGCATCGAGCTCCGACAACAAGATTTCCATGATCCACACCCAAGGCTGGCGCGTGCCGTTGGTCTCGGCGATGTGCGCGTTCATCTCGGTCAGCAGGTCATCGACAAACGCGCCCTGGTCGACGTCGAGCTCCGCGAATTCGCTCAGGAGCGCCCAGGCCGTCATGATGGCGGCGTAGTTCTCCATCATGCGCCGTGCAGTGGCGTCGCTCGCCTCGGCGCGGCTGTGCTTCTGACACACGTCCAGGAACGCCGTATGCAGGTCGCGGATGCGTGCCGGATCAAGCTGCCCGACGAACTGCAGCCACTCCCACACGGGGAACTGCGGCAGGCTGTGCGGGATGATGTCGCCTTGCTTGGCTACTGACAGCGAGGTGCGGCAGATTTTCGACTGCAGGCTTTCCACGTCCACTTCTTCGCCGGCCAGCAGCACGGGCGCGCACATGAGGTACGGCGTGAGGGCCGCACCAACACGGGTGAACTCGAAACGGTAGGTGGACTGCAGCAGGCCATCGATATCGGACAACACCATCTTGGGCAGCTTCGAGAATTCATCCCAGCCGACCGGGTGTGAGGTCCAAGAGACCGACGCGCGCCGGCGGTGGTCGGTCTTGAGCATCTGGCCCGACAGCACCTGAAACGCCAACGTCGTCTGCAGGCTCTCCAGGAGCTTCGATTTGCCCGATCCCTTCTCGGCCTGCATCTGCAGGTGCGGGTAAAAGCCGAGCACCGTTTTCAAGTGAGCGCCCAAGCCCCACGCAAGCGCGATCGCGGCCGCGTTATTGCGGAAGGTAGCTTGATAGGCCGCGATGACGGCGCGGGCGTTCTGTCGGCTGCCGCGCGGGAAGCTCATGTTGTAGTAGAGGCACTGCTTGTGCGGCTCCAGGAAGTAGCAGTCGCTGCCCTCCATCGCTGCGAGCTCCCCATCGCGCCAGGCCACGCCCACGAAGTTCACCACGTCACGCGCGCCCAGCTCGGCGGCACGCTCCAGGACGTTGACCATGCGCGCGAACTGCGCCGGCATCCAGATGTGGCCGAACTTGCCGCGCCACCATTCCAGGTTGTAGAGCTTGTCGTTGCCAACCACTTCCCGCTGCAAGGTCGCACCGTGGCGCGGCACCTGGGCGCTGATACCGAACACAGTTTCGGGCTGGTTGTCGGGCGTGCCATTGATGGTGGCCAGATGGCTCTGGATGCGCAGGCGTGAGAAGCCGGCCACACGAAACGAGCACAGATCCCCGAGCTCTTCGCTGCGGCTTGTCTCGCCGTCGTCGCCGTCGTGGTCCTTGTACTTCTGCACGTAGTGCGTGAAGTCCTCCTTCACACGGAAGCGCCAGTAGATGCTGAAATCGTGCGAAGGCAAAAAGATACGGCGCGTACCTTCCTGGCGATCGCCACCGCCTGGCATGCCTGGGATGAGCCACGGCTCCAGGCGCTTCAAGCGCACTGTGAGCTCGTCCGCACCCTGGGCCTTGAGCACGTCGTTAATGTCCTCACCCTCTTCCCAATCCTGCATATCGACCAGCATCGAGCCGATGTCGGCGGCCGTCAGCACTTCCGACAGCTTCCATGCGGCAGCCAGGCCGGCGCGCTGGCCGGTGCGCTCATTCACCGCGTCGGTGTGGTCGAGCGCGATCAGCACGCGCCTGCCGCGCAGGAAGGTCCAGTCGATCTTTTCAACGTTGGCCGTCCCGCGAACGGCGAACGCGGCGAAGCCCTCCGGTAGGTGGCAGCATTCCACCGACAACGCATTGATGGGACTCTCGACGATGTAGACGGTGTGTGCGCGTTGCAGCCGGCGCACGTCGCTGGTCCACCCGTGGCCCAGCTTCTCGCCCTGGCACTGTGTTTTAACGTTGCCATTGAGGGCAGCGTCGGCATAGCGCAGGTCTACGGCGACAACGGCTGCCCCGCCCGCTCCGCGCACGATAAACGCGGCAGCCGGCCCACCGTGGCCCGGCTCGCCGGCAGCCACCTTGTTGCTGGTCCAGGTGTTCCAGCCTAGCGCACCGGTCTGAATGGCACGCCGGCTGACTGCTTCATCGATGCCGCGGCTGGCGAGGTAGGCCACCACGGGCTCTGGGTTGGCTCTGCAGCGCTCCGCGATGTAGTCCTCGGTGCTCTTGCGTGCCGGCAGGCCCGTCGCCGCGACGGCCGGCATCGGGATGCCGTACCACTGGCCGAGCAGCTTCGCAGCGTCCAGCGGTGTCGACACCTCCGGCACGCAGTGGCGCACCAGGTCGATGCAGGAACCGCCCACGTCTTGCGACCAATCTTTCCATCCGCGCCCCTGATCAAAGATCGATAGCGAGGCGCTGCTGTCCGCGTGATGCGGGCTGTGATAGTTGCCCTTGGCACCGCTGCGCTTGAGCTCCAAACGCTCGGCCAGGTCATGCAGGTCAATGTCGCGCTTGAGCTGGTCGAACCAGGAACGCATGGCGGGGTTGTGCTGTGTCTGCATCGCGCCCCTCACAGCATGTCGTGGACATTGCCCACGGCGCGGTCCAACTGTTGTTTGAGCGGTGCCAGGAGGCAATGCAGGCTTTCGTGTTCAGGCGAGCGTTCGCTTTGCAGGTACAGCAGGCGCAAGACGCCATCGAGGCCGGCGCTCACGCGCAGGAGCTCGGCACAGCTTTGCTCGGTAGTCTCGGTGATGAACTCGCCCATGGTCTGTAGCTGTTCCAGTGCGGCGCCGATCTCCGCCTTGGCGCGAGCGTTCGAGCGCCGCACTTGGTGCACGAGCTGCGAAGTCAGTTTGCGCTGCTGCATCAGGGCCAGCGTGCGGGCTGAGCGGTTGTGCTTATCCATGGGCCACCTCCGCTTGAGCGATAGCGGCGACAGCGACGAGTGCGGCACCGGCAACATCGAGCGACGCGCGGTCATCAGGCGCAGCAACGGCGTCACGCAGCGCTGTGCGGACGATGGCAAGGATTTGCGGGAAAGCGGTTTGCTCAGGACGAGCGAAAGCGTTAGGCATTGCGGCCTCCGTGTGTAGGTAGGAGGCCCGCCGCTCATTCTCACGTGAGGGGTGGCGGGCCAGACAGCGGGGGTGAGAAACCGGTACACACGGCAACCGGCCCAGCCGAAGCTGGCCCCGCCCGGCCCGCCATGAAAAAGGTAGGCGTGCGCGTTCGCAACGGACGAAAAAAATGCCGCAATGGGCGGCTGTCCGCCGTGTGATATTCGGGTTCTCACGCCCGGTCACCGCTGTTTCGGTGACGGCTAGATTCTTGGTCATCGTGAAAGAGGTGTCAACCCTTGTCGACAACGATCGACGTCAGCTCTGTACCTGGCGCAGATCGCGCTGCCAGTTGTTGCGCGACTTCAGGGTCCGGCTTGTTGCTGGGTGCCAGCGTGCGCACCACTTCCGTGAGCGCAACGAACGTATGAGCGCATTCCAGGTTTGAGCACTGGCAATAAAGCTCTCTGGTAAAGCGGGAGACGGGTCGGCTCGTGCGGATGAGGGCGACGCTGCTGCAGTGAGGGCAATTGATCTTCATAGCTTCAATGGAGAGTGCGCATTGCCGGCGTGGTGCCGGCAATGGCGTTAGCAGTCGGTGCGGATCACGTCTTGCGCGTTGCCCGCCTGGCTGTAGGTTTGGATGCCGTCGTCGGCCGCCGCGCCTGCAGGCAGTGCGTGCGAAAAGACCGTGCCGCAACTGTGGCCGTTGCAGCGGTACAGCGCTTCGCGTTGGCCGTCGGAGCGGATGATGGTGCCTGTGGGGGCGGTAAGGCTGTGGCAGCCGGGGCAGTGGTGTGTCGTCATGATTGCTGTCGGCTTACAGTTGTTGTGCGGCGAGCTGCTGCAACACCAGGTTGCGCTGTTGTGCCGCAGGGCTGAGTTCGCGGAACCGGTCCAGGCCAGCGGGCCGCTGCGCAGCCTGTAGGACGGCATCGCCGTCCACCTCAAACTTGAACGTGTCGAGACCTCGTTTGATGTGGCCGTACATCACAGCGAGCGCAGCACTGCGAGCGTCGTCGCTGCTGTATTCCCAATCCGCCATGGCTCGGCCCACTTGCGCCGTGTAGACCCTCTCCTGCATTCGGATGGCCCGATATAGCGGCTCCAATGCGTTGCAGGCCTGCGCCATAAGCACATCGGCGTAGGAGCGCAAGAGCTCCGCGTGGCACCTGCGCTCTTCCTCTTTGGCGATGCCAGCCTTTCCGGCCGCTTCCTTGTATGCGGCCTCAAGCTCTCCCGACACGGAGCGGTAGTCCTC
>JABLTH010061124.1_pt1 | contig 20482 bp, 21 predicted proteins | sample 7875711 | NCBI WGS metagenome assembly JABLTH01 (sample SAMN14941262, study PRJNA633318) | bioreactor metagenome | isolation source: bioreactor | place: China | collected 2019-03-05 | reverse complement strand
GCGCTCGCGAGATGGATCGCGTCGAGAGTCCGGACGGGCTCGCTCGGAAAGCCTTCTTCGGCCCTTCGCGCGACCTCCTCCGTGATCTCGAGAATCGCCCATCGGGAGGCGGCCCGGGCGAGCACGGCCAGCAGGTCTACGTTCTGCGCTGCGGTGATTCGCCCTTCGCGCTCGGCGCGGCGCACGACGCGTCGTGCCTCGATCAGCAGCAGACGCGACGCAACTACCTTCTCGGCTTCCGCCAACGCGGCGCGAACTTCCCCGCCCCCCGGCTCGGCGAAGAGCCAGCGAAGCACGGCGCTCGTCTCGGCGTAGAGGATCAGTGCTCTTCCCGTTCCGCGTCGAGGAGGTCGGCGCTCGCGACGGGGCGGGCGAGAGGAGAGGCCGCGTAGGCGCCCGGGTCCTGCGGAAGGCCCGGCGTGAGCACGCCCTCGGCCCGAAGTCGCTCGAGCGACTGATCGTGAGCGCCGAGAACCGCGCCGGTGCCGGGCTGGCGCAGCTCGGCGACGACGCGCCCGCGGTCGGTCACCAGCACCACCTCTCCCTCCCTCACCTCGCGGAGGTAGGCGCTGAGGCGGTTCTTGAGCTCCTTGACGGCGACGGCCTTCACCCGGCCGATTGTAGCCACGCGTAGCTACTTTTGCGAGACGGATTCGCTCGCGGTGCGGCTCGCGGGGCGCCGGCCGCTGCACGAGAGGCCGGATCCGTCTCGAGGCGAAGGCCACGGAGAGCGCCATTCCGATCACCACCCAGGGCTCGGGTCTGCCCACTACCGCTTCAGGGACGAGCGGCACGCAGATGGGCGTCCGCGCCGAACGCGGAGGACTCCCATGAGCGCGATGTCGATCGCCCGGAGGGCAGCGAGCGCCACGCTCTTCGCGACTTCGTGCCTATCGGCCGCCGCCTCCGCCGCTCCGCAGTTCGTTGCGCTCGGCGACTTGGGCGGCGGCGCGGTGCACAGCGAGGCCACCGCGGTCTCGAACGGCGGAGCAGTCGTCGTCGGTACCGCGACCACGGCCGCCGGCCGGACGGCGTTCCGGTGGACCGGCGCGCAGGGGTTGCAGACGCTCGGGCCGCTGGGCGACGGCGTCACCGAATCGACCGCGAACAGCGTCTCGGACGACGGCGACGTCGTGACGGGCGACCGCTTTGGTCAGGGCGGTGTTCAGTACAGCGGGTTCGTCTGGTCAGCGACGGCGCCGCTCGAGATTCTCCCGACGTACCCGGACGCCTTCGGCGGAGCGAACCACGACCTGATCCAGCCGGTCGTCTCTCCGGACGGCTCGCTCGTCGCGGGAGTATCGAGAGAAGGAGCGGGTAATTCCTTCTTCTTCGTGTTCGACCGAAGCTCGCAGCCGGTGAGCTACGGCGGCGTCGATATCGGATCCGTGGGCTCCGTCTCGGACGCCGGCGTCGTGGTGGCGACGGGGAACCGTTCCGGGGCGGTCACGGGCGTCTATCTTCCGGCCGGGGCCATTCCGTTCAACCATTACGACGACCGCCCCTCCGCCCTGCTCGATGGGGCGCTCTACGGGACGTTCCGCGCGTCCGCGGATTCGGCGATCGTCGTCGGGCCTGCCATGTACCTCGACGATCCGGTGATCTGGATCGGCGGTGGGGAGCCGCAGGCGCTGTCGGCATTGCCCGGCCATACCTCCGATATTTCGGCCGACGCGAGCGTCGTCGTCGGCACCGTCTTGCCCGAAGGCTCCCAGGGCTCTCACGAGGCGGTGCTCTGGACGGCCGGCGCCGGCATGAGAACGGTCGCGTCGGTCCTCCGCGACGACTACGGGATCGCGACGGCGTTTGCCGGGTGGACGAACACGGTCGCGACGGCGATCTCGTCCGACGGCACGGCCATCGCCGGCTACGGGACGAACCCCGCCGGCGACACCGAGGCGTGGCTCGCGATCATCCCCGAGCCCGGCACCGGCCTCCTGCTCGGGCTCGGGCTCTCCGGGCTCGCGGCGTCCGTCAGGAAGCGAGCCGCACGCGGCCAGGGGCGACGCCGCGGAGGCTCTCGAGCGCTGGGGATCGCAGCCATTCTCGCGACCGTGCTGGCGGCCAGGCCGTCTCACGGCGCCGGAGCGTCGTTCACGCGGCTCGGCTTCCTGCCGGGCGCGACCGAGAGCCGCGCGGAGGCGGTCTCGGCCGACGGCTCGGCCGTGGCCGGCCGCACCGGCATCGGCAGTCTGCAGGAGGCGTTCCGCTGGACGGCGGCGACCGGCCTCGTCGACCTCGGCCGCCTCCCGGTACGGGGAAGTGGCGATCCCGGTGGGATTTCGGGTGATGGTTTCGTCGTCGTCGGAGCTGCCGGGGGGCAGGCGTTCCGCTGGACGGTCGCGGAAGGCGCCGAGAGCCTCGGTGATCTCCCCGGCCACTACAGCAGCGACGCGCGTCATGCGTCCGCCGACGGATCCGTCGTGGTCGGGGTGACAGGCGCCTTCGACATCGGCCTCGAGCTCCCCGAGGCCTTCCGCTGGACCCCGGACACCGGGATGGTCGGTCTCGGCAGGCTCGACCCGCCGGGGGACGGAGAGAGCCTCGCCGACGGGGTGTCCGAGGATGGATCGATCGTGGTCGGCGCCGCGAACGCGTTCGATTGGTTCGCGTTTCGCTGGACGCAGCAGACGGGCATGGTGCCGCTCGCACCCCTCCCCGGCCATTCGTCGTGCGCCGCCTCCGACGTGTCACCCGATGGTGTCGTCATCGTCGGATGGTGCGAGAGGGGCAGCGAGGGCTTGGGGACATACCGGTTGGTGGCGTTCCGGTGGACGGAGCAGGCCGGAACGATCGAGCTCGGCCTCGCTCCGGCCCACGCTTTCAGCCGCGCCAGTGCGGTCTCCCGATTCGGTTCGGTGATCGTCGGCTGGAGTGGCCCCTCGGCCGTGAAGTGGTCCGACGCCCAGGCGACGGATGCCGTGATCTGGGATGGCGCCCACGGCATGCGACGCCTGCAGGAGGTGCTGGCGGCCGAAGGGGTGAATCTCGACGGCTGGACCCTTCGCTCCGCCACGGACGTTTCGGCGGATGGCCTCACCATCGTCGGCTGGGGGACCAATCCGGAAGGGCAGATCGAGGGCTGGGTCGCCACCCTCCCCCCGCAGGCGCCGCGATGCGGACTCGGCTTCGAGGTCGCGCCGTTCCTGGTGGCGCTGCGCTGGCGGCGCCGTCGCGGCTCAATCCTGAACGCGTGAAGAAGCGACCGCGTGAAGGCGCGGATCCCCACGCACGCGCGGCGCGCTCACGTCCCCGTTCGCCAACCCGTCGCGTTACCGAGTCAGCGCCGCCGCGATCGCCGACTTCCAGGAGAAGCGCTCGCCGAGCAGGCCGCGCGCCGCTTCGCCGAGGCGGGCGGCGAGCGCGGGATCGCCGCGCAGCGTGCGGATCGCGCCAGCGAGCTCGGCGGCGCCGGCCGAGGTCGGGAGCAGCCACGCGTCACGGCCGTGTGTGAACTCGTCGAGGACTCCCTCGAAGCCGACGATCGCGAGGCCGGCCTCGGCGTAGTTGAGGACCTTGATCGGAAAGCCGCCGACGCACCGGCGCGGCACGACGGCGAGCGCGGCGCCGAAGAGCAGGCAGCGCGCTTCCGCTGCGCTCGCGACGCGAATGACGCGCGGGCCCGGCGGCGGCCAGCGTCGCGGGTCGTGCGTCACGATCGCGACTTCGTCCCGGCCGAGGCGGGCCGCGGCGCCCGCGAGGAGCGCGAGGTCCTGGTACGCGTCGAGGTTCCCGGCGTAGACGGCGAAGCCGCCGCGCGTGAGACCGTGTCGCGCGAGCGCGGCGCCGACCTCCGCGGAAGGCGGCGCGGGCGCGGCGTCGATCGCCGGCGGAGCGTGCGTCACGCGCCCCCTCGCGAAAGGCCGAAGCGCCGCGGCGGCCGCACCGGTGAGTGTGATCACGGCGTCGGCCCGCGCGGCGAGGAAGCGGTCGAGGCGGCGGCCGAGGGTCCCGATCGCGCGCTTCGCCCGCGCGGAGCGCGCGGCGCCGGCAGGGAGATACGCGCACAGCTCGTTCTCGAAGAGCGTGTGCGCCACGTAGACGACGCGCGCGGCGAGGCGGGGCCTCGCGGCCAGCGCGATGCAGGCCGCCTCGCCGTTGTGCGCGAGGATCGTGTCGAAGGGCTCGCGCCGCGCCTCGGCGGCGAGCGTGCCGAGCAGCGCAGCGTCGGCGACGAGCTTGCGAAGGCTCGGTCCCGCACGAAGCGGGGTTCGCGAGAGCGGGGCCGGCGCCGTCCGGATCCGCACCCCGGCCTCGTGGAGCGCGGCGAGCGTCTCGTCGTCCTGCAGGCCGTGCCCGTAACACAGGAGTGTGACGTCCGCGCCCGCGCGCGCGAGCGCGCGGGCCTGCTCGGCGACGTAGACCTGCGAGCCCTGCGGCAGCGGAAAGGGAAAGGCGGCGAGCAGCGCGAGGCGCCGCGTCATTCGAGGTACCCGAGCGCGCGCAGCCGCGCCGCGACCTCGGCCGCCTCCTCGTCGGTGTACGGCGCGCGGCGGCCCGTGACGGCGTCGCCGTCCGCCCACGCGACGCCCATCGCGCGAAGGCAGGCCGGCGCGAGCTGCGAGAGCGCGCGCACGCCCGCGAGCGCTTCGCTGCCGGGGCCGGTCGCGAGCAGCACACCGTCGGGGCGGTGCGTTCCGTTCATGCCGCTGCCACGGCCGCCCGCGAGCGCCTCGCCCTCGAGGACGCGGACGGCCGAGCGGCTCGCGTCGCTCCAGCGGGTCGGGACGAGCGAGAGGCCGGAGCCGGCGTCGAGGCCGAGCTCGCCGACGACGTCGGGCGCGCGAGCGGCGAGAGGCCCGGCGTACACCGCCTCGCGCGGCGCCGCGCGCGCGACGACGGCATCGCCGCCGGGAAGCTTCCAGGCGAGGAGCGAATCGATCACCTCGCGCAGCACGCGCTCGCGGTCGGCCTGCGCGACGCAGCCCTCGGCCTCGCGGCCCGCGAGGTTCAGCCATACGCCCGGCTGCGTGTTCGCCTCCTCGCAGAACGCGGCCGTTCGGCGCCAGTCGAACCCGGCGAAGCGCGCCGCGCTCTCGACGCGCGCCGCCGCACCGCGGGCGCGCCGGAAGGCGGCCTGCGCGACGCGCGGAGGGAGCGCGCGCAGCGCGGCGGCGCGCACGCCGCGCGCGAGCGCGTCGAGGCCCGTGCCGCCCCGCGAGCGCCGCAGCAGCCCGCACTCCTCGAGATGCCGATTGAGGTGCACCACGCGGTGCGATGCGCCTCCCATCCCGTGATCGGACATCACGACGCAGAGCGCGTCGTCGCCGAAGGCGGCGCGCAGCTCGCCGCACGCGGCGTCGAGCGCCTCGTACACGGCCGCGATCGCGCCGCGCCGGATCGCGCTCGCACCGGGATCGTGGCGCGGAGATCCCGCGTCGAAGTCGCGCCAGAAGTGATGCCCCGCCGTATCGCTCTCGGAGAAGACGACGCACGCGAGGTCGGGGCCGCGGCCCGCCGCGCGCAGGCGCCGGATGGCCTCCGTCGCGAACCGCGTCTTGCGCGCGACGCGCTCGACGAGAAGCGGCGCCGCACGCTCGTGCCAGCCCTCGCCGCGCGCGCTCTCGTCGAGGTCGGCGGTCATCCACGGCCCCGTGCGCTCCGCAATCTCGCGGTAGAGCGCCGGGTCGCTCGCGGCCCCCGCGCTGCTCCCGGCCGAGACGGGCGCGTCGAAGCCCGGAACGAGGAGCCCGCGCACCGGCTCGGCCGGCGCGGTCGCGGGCATGCCGAGCGCGAGCACGCTGCCGCCGGCCTCGCACACGCGAGCGAAGAGCGAGCGTCCCGCCCGGTCGCGCGCGTTCACGAAGCGCAGGCGGTACGCCCCCTCGACCTTCTGCGTGAAGTCGAAGATGCCGTGCGCTCCCGGACCCATTCCGGTCAGGAACGACGACCACGCGGGAAAGCTCGCCGGCGGGGTCGTGCTCGCGAGCAGGCCCGCCTCACCCTCGTTCATCCAGCGCGCGAGGTTCGGGAGGCGGCCCGCCGCGGCGAGCGATCGCACGACGCCGAGGCTCGCGCCGTCGAGTCCGATCACGAGGAGCGGGAGCAGCGCGGCGCTCGTGGCGGCCTACTCGAGGTGGCCGATGATCGCGTCGGTGATGCGATCGAGCGAGGCCGTTCCGCCGAGGTCGGCGGTGCGCGTTGCGGGATCGGTGAGCGTCGCGTGCACCGCGCGCACGACGGCGTGCGCCGCACCGTCCTCGCCGAGGTGCCGGAGCATCTCGGCCGCGGAGAGGATCACCGCCGACGGGTTCGCGAGGCGCTTTCCGGCGATGTCGGGCGCGCTCCCGTGAACGGCCTCGAAGACGGCGCAGTCGTCGCCCATGTTGCTGCCGGGAACGACGCCGAGGCCGCCGACGAGCCCCGCGCACAGGTCGGAGACGATGTCTCCGTACAGGTTGTCGAGCAGCAGGACCTCGAAGCGCGACGGGTCCTTCACGAGCTGCATGGCGCAGTTGTCGACGATCAGCTCGTCGTAGCCGATCTCCGGGTAGCGGCGCGCCACCTTGCGCGCGCACTCGAGGAACAGGCCGTCGGTGAGCTTCATGATGTTGGCCTTGTGGACGGCCGTCACCTTCTTGCGTCCCTGCCGCTCGGCGAGCTCGAACCCGTAGCGAGCGATCCGCACGCACGCGTGCTCGGTCACGACCTTGAGGCTCTCGACGATGCCGGGCGCCACGCGGTGCTCGAGCCCGGCGTACAGGCCCTCGGTGTTCTCGCGCACCACGACGAGATTCACGTCCTCGAACCGCGACGGCAGGCCGGGGATGCTCTTCACGGGGCGCACGCAGGCGTAGAGGTCGAGCGCCTTGCGGAGCGTCACGTTCGCGCTCTGGAAGCCCTGGCCGACGGGGGTCGTGATGGGGCCCTTGAGGGCGACCTTGTTGCGCCGCACCGAGTTGAGGACCGAGTCGGGGACGGGCGTGCCGTGCTTCGCCACCACCTCGGCGCCGGCCTCGACCCGCTCCCAGTCGATCTTCACGCCGGCCGCGGCGACCACCCGCTCGGCGGCCTCGGTCACCTCCGGCCCGATCCCGTCGCCCGGGATGAGGGTCACCGTGTAGGAATGGGTCGACATGCCCGCTTGCTCCCCCTATGCTCCGCGCTCGCCCGACGAACCCCCTCCGGAGAGAGTCCCCGTGGCCATCGAACTGCTCTGCCGCAAGATCGGCATGACCCGCCTCTTCGACGAGCAGGGTCAGTGCGTGTCCGTCACCGTCCTCGACGCCGGCCCGAATGCCGTCGTCCAGAAGAAGACCCCGGAGAAGGACGGCTATGCGGCCCTCCAGCTCGGCTTCGCCGAGCGCTCCCGGAAGAACCTCTCGAAGGCCGTGCAGAAGCACTTCGAGAAGGCCGGGGTGGCGCCGAAGCGGGTGCTCGCCGAGAGCCGCATGACGCCGGAGGATGCCGCAAAGTACGAGGTCGGGCAGGAGATCCGTCTCGATCTGTTCAGCGCCGGGCAGCGCGTCGACGTGATCGGCACCAGCAAGGGCCGCGGCACGGCGGGCGTCGTGAAGCGCCACAACTTCCCGGTCCACACCGAGGGCCACGGCACCCACGAGTTCTTCCGGCACGGCGGCTCGATCGGCGCCAACAGCTACCCGGGCCGCGTGATCAAGGGCCTTCGCATGTCGGGCCGGCTCGGTGCGGAGCGCGTGACGACGCGGAACCTCGTCGTCGAGAAGATCGACGCCGAGAAGAACCTGCTCTTCGTGCGCGGGAGCGTTCCCGGTCACAACGACGGCTTCGTCCGCGTCCGGGCCGCCATCGCCTCGCACCGCTAGCCCGCGCGGCCCGGTGCCGCCATCGCGACCTACGACCGCAAGGACGCCTTCCACCAGCGCGCAAAGCGCGAGGGCTACCGGTCGCGCGCGGCGTACAAGCTGCTCGAGATCCAGGAGAAGCACCGCGTGCTCGCGCGCGGGCAGCGCGTGGTCGACCTCGGCTGCTGGCCGGGCGGATGGCTCCAGGTCGCCGCCGCCGCCGTCGGGCCGACCGGACGGGTGGTCGGCGTCGACGTCGCGCCGATCGACCCTCCGATCGAGCTTGCGAACGTGGTCGCAATCTGCGCCGATCTCTCGCAACCCGGCGTCTCCGAAGCGATTCTCTCGGCGCTCGGGGGCAAGGCGCAGGTCCTGCTCTCGGATGCGGCGCCGAAGCTCACCGGGGTGCGCGCGACCGACCGCGCGCACGAGGAGGAGCTGCTCGCGGTGATTGCCGGCCTCGTGCCCGCGCTCCTCGCGCCAGGCGGCGACCTGCTGATCAAGCTCTTCGACAGCCCCGAGGCGGACGCCGCCGCGCGCACGCTCGGCCGAAGCTTCGAGAAGAAGATCGGCATGCGGCCCGAGGCCAGCCGCAAGGGGACGAGCGAGCGCTACCTGCTCGCGAGGGGCCATCGCCCGCCCGCCGCCTGAAGGGCGCGCGGCCGCGACCCCGTCGCGTGCGGCGCGTGGCCCGGGGAGCGAGGCGAAGTCCGGGCGCGGGGGATCGGGGCGATCCCGCTCTGGCACGCGGCGTGCACCCTTCCGCCTGAGTCAGCCCGAAGGAGGGACAGCATGCCGCGCAAGGCCCGTGACGTGATGCGCTCGCCGGTCGTATCGATCGAGCGCGACGCCAGCCTGGTGGACGCCCACCGGCTCTTCGTCGAAGAAGAGATTCACGGTGCGCCGGTCGTCGACGCCGACGGCTCGGTCGTCGGCGTGATCTCGACGCTCGACGTGCTGCGGGTCGTGGCCGAGGAGCACGAGAGCGGCCGCAGCGACGCTGTCTACTACCGGGATCTCCTCCCGTATTCGGTCCCCGACTGGGCCACCGAGGGGGAGGATTTCCAGGATCGCCTCTCGGAGCTGCGCGTGTCCGACGCGATGAGCGAGGCCGTGATCAGCGTGCCTCCCGACGCGACGATCGCGCAGGTCGCGAGGACGTTGCGGGAGAACGGCATCCACCGGGTCCTCGTGGCGGAGAAGGAGCGCCTGCTCGGCATCATCAGCAGCCAGGATCTCCTCGCCCTTCTCGAAGAGGCGGAAGTCTGAGGGTTTCGAGGCAAACTTTCCCACGGACTGATCTCGAAGCGGCATTCGGTCACACGAGGGAGGAGAGGGCTTGGCAGCTCCGGATCGCGAGCCCGTGTGGCTGCCGCGCGCCGATTTCCAGCGTCTGATCGAGGCCCTCGGCGCTGGCGGTCGCCGTGTGCTCGGCCCCGTCGTTCGCGACGGCGCGATCGCCTGGGACGAGATCCGAAAGCCGTCCGACCTTCCCGAGGGATGGCGCGAGCAGCAGTCTCCCGGCGCCTATCGCCTCGAGGCGGCGGGTCATGCCCGGCTGTTCGACGTCGTGAACGGGCCGGCGTCCGTGAAGGCCTTCGTCTTCGCGCCGCGCGAGGAGCTCGTCACGGTAACGCGCGAAGGGCGCAGCTTCCGCGCCGAAGCGAGAAGGCCGGACGCTCCGCGGCTCGCCCTGCTCGGTGTCCGGGCGTGCGACCTCGCCGCGCTGCGCATCCAGGATCGCATCTTCCTTCACGACCGCGTGCCCGACCCCGCCTACGCGCTGCGGCGCGAGCGGCTGCTGCTGGTCGCCGTGAACTGCACGCGGCCGGCGCCGACCTGCTTCTGCGTCTCGATGGGAACGGGGCCCGAGGCCGAGTCTGGCTTCGACCTCTCGCTCACCGAGCTGGACGGCGGCTTCCTCGTTCGGCCTGCCACCGCCGCAGGCGGCGAGATCGTGGGCGCGCTCGGGCTCGGCGCTGCGCCGGCCGCGGCCGTCGCCGAGGAGCGTGCGGCGCTCGCGACGTGCGCCGCAGGGATGACGCGCTCTCTCGACACCGGCGACCTGCCCGAGATGCTCTACCGCAACCTCGAGCACCCGCACTGGGACGCCGTCGCCGCCCGCTGCCTCTCGTGCGGAAACTGCACGCAGGTCTGCCCCACCTGCTTCTGCCACGACGAGCGCGACGAGCCCCTTCTCGACGGCAGCGGATCGATTCGCGTTCGCGAATGGGACTCGTGCTTCAACCGCGAGCACGCGCAGGTCCACGGCCTCAACTTCAGGCCGAAGATCGCGCACCGCTACCGACAGTGGCTGGTCCACAAGCTCGCGAGCTGGATCGATCAGTTCGGCACCTCGGGCTGCGTCGGCTGCGGGCGCTGCATCTCGTGGTGTCCGACCGGGATCGATCTCACGCAGGAGATCGAGGCCCTGCGGGAGCCGCGCGTATGAGCACCGCGCTTCCCGACGCGCTCGTTCCCGAGCCGGCGGAGATCGTCGACAAGCGCAGCTTCGGCGCGTCGCTGCACGCGTACCGCCTGCGCCTTCTCGACCCGGCCGCACGGCCGCGCTTCGACTTCGAGCCCGGGCAGTTCAACATGCTCTACGTCCCCGGCGTCGGAGAGGTCGCGATCTCGATCTCGTCGGATCCCGACGAGGAGACGCTCGAGCACACGATCCGCATCGTCGGGCGCACGACGCGCGTGATCGAAGGCCTCGGCGTCGGAGACGTCCTCGGCATCCGCGGTCCCTACGGCGTCGGCTGGCCGCTGCAGGAGGCGCGCTGGAAGGACGTCCTCGTCGTGACCGGCGGCATCGGCTGCGCGCCGGTGACCGGCGCCATCGACTACATCTTCCGCCGCCGCGCGAGCTACGGCCGCGTCACGATCCTGCACGGCGTCAAGAAGGCCGTCGACCTCGTCTTCCGCGAGCGCTTCGACGCGTGGAAGCGCTTTCCGAACACGCGCGTTCTGCTCTCGGCCGATGAGCCGGACCGGAGCTGGCGTGACCACACGGGCGTCGTCACCGAGCTGTTCGAGGAGGTCGAGATCGACCCCTCGCGGACGATCCTGCTGATGTGCGGCCCCGAGATCATGATGCGCTACGCGATCCGCATCCTCGGCGCGCGCGGCGTTCCCGACGAGCGGATCTACGTCTCGCTCGAGCGCAACATGAAGTGCGGCGTCGGCCTGTGCGGCCACTGTCAGATCGGCCCCTACTTCGTCTGCAAGGACGGGCCGATCTTCCGCCTCTCGGAGATCCGCCGCTTCTTCCGGACGGAGCACCTGTGAGCGCGCCGTCGAGCCACAGGCCGCGCCTCGCCGTGCACAAGTTCGCGTCGTGCGACGGCTGCCAGCTCCAGCTCCTCAATCTCGAGGACGAGCTGCTGCCGCTCGCCGAGCGCGTCGAGATCGCGCACTTCCTCGAGGCGTCGAGCCACGTCGTCCCCGGGCCGTGGGACATCTCGCTCGTCGAGGGCAGCGTCACCACCGCGCACGACGTCGAGCGCATCGAGCGGATCCGCGAGCAGAGCGCGCTGCTCGTGACGATCGGCGCGTGCGCCACGGCCGGCGGCCTGCAGGCGCTTCGCAACGACGCCGACGTCGAGGAGTGGAAGTCGCACGTCTATCCCGAACCACGCTGGCTCGAGGCGCTCGCGACGTCGACACCGATCTCCGCGCACGTGAAGGTCGATCACGAGATCCACGGCTGCCCGGTGAGCGGCGCGCAGGTGCTCCGCACGCTGCTGCGGCTGCTGCTCGGGACGCAGCCCGACCTGCCCGGCCACGCCGTCTGCATCGAATGCAAGCGGCGCGGAGCGACCTGCGTGCTGGTGGCGAAGCGCCTGCCGTGCCTCGGCCCGGTGACGCGCGCCGGCTGCGGCGCGCTTTGCCCGTCGCTCGGCCGCGACTGCTACGGCTGCTTCGGCCCGGCCGACGACCCGAATCCCGAAGCGCTCGCGGCGCAGCTCCGCTGGCTCGGGCTCTCCGCCGCCGACGTCGCGCGGCGCTTCCGCGGCATCTACAACGCGGCGACGCCCTTCCGGCGCGTGGCCGCCGCGCTGGAGCGCGAGCATGACTGAGCGGCGTACGATCGAGGTCGGCGCGCTCGCCCGCGTCGAGGGCGAGGGCGCGCTGCACCTCACGATCGAGGGCGACCGCGTCGTCGATCTCCGGCTCGAGATCTACGAGCCGCCGCGCTTCTTCGAGGGCTTTCTGCGCGGCCGCTCGGTGCGGGAGCTGCCGGACCTCATGGCGCGCATCTGCGGCATCTGCCCGGTCGCGTACCAGATGAGCGCGATCCACGCGGTCGAGTCGATCGTCGGCGTGGCGCTCGATCCTGCGATTCGCGAGCTGCGACGCCTGTTCTACTGCGGCGAATGGATCGAGAGCCACCTGCTCCACATGTTCTTTCTCGCCGCGCCCGACTACCTCGGCCTCGACGACGGCATCGCGATCGCGAAGCGTCATCCCGTGCAGGTCGAGCGCGCGCTGCGGCTGCGAAAGCTCGGCAACCGCATCCTCACGCTGCTCGGCGGGCGCCCCGTGAACCCCGTCGGCGCCTGCATCGGCGGCTTCTCCCGCGTGCCGACGCGCGCCGAGATGGCCGCGCTCGAAGCCGAGCTCGTCCACGCCGCTGGCGAGGCGGAGGCGTGCCTGCGCTGGATCGCGTCGCTGCCGATCCCGTCCCGCCCGCGTGACGTCGAGCTGGTTTCGGTGCGGCATCCGAACGAGTACCCGATGAACGAAGGGCGCCTCGTCTCGACGCGCGGCCTCGACGTCGCCGTGGCCGACTTCGACTCGGCGTTCGCCGAGTCGCAGGTCCCGCACTCGACGGCGCTTCACTGCCGCCGCCGGGGCGGCGGGCCGTATCTCGTCGGGCCGCTCGCACGGCTCGCGCTCAGCGCGGAGCACCTCTCGCCCGGCGCCGCTGCGGCGCTCGAGACGCTGCGCCCGCGCATTCCGTCGTTCGATCCGGCGTCGAGCGTTCTCGCGCGCGGCATCGAGGTGCTCTACGCGTGCGAGGAGGCGCTGCGCATCGCGCGCGCGTACGAGCCGCCCGCGGCGCCGGCCTCGCCGTGGGCGCCGCGCGCGGGCGTCGGGCACGGAGCGACCGAGGCGCCGCGCGGCGTTCTCTACGTGCGCGTCGAGACCGACGCCGCGGGCGACGTCGTCGCGATCCGCATCGTCCCGCCGACGAGCCAGAACCAGGCGCAGATCGAAGAAGACCTGCGGCAGCTCGCGCCGGGCGTGCTCGCGCTCTCGCACGACGACGCGCGGAGGGCGTGCGAGAGCGCGATCCGCGACTACGACCCCTGCATCTCGTGCTCGACGCACTTTCTCACGCTGGAAATCGAACGGCGGGCGCTGCCGGAGGATTCATGCGAGCCCTCGTGATCGGAATCGGATCCCCGTTCGGTGACGACGCGGTGGGTCTGCACGTGGCCGACCGCCTGACGCGCGCGCCGCTTCCCGACGGCGTCTCGGTCGTCGCGCGCGACCGCCCCGGCCTCGCGCTCCTCGACGACCTCGAGGCCGTCCCGGCCGCGGTGATCGTCGATGCGCTGCGGTCGGGCGCGAAGCCCGGCTCGGTGCTGCGAATCCCGCCGGCCGCGCTCGCGCGCGACCGCCTCACGTCGTCGCACACCCTGCGCGTCGCCGAGACGCTCTCGCTCGCCGCCGCGCTCGGACGCCGCCTGCCCGCGCTTCGCGTCGTTGCGATCGAGATCGTCCTCACGCAGGGCGAAGGGCTCTCGCCCGAGGTGGCCGCCGCGATCGAGCCCGCCGCAGCGGCTGCGCTCGCTGCGCTCGGCGAAATCCTCCCCCGTGCATGAGGCGAAGCTGTGCCTCGCGCTGCTGCGGCTCGCCGAGACGCACCGCGTCCGCGCGGGCGCGGGGCGGGTGACGGCGCTGAGGCTCGAGGTGGGCGCCTTCTCGGGCGTCTCGCCCGAGGCGCTCGCGCGGGCCTTCCCGATCTGCGCTTCGGGAACCGCGGCCGAAGGGGCTACGCTCCGCATCGAGGCGACGCCGGGGCGCGAGCTCCGGCTCGCCGACATGGAGGTCGTCTGATGTGCGGGACGTGCGGCTGCGGCGAGAGCGCGCCGGGCGGCCACGGCCATGCGCACGCGAGCGACGCGCGCCGCATCGCGGTCGAGGAGTCGCTGCTCGCCGAGAACGACCGCCACGCCGCGCAGCTCGCGGCGTCGCTGCGCGCACGCGGGATCGACGCGATCGGTCTCGTGGGAGGCCCGGGCGCCGGCAAGACCACGCTCCTCGAGGCGACGCTCGCGCGGCTCGGCGACCGGGGCGCCGACGCCGTCGTCGAGGGCGACTGCGCCGGGGATCTCGACGCGAAGCGCATCGCGGCGGCCGGTGCGCGTGTCGCGCAGGTCGAGACCGGAAGCCTTTGCCACCTCGACGCGCACCTGGTCGGCCACGCCCTCGAGTCGCTCGACCTCTCGGGCGTGCGCCGCGTCTGGATCGAGAACGTCGGCAACCTCGTGTGCCCGGCCGCATTCGCGTGCGGCGAGTCGCGCCGCGTCGTCCTCGTCTCGGTCGCCGAAGGCGACGACAAGCCCGAGAAGTATCCGGCGATCCTCGCCGGCGCCGATCTGCTCCTCGTCACGAAGTCGGATCTCGTGCCGCACGTCGACTTCGACGTCGCGCGCTGCATCGCGCGCGCGCGGCGGGTGGCGCCGGGCCTGCCCGCGATCGTACTCTCCGCCCGGACCGGCGAGGGGCTCGAGCCATGGCTGGACTGGGTGCGCGGGAAGGCCGCGGCGGCGAGCGCCGGGTGAGCGCGAAGCGCGCGCTCCGGCGCGTCCACGGGAGACGCTGAAATGTGTCTCGCGGTGCCGGGGCGCGTCCTCGAATGCCTCGAGCGCGACGGCCTTCGCTTCGCGCGGGTCGATTTCGGCGGCGTTCGCAAGGAGGTCTGCCTCGAGACCTCGCCCGAGGCCGCTCCCGGCGACTGGGTCCTGGTGCACGTCGGCTTCGCGCTGCGCGTTCTCGACGAGGCGGCTGCGCGCGAGGTCCGCGAGGCGCTCGGCGGCGGCGCGTGAAGTTCGTCGACGAGTACCGCGACCCCGCAGCGATCGCTGCGCTCGCGCGCCGGATCTGCGGCGAGGCCACGCGGCGCTGGACGCTGATGGAGGTGTGCGGCGGGCAGACGCACGCGATCCTCGCGAGCGGCCTCGACGCCATGATCGAGAGCGCGGTCGAGCTGCTCCACGGACCGGGCTGTCCGGTGTGCGTGACGCCGATCGAGACGCTCGACCGCGCGGTGGCGCTCGCCGCGCTGCCGGACGTCGTGCTGTGCAGCTTCGGCGACATGCTGCGCGTCCCGGGCTCGAACGGCGACCTGTTCGGCGCTCGCGCGAGAGGAGGCGACGTGCGCGTCGTCTACTCGCCGCTCGACGCGGTTCGTCTCGCCGCCGCGAGCCCCGAGCGAAGAGTCGTCTTCCTCTCCGTCGGCTTCGAGACGACCGTTCCACCCGTTGCGGCGGCCGCGCGCTTCGCTCGCTCGCGCGGGCTTCGAAACTTCTTCCTGCTGACGTCGCACGTGCGCGTTCCGCCCGCGCTCGAGGCGATCCTCTCGGCGCCGGCCGCGCGCGTCGACGCGTTCCTCGCCGCGGGGCACGTGTGCACGGTGATGGGAACGGCGGAGTACGAGCCGCTCGTCGCGAGCTACCGGGTGCCGATCGTCGCGACGGGCTTCGAGCCGCTCGACATCCTCGAAGGCGTGCTGCTCGCGGTTCGGCAGCTCGAGCGCGGCGAGGCGCGGGTCGAGATCCAGTACCGGCGCGCGGTTCGGCCGGAGGGAAACCCGGCCGCGCGCGCGATCGTGGGCGAGGTCTTCGAGATCGCCGACCGGCCGTGGCGCGGGATCGGCGTCGTTCCCGGTGGCGGGCTCTCGCTGCGCGAGGCGTGGCGTGCGCTCGATGCCGAGCGCGCCTTCCCCGAGCTCGCGGCCGTGACGGCGCACGAGCCTCGCGAGTGCCGCGCGGGCGACGTGCTGCGCGGCGTGCTGCGCCCGCCGCAGTGCCCGGCGTTCGGTGTGGCGTGCACGCCCGAGCGCCCGCTCGGCGCGCCGATGGTCTCGTCCGAGGGCGCGTGCGCCGCGTACTACCGTTATCGGCCCGTCGAGGGCCTGGAGGCTTCGCCATGACGATCGACGCTTCGGCGCTCGCGAGCCCGTCGTGTCCGGCGCCCGCCGAGAGCGACCGCATCACGCTCGTCCACGGCGCCGGAACCGGCGCGAGCGCGCGGCTGTTCGAAGAAGTGCTGCTGCCGCGCCTTCGCTCGGCGCCGCTCGAGGACCGGCACGACGGCGCGGTTCTCGCGCTTCCGGGCGGCGGCCGCCTCGCCTTCACGACCGACTCGTACGTGGTGAGCCCGATGGAGTTCCCGGGCGGCGACATCGGAAGCCTCGCCGTCCACGGGACGGTGAACGATCTCGCGATGTGCGGCGCGCGGCCGCTCGCGCTCTCGTGCGCGCTGGTGCTCGAAGAGGGTCTTCCGCTTTCGACACTTCATCGTGTCATCGATTCGATGGCCGCTGCGGCGCGGGCCGCGGGCGTGCCGATCGTGACGGGAGACACGAAGGTCGTCGAGCGCGGCAAGGGTGACGGCCTGTTCGTGAACACCGCCGGCGTGGGCCTCGTTCCGGACGGACGCGACCTGCGGCCGGCGCGCGTTCGCCCGGGAGATCGAATCGTCGTTTCGGGGTGCCTCGCGAACCACGGCGTCGCCGTTCTCTCGCAGCGCGAGGGGATCGCGTTCGAGACCGAGATCGTGAGCGACTCGGCGCCGCTCGCCGACCTCGCCGACGCCGTCTGCAACGCGGCGCCCGACCTCCACTGCCTGCGCGACCCGACGCGCGGCGGCCTCGGCGCGGTGCTGCACGAGATCGCGGCGGCCGCCGGCGTCGAGATCGAGATCGACGAGTCGCTGCTGCCCTTCGACCCCGCGGTCCACGCGGCGTGCGAGCTGCTCGGGCTCGATCCGATCTTCCTCGCGAGCGAAGGGCGCTGCGTCGCGTTCGTTCCCGCGGTGCAGGAAGCGGCGGTCGTCGCGGCGATGCGCGCGCGCGCCGACGGCGCCGGCGCGGTGACCGTCGGAGAGGTGACCTCGCCGGCGGCAGGGCGGCGCCCCGCTCCCGGGCGCGTCGTCGTCCGCACTCGAATCGGCGGCCGGCGCCTGCTCGAGCGTCCCACGGGCGAGCCGCTGCCTCGGATCTGCTGACGGCGATGGCCGACTTCGTTCCGGACGGTCGCGGCCTGCACGGCCCGAGGTCTGCAGCGAGAAGATGCCGGCGGCGATGACGGCGCGCGAAGAGCTACGCCTCGTCGGCGTCGTGCAGGGCGTCGGGCTCCGTCCGTGGGCCGCCCGGCGCGCGCGGGAGCACGGCCTCGCGGGCGGGATCGCGAACGCGCCGGACGGTGTCGTCGTCGAGCTCGAGGGAGACCCCGCTGCGATCGCCGCGTGGCTGGCCGACCTCGCGCACGATCCGCCTCCCGGTCTTCGGATCGATCGCATCGACCGCCGCGCGCTGCCGCCCGCCGGAGAGCTCGCGTTCCGGATCCTCCCCTCCGCCGAGGCCGGGCCCGCGGCCGGCCTGCCGCCCGACATTCCCGTGTGTCGAGCGTGCCTCGACGAGATCTATGCCGGCGAGGGCCGGCGCGCGGGATACGCCTTCACGCACTGCGCGAGCTGCGGGCCGCGCGCGTCGGTGCTGCGCGCGCTGCCGTGGGATCGCGAGCGGACGACGCTCGCGCCGTTCACGCTCTGCGCCGACTGTCGCCGCGAGTACGAAGACGAGAGCGACCGGCGCCATCACGCGGAGGGCATCGCCTGCCCGGCGTGCGGCCCCGTGCTCACGGCGCGCGCCGCCGACGGGAGCCTCCTCGCGAGCGACGCACCGGCGGGGAGCGCGGCCGCTGCGACCCGCGCGGACGGGTCGAACCGCCCGGGCGGCGCGAGGCGTGTGCGCGCGGCCGGACGCCCGCTCGCGCACGCGCTCGAGGCGATCGCCGCCGGCGGCATCGTCGCGGTGAAGGGCTACGGCGGCTACCACCTCGCGCTCGACGCGACGAACGAGAGCGCCGTCGTGCGGCTTCGCAAGCGAAAGGGGCGGCCGGCGAAGCCGCTCGCTCTCCTCGTTCCCGATCTCGAGACCGCGCGTCGCGTCGCGATGCTCTCGGCTGCGGACGAAGATCTGCTCGCCGGCGACCTGCGGCCGGTCGTCGTCGCGCCGAAGCGGGCCGAGGGCTGCGTGGCGCTCGGCATCGCGCCGTCGGTCGCCCCCACGACGGGCGACCACGGCCTTCTCCTCCCGAGCGCGCCGCTGCACCACCTGCTGCTTCGCGCGCCGGCGGGCGACGCGGCGCCGCGGCCGCGCGCCCTCGTCTTCACGTCGGCGAACCGATCCGGCGACCCGACGCTCTGGGACGACGCCGAAGCGATCCGTGAGCTCGCGGGCGTCGCGGATCTGTTTCTCGTGCACGACCGCGCGGTGGCGCGGCCGTGCGACGACTCGGTCTTTCGCGCGAGTGCCGCCGGCGCAATCCCGATGCGCCTCTCCCGCGGCGCGGCGCCGCTCGTCCTGCACGCACCGCACGCCGCGAGCGGGAGCGTCCTCGCGATCGGCGGCGACCTCAAGGCGGCGCCCGCGCTCGCGATCGACGGCGAGATCCTCCTCGAGGCGCACGTCGGCGATCTCGAATCGCCCGCGACGGCCGATGCCGCGACGGAGCGTGCGATTCGCCTGTGCCGAGAGCGCGGCGTTCGCCCCGAACGCGTCGCGCACGATCTTCACCCCGGCTACGTCGGGACGAGGATCGCTGCCGAGATCGCCGCGACGTTCGGCGCCGAGACGCTCGCCGTGCAGCACCACCACGCGCACGCGCTCGCGGCCGCCGTCGAGCACGGCCTCGCCGAGCCGTTCCTCGCGATCGTGCTCGACGGCCTCGGCTTCGGAGCCGACGGAACGCTCTGGGGCGGCGAGATCCTCGTGGTCGACGGCGCTCGCTTCGAGCGAGCCGCGCACCTCGAGACGCTGCGCATCGCGGGCGGCGACGCGGCCGTGCGTGAGCCGTGGAGATCCGCGGCGAGCTGGCTCGATCGCGCGTTCCCGCAAGGAGACGCTCCGGCGCTCGCGTGGCGTGAGCGGCACGCTGCCGCCGCGCTCGCGCTCGTCGCGCGTGCGGCGGCGCGCGGTGTGAACGCTCCCGAGACGTCGTCGTGCGGGCGCCTCTTCGACGCCGTCGCGTCGCTTCTCGACTGCGGCGACCATGCGCGCTTCGAAGGCGAGGCGGCGATCGCTCTCGAGGCGCTCGCCGCCGCCGCGCCGGACGGCCAGTCCCCGACCGGTGCCGCGCCGGCCGCACGCGCAGAACGAACGCGCACCGAAGCCGGCACCGAAGCGATCGGCTGCACCGGCCGTGAGGCGATCCACCGCGCCGGTCTCGCGCACGAGCTCATCGTGCCGGCATCCTGCGGCGATCCGCGAGCTCACGAGGCCGGCGCCACGGGAGACACGATCGCGTGCGCCGACCTCGTCCGCGACGTCGCGCTCGGCGTCGCGCGCGGCGAGCCGCGCGCCACCGTGGCGCGCCGCTTCCACGACGTTCTCGCCGCCCGGCTCGTGGCGCGCGCTGCAGCGCTCGCCGGGGCTCGCGGCCTGCGCAGCATCGTGCTCTCCGGCGGCTGCCTTCAGAACCGCCTGCTCGCCGATGCGCTCGCGCGCGGGCTCGAAGCGCGCGGCCTCGAGCCGCTCGCACACCGGCGCATCCCGCCGAACGACGGCGGCCTCGCGGTCGGTCAGGCCGCGTTCGCGCTGCGGTAGCGCGTGAGAGAGGGCGGCTACTCCCCGGGCAAGGCGTGCAGCACGCGCCGTTCGATCAGCCCGCGGAAATGCGCGACGACGCTTCCGGCGAGCGCGCGGTCGCGGACGAGGAGGCCGAGCTCGAGGTTCCGGTCCCAGGCCGCTTCGGTGAGGTTCGCCGAGGTGACGAACACGGTCTCGTGGTCGGCAACGACGGCCTTCGCGTGCAGCACGCCGCCAGGGCCGTCCAGGTCGAGCGCGCGCGGATCGTAGAAGACGCGCGGGTGTGTGGCGCCCGGCCATTCGACGTTCCAGAAGCGGTCGGCGAAGCTGCGGACGAGATGCTCGGCGGCCGTGGTATCGCCCCGTCTGCGCTGGATGTTGAGCAGCAGCGTGACGTCGAGCGCGGCCGCAGCCTCCATGCGCCGCGCGAGGACTTCGAAGGCCCTCGGACCGTCGAAGAAGGCATAGGTGCTCACCCAGAGCGAGCGCTCCGCAGCTCAGAGCAGCTCTTCGTAGACCCGCCGGGTGTCCCGCGCGTGGACGCCCGGTACCTCGGGCCCGGACCAGACCAGATCGGTCTGCGGCGCACGATCGCGCTCCTTGTTCAGGCTGCGAAGCCAGGCCGCAGCCGCCGGAGCGCCGATCCCGAGGCCGCCGATCTCCGCCAGCATTCGGACGACGACTTCAGGCTCCGCCGAGCTGCCCAGCACCGACCGCACCGCAGCGAGCGAGGGGGATCCTTCGAGGAGCCCCGACTCGAGCGCGCACGCGAGCCGCTCGCGCAGGTGCGGCGGCACAGCGAGGAGCGCGTCGATCACGCCTGCCTCTCGAAGAAGGCGGCTCCCGCCGCACCGAGAACGGGGACGACGAGCGCGCGGTCGAGGTAGTCGTT
>JABLTH010067356.1_pt1 | contig 20500 bp, 21 predicted proteins | sample 7875711 | NCBI WGS metagenome assembly JABLTH01 (sample SAMN14941262, study PRJNA633318) | bioreactor metagenome | isolation source: bioreactor | place: China | collected 2019-03-05 | reverse complement strand
TCCGGCGGCTCGGCACGTCGTACGAGTGAACAGCTGCCGACCGGCGGCACCAGACAAGGAGGACGACGATGACGAAATACGTTCTGCTGTACCAGGGCGGTACGGCACCCCAGAGCCCCGAGGAGGGCGAACAGCTGACGAAGGCCTGGGTGGAGTGGTTCGGCACGGCCGGTGACGCCATCCTCGACCGCGGCAACGCCTTCGGCGCGTCGACCGCCGAGGGGGCGGACCTGCCCGCGAGCGGGGTCAACGGATACTCGGTCGTGGAGGCGGGCTCGCCCGCCGCGGTGGACGGGCTGCTCGTTGGGCATCCGCACCTGGCCTCCGGCGGACGGATCGAGATCCACGAGACCATCGACATGTGATCGCCCATCGCGATCGATGCGCCCGGAGGGATCTTCGGGCGCATCGATAGCGGGGATGACACTGCGCGTAGGGTGGGGTCGGCCGAGGAGGTGCCGCATGCGCAAGATCGTGGTGTACGAGCTGCTGTCGCTGGACGGGGTGGCCGAGGATCCCGACGCGTTCATCGTCGACTGGGATGACGCCATGGACGCCGAGCTCGGCGCCGTGATCGCGCCGCAGGACGCGGTGATCCTGGGCCGACGCAGTTACGACGAGTGGTCGCGGTTCTGGCCGACGAGCACGATCGAGCCGTTCGCGACGTTCATCAACGGGGTCGCGAAGCACGTCGTCACGTCCTCGCCCCTAGACGGAGGCTGGGCGAACGCCTCCCGCGTCGACGGCGATCCGGTCGCGTTCGCACGTCGGCTGAAGGAGGGCGAGGGAGGCGACATCGGCGTGCACGCCAGCATCTCGGTCGCGCGCGCCCTGCTGGCGGGCGGCGTGGTCGATGAGCTGCGGCTCGTGATCGCGCCCCGGATCGCCGGCGTCGGACGCCGGCTGCTCGACGACCTCCCGCCGATGCGGCTCGAGACCGTCCGCAACCTCACCTCCGCGACCGGCTACCTCCTCGTCGACTCCCGCATCGCGCACTGACCCCACTGCCGAGGGGCACGGTGTTGTCCCCTTCGCGCGTCGAAAGGGACAACAACGTGCCCCTCGGCGGAGTGGGTGGACGCCACGCGCCCCTCAGGCGGCGAGGTGGAACGTGCTCGCGAAGCGCGACAGGAGGTCGTCGGGGCCGCGGAGCACCTCCACGACACCCGTCTCGATGGCGCGCGCCGGGGCGAGTTCGCCCGAGAGGAGCCGGTGGAGGCCGGGGCCGCTCGCAAAGGCGAAGTCGACAGGCCCTTCGCCGCGCGTCACCGCGAGCGTCGGACCGTCCACCCGGATGAACAGGCCGCCCTCGCCGAAGCGCGCTCCGTAGGCCGTCGACGGCAGGGTGGCGGCGACCTGCGGCTGGAACGCGGTGCGCAACGAGATCGCCATCGAGTCCGGGGTGACGATCTGCTCCTGGCGCGGATCCTCCATCGCCTTGAACCCCCAGGCGCCGAGCGCGAGCACGATCGGTTCGAGCTCCCGGCCGTAGGGCGTCAGCTCGTAGAGGATGATGCGGGAGCGCGGCGCCCGGCGGATGATGCCGGCCGCCTGCAGCTCCTTGAGCCGCGCCGCCAGGATGTTGCTCGGGATGCGGGGCAGTCCCGCCGCGAGCTCTCCGTAGCGGCGCGGCCCGACGAGCAGGTCTCGGACGATGAGCAGGGCCCAGCGCTCCCCCACCAGCTCCAGGCCGCGCGTGATGCCGTCGTACTGGCCGTAGTCGCGCGCGACCATCGGCCTCAGGCCTGCTGGCTCATGTAGGCCTCGGGGCCCTGCTGCGCGGCGACCGGGTCCATCCAGCCGAACTCGAGGATGTTGCCGTCGGGGTCGGCCAGCTGGCGCTGGTACATGAAGCCGTAGTCGGCGGCCGGACGCTCCTCGACGCCGCCCGCGGCGACACCGTCGGCGATCGTCTTGTCGACGACCTCGCGGCTGTCGAGCATGATCGAGGTCGACGCCGACACGGTCTTCGAGGGCTCGCCGACCGGGCGGTCGGAGAACGTCGAGAAGAACTCGCGCGTGACGATCATGAAGTAGTTGTGGTCTTCGTCGACGACGACGCAGGCGGCGTTGTGGTCGGTGAAGAGCGGGTTGATGGTGAAACCGACGGCCGTGTAGAACGCCTTGGCGCGCTCCAGGTCGGTCACCGGCAGGTTGACGAACATCATCGCGGTCATCGTGGTCTCCCTTGTCGTGGATCGCTGTTGATGAGACCCATACTTGCAAAAAACAAGTAGGTCGTCAATACCCGGATCCCTGGCCGCGCGCCCCGCCCTACTCGGTCAGCCGCCGCACCGTGAGCGCCTGCTCGGCGAAGCCGACGGCCCCGTCGCGGTCGTGCAGCACCGAGTGGGTGACGCCGAGGCCGGTCGCACCGAAGACGACCTCCGTGTCGAGCCCGAGCCAGCCTCCGCTCGGCGCGCGGTGCAGGTGGATGGTGAGGTCGACGTTCGGGAACATCCACCTGGTCGGGTGCTCGCGCACGGCGACGCCGTTCGCGGTGTCGACCAGGGTGATCCAGGCGGCGACCGGGTCGACCTCCTGCCCGTCGACGAGGGCGCAGTGCGTCGACAGCCACGCGATCCCGCGTCCGGCCTGTTGCGGCTGCACGGCGCGGGAGTCGAGGGAGGCGACGTAGCCGCCGATCCAGTCGTCCGACATCGACCACGGCACCGCGGCCTCCGGCGACGGCAGCGCGGCGGGCGCTCCGCCGGCGACCTCCGCTGTGTCGAACGCGGAGAGCAGCCAGGCACGGGCCCGCACCGCTGTGCGCCCGTGGATGACGACTGTCGCCTCGACCAGCTCGATGGTGCGGCCCGGCCGGATGGTCTGCACGGCGACCTCCACCTCGTCGAGGGCGAGGAAGCCGAGGATGTCGAAACTGATCCGCGCGAGCTGGAGCGCCGGGCCGTCCGAGTTCGCCGTGTACCGCAGGATCTCGTGCGTGATCAGCCCGCCCAGCGGGCTGAAGTGCATCTCGTCGTCGGCCCACGCGCCGCCCGCATGCCGGGTCGGGGCATACCTCCCGTCGCCGAGGGGGACGAAGTAGGCATCGGGGGTCGTGTCAGCATCCACGACTCCAACCTAGGCGCAGTCGGGCGGACGGGGAGAGACTGGGGACATGAGCAGAGAGAAGCGGCAGCGGGAGGCCGACGCCGAGGCGCGCGCGCAGGCGGCGGAGGCGGTGGAGGCCACGGAGACGGACGACGACTTCGTCGACGCGGACGAGACGCTGGAGTCGGAGGAGGAGCCGGGCTAGGCGCGGCCGCCGGCGCTCACAACCGCGGGTCCACAGGCTCGGACTCCATCGCGAGCACCGCGAAGACGGCCTCGTGCACCCGCCACAGCGGCTCGCGCTCCACGAACCGGTGCAGCGACTCGAGGCCGAGAGCGTATTCGCGGAGCGCCATCGACCCCTTGTGGCCGACGTTGCGGTCGCGCAGCCGCTCCAGGTTCGCCTCTTCGGTGTACTCCGGGCCGTAGATGATGCGCAGGTACTCGCGACCGCGCACTTTGATGCCCGGCTGGGCCAGCCCGCGCTCGTTCCTCACGAGGCCCGCCGCCGGCTTGACGACCATCCCCTCCCCGCCGGCGTCGGTGAGCGCCGACCACCAGGCGACCGCGGCGTCGACCGACGCGGGGTCGTCCAGGTCGATGGCGATGCGGCGCGTCTCGCGGATCAGGTCCGGGTCGGCCTCGACCAGGCGGTCCGCGAGCGCGAGGTGCCACGCGTGCTCGCGCTCCGCGTAGACGCCGCGCTCGCCGGCGAGCACCTGGAACGGCGCGAGCCGCACGCCGGCGATCCCGTCCGTGCGCCGCACATAACGACCGTACGCCTCGGTGTACAGCGCGGCATCGGTCTCCCGCCTGCGGGTCCGGTCGAGGATCGGCCCGACGTCGAGTCCGCGAGCCGCCGCCTGCCCCAGCGTCGCCGCAGCGGCGGGCAGCGCGGACGCGGCGGCTGCGGCGACGGCGGCGTACTGCTCGCGGATGAGCGCTCCCGCCTTCAGCGACCACGGGAGGATCTCGCCGTCGAACAGCAGCCAGTCGGTCTCCAGCTCGTCCCACAGCCCGGCGCGGGAGACCGCGTCGTGCAGGCGCGACAGGAAGACGGCCTCGTCGTCGGCGCCGGCGAAGAACCGCCGACCGGTGCGGGTGTGGACGATGCCCGGCCAGCCCTGCTCCGCACCGAAGCGGGTCCCGTCTCGCGTCACGAGCGTGACCGCGCGCGACCCCATGTGCTTCTCCTCGGCGAGGAGGCTCGTCACTCCACTCTTCCGATATGCGGCGAACGCCTCGTCGGGGTGCTCCAGCAGTCCGGGCCGGGAGGACGGCGCGGGCGGCGACATCGTCGGCGGCAGGTAGAGCAGCCGTCGGGGATCCACCGCCCACCTGCTCATCGTCTCGAGCGCGCCGAGGGCGAACTCCGGGCGCAGCCGGATCCTCCCCGACGTGCGCGTCTCCACGATCGGCGTGTCGAGCACGTCGTCGATCCGGAGGACGTCGTCCTCGCGCTCGGCGGATGTGTCCGCGGCGAGCGCGAACGGCCGGGCCGGCTCGCTCCAGACCTGCTCCGCCGGCACGGAGACGAGCTCGTTCTCGGGATACCGCAGCGCGGTCAGCGCGCCACCGAAGACGCACCCGGTGTCGAGGCACATCGTGTTGTTCACCCACTCGGCGCGCGGGACCGGTGTGTGCCCGTAGAGGACGGTCGCCGCCCCGCGGTAGTCGCGCGCCCAGTCGAGCCGCACCGGGAGGCCGTACTCGTCCTTCTCGCCGGTGACGTCGCCATACAACGCGAACGCGCGCACCCGTCCCGAGGCCCGCCCGTGGTACTGCTCGGGGAGGCCGGCGTGGGCGACCACGAGCCTGCCGCCGTCCAGGACGAAGTGCGCGACCAGCTCGCGGCAGAACCGCTGCGCCTCGTCGCGGAACTCCGGCGTCTCCGCCGCCAGCTGCGCCAGCGACACCTCCAGGCCGTGCGCCACCGTCACCTTGTCGCCGTGCAGCGCGCGGGCGAGCTTGTCCTCGTGGTTGCCGGCGACGGCGACGGCGTGACCGGCGGCGACCATCCCCATCACCAGTCGCAGAACGCCGGGGGTGTCGGGACCGCGGTCGACCAGGTCGCCGAGGAAGAGCGCGCGGCGGCCCTGCGGGTGCACGGCGTCGACCGGTCGCCCCTGGTCGTCGCGCAGGAGGTCGTAGCCGAGGCGCCCGAGCAGCGCCTCCAGCTCGGACCGGCAGCCGTGCACGTCGCCGATGACGTCGAACGGGCCATGGTCGTCGGTGCGGTCGTTGAGCAGGCGCGTGCGGACGATGGTCGCTGCGTCGATCTCGGCCTGGTCGCGGAGGATGTGCACCGTGCGGAAGCCCTCGCGGCGCAGACTCGACAGCCCCCTGCGCAGCTGGGTGGCCTGCCGGTGGACGACCTCGGCCCCGAAGCCGCGGTCGTCGCGCGCCTCCGTGCGCTCGACGGCGACGCGCTCCGGTACGTCGAGCACGATCGCCACGGGCAGCACGTCGTGCTCCTTGGCCAACGCGACCATCGACTTGCGGGCCGCCGGCTGCACGTTCGTCGCGTCGATGACGGTGAGCAGGCCGTTGCGCAACCGAATACCGGCGACGTGGCGCAAAGCGTCGAAGGCGTCTCCCGTGGCGCTCTGGCTGTTCTCGTCGTTGGAGACCAGGCCGCGGAAGGCGTCGCTCGACAGCGTCTCCCACGCGCCGAACTTCTCGCGCGCGAACGTCGACTTGCCGGAGCCGCTGACACCGACGAGCACGACGAGCGAGGTGGCGGGGACGGCGAGCTCTGTCATGCGGCGACCTCCCTGCGGAACAGTGCGAGCTGGGTCGGCGGCCCCAGCACGGGATCGGGCTCCCCGACCGCGCGGAGCTCCACCCGGTAGCCGTAGCGGTCGGCGACCGCGCCCGCCCACGCGGCGAGCTCCGCCCGTGTCCACTCGAAGCGGTGGTCGGCATGTCGGAACGCTCCGGCCGCCAGCGCCGGATACCGGGAGTTGTACTCGGCGTTCGGCGTGGTGAGGATCACGGCCGCCGGCTTCGCCAGCCCGAAAACCGACCGTGCGACAGCGTCCAGGCGCTCCGGCTCGATGTGCTCGACGACCTCCATCAGCACGATCGCGTCGAGTCCGGCGATGCGGTCGTCCTGATACGTGACGGACGAGGGATGCAGAGTGATGCGCTCGCGCTGGGCGTCGCTGCGCTCGGCGAGGTCGAGCCTCCTGCCCGCGGTCTCGAGGGCGGCGGGCGAGACGTCGGTCCCGATGATCCGGGTGTACCGCGGGTCGGCCGCGAGACGGGAGAGGAGGGCGCCGGGACCGCACCCCACATCGGCGACCGAGCGCGCACCGACGTCCTCGAGCGCAGCGAGGACGGCGTCGGCGCGCAGCCGGTTCAGCGGACGCGCGGCCTCCACAGCCGTGGCGTCCTCGGAGTCCGGCCCCGGCTCGGCATCCGACCCCGCCACCGCGTCGTGGTCGAGTTCGGCTAGCCGCTCGGTCGCAGCGGCGATGTACTCGCGCTGGTGCACGAGGTACCGCCGCGAGATCAGCTCGCGCTCGGGATGCTGCGGCAGCCAGCCCTCCCCCGCGCGCAGGAGCTTGTCCACCTCGGCGTCGGCCACCCAGTAGTGCTTGGCGTCGTCGAGCACAGGGAGGAGCACGTAGAGCTGGCGCAGCGCCTCGCCGAGTCGCAGCGAACCGCGCAGGGTGATCGAGGCGTACGGCGACGGTCCCCACTCCGGGAACCGCTCGTCGAGGAGCGCCGTCGACTCCCCCAACTGCCAGCCCAGCGGCTCGAAGAGGCGCCGAGGGAGGTCGGCACCACCGCGCAACGGCACCGCGTGGAGGCCGATCCGCAGGTCGAGCGGGGAGGCGGCGAGCTCGGGGCGCGCGTCGCTGCGGCCGGTCATCGCGGTCCGGAAGACCGAGCCGAGCGCGACAGCGAGCATCGACCCCGACGCGTACGGCCGGTCGTTGACGTAGTGCCCGAGCGTCGCGGCGTCACCGCGGAACCGCTTGCTGCGGACCAGCCCGATCGGGTCCACCTCCAGCAGCAGGGCTGCCGTGCAGCTCTGCCCGTCGAGCTGCGGATAGAACACGTGCGCCTGCCCCACGGGCAGGTCGAAGTCGTGGACGCGATCGGGGTGCTTGTGCAGGAGGTACCCGAGGTCGGCCGGGTCGGCCCCACGGTAGGACACGGTCAACAGCATGCGGAGTCCCCCCTCCCCCTCGGCGTCCGGAACGCGCCGTCCGGAGCACGGCGTCCGGAGCGGGACGGCCCGGCGATCGGACGGCGGGAGCAGCCTATCGGCCCGCGGGAGCCGCCTTCCACCGGCGCACCTCGGCGACCGCGACTGTGTCGGTCACCCGCGCGATACCCGTCCCGAACGGTCCCTTTACGAGACCCGAACATTCGGGGGCGACGCTGAGGGAGGCCGGAACGACTCCGGCACCCACCTCAGAACGGGAGAATCATGCCAGCACGCATCACCGGCCTCGTCGTCGCCGCGGCCGTCGGAATCACCGGCCTCGCCCTGATCGGCACGCCCGCCTTCGCGGACACCACGTCGACCCCGACGCCGAGCCCGAGCGCGAAGGCGCACGCGCCCCGAACGCTCGCGGAGATCCAGGCGGCTGGCGCGAAGGCGACCAGCGACCGCGAGACGAAGCTCAGCGCCGCGATCGCGAAGGTGACCGCCGACAAGACGCTCACCTCGAGCGACCGCTCCACCATCCTCGGCACGCTGAACGCCGACCTCGCCGCGATGAAGTCGTCGGCCTCCGCCATCGCCGGCGACACCACGACGACCCAGGCCGAGGCCGACCTGAAGGCCGTCTACTCGAAGTACCGTGTCTACGCCGTCGCCCTCCCCCAGGCCAGGCTCGCCTCCGATGCCGACCGCCTGACCGGGACCACCCTCCCGAAGCTCACGAAGGAGCAGTCGACGCTGGCAGGGCTGCTCTCCGGCAAAGACAAGGCGAAGTCGACCGCCGCACTGCAGTCCGACCTGAGCGACCTGAGCGCGCAGATCGCGACGGCCTCCCACGACGCGACCGGCCAGGCGTCGGCGGCCCTCGCGGTCACGCCCGCCGCCTACGACTCGAACCACTCCGCCCTGTCGTCCGTGAAGTCGTCGCTGCAGTCGGCGCGGGCGGCCGCCAAGAAGGCCGAGGCGGACGCGAAGGCGATCCGGCAGGCGCTGAAGTAGGCGGCGCGGGGCGGGCTCCGACGTGGAGGCGCCGGCAGCGGGGCACTGGGGACGCTCGCTGCCGGCGCCGGGCATCACGGTATTGGAGCAGGACTCAGGGAGGGCTAAGAATCCGGGTCGGAGCCGGCCGGGACGAGATACCGGCACGGCACCGTCACCTTCCAGCCGATGGTCTCGTGGAGGTTCACGAACGCGAGCTCGTCGTCGCGCCGGCACTGCTCGCCGGCCGCAGCGAGCTGAGGGGTCCACGCGGGACCGTCCGACCGCCGCGTCCATTGCGGGCCGGCCTGCGCGAGAACCAGGACGAGCGAGAGCGCAGCGACCGCTCCAGCGGTCCACCGGAGCGCGGGGTGCTCCCGCCGCCTCGCCAGCGCGACCGACACCGCGACGAGCGGCACGAGAGCGAGCAGCATCGACGGGATCACCCCGTACCGGGTCAGCCACGCGTCGCGCAGCTGGCCGGGGGTGAGCGCCGCGTAGTCGTAGAAGCCGTTGGGGTTCGCCTCGACGCCCGCGGCGAAGATCAGGGCGGCGCCGCTCAGCGCCGCCACGACGAGCAGCCGCTGCGCGCGCGAGCCCCGCACGCCCGCGTACACCGCTGCGACGAGGAGGACCGCCAGCACGGTCAGGCCGACCAGCGGCCCGCTCGCGGCGAGCACGACACCGAGCTGCGACTGGGGCACGGCCAGCGGCATGACCGCGTTGATCAGGAACCCGTACCCCAGCGACAGCGGGTCGACACCGGGATTCGTGTTGTGGGCGCGCGGCCACCCGAGCGTCACGGCGACCTGGATGAGGATGCCCGCGACGAGCCCCGCCCTGGCGACCCAGACGAGCCGGTCGCGCCGGTGGAGCAGGAGGAGCGGCGTCAGGAACACCGCCTGGATCTCCGTCATCGCTCCGAAGAACCCCACGATCGAGAGCGCGACAGCGGTGCGCAGACTGCGAGGTCGCGACAGCACGATCCAGAACAGCGCCCAGAGGAACAGCGAGTGGAGGTTCGCCAGGTTCCCCAGCACCTCGCGCGGCGCGAGCGGGGCGAGGACGGTGAGCGCGGCGACCGCGACCCTGGCCGGCAGCCACGGCACGAGGTCGCGGGCGCAGACGAACACGACGACGGCCAGTCCGCCGGCGATCGCGCACGCCGCGGCGGTCGTCGCCAGCGCCCACCAGCCCACCGGGAGCAGCACGACCAGGGCGGCCACCAGGCGGGGCACGGTGTGCAGATAGCCCGCGTACGGCTGAACGAGCACGGCCGGCCCGCCGATGGCCGCGGCGGAGACGAACGTCCTCCCGTCCTCGGCCCAGAAGGTGTCGCGGGCGATCTCCGGCAGCCGCAGCCACGCGATCACGGCGCAGCCCGCGCCGAGCAGCAGGAGCAGCAGACCGGGCCGTCTGGCCAGCGCCTCCGGGAGGCGGAGCCGCCGGGAGCGCGGGACGACCGGGGCGATCGTCATGGTCGCCGCCCGGTCAGCCGATCCCGGCCGGCACGCGCAGCCGGAGCGCGACGAGTTGACGCAGGTACGCCGCGCCGTTGGCGACGGTCGCCTTCGAGACCCCGGCCGTCCTGGTGCCGAAGACGAAGGGGACCTCGACGAGCGCCAGGCGGTGCCGGAGCAGAACCTCCAGGAGGATCTTGAACCCCTGGGGATGCATCGAATCGAGCACCAGCGTCTCGCGGCGCACGGCGAAGAACCCGGTCATCGGGTCGGTGCAGTCGCGCAGTCGGCGCGGGAACAGGGCACGCGCGGCGACCGTGCTCCCGGCGGAGACGACGCGCCGCAGCAGGCCGTCCAGGCCGCCGGCGCTGCCGCCGTCGAGGTGACGGGAGGCCACGACGATGTCGGCACCGCGGTCGCGAGCAGCGCCGATCATCCGGGGCACGTCCTCCGGAGGGTGCTGCAGGTCGCCGTCCATCACGACGACCCAGGGCTGTGTCGCGAGCCCCATGCCGACGAGGACGGCGCCGGACAGACCACCGACGGCGGCCTCCCGGTGGACGACGATGATGCGGTGCGGAAGCAGAGCGGCGCGAGCCGAGGCCACCCGGGCGGTGTCGTCGGCCGAGTCGTCGACGATCACGATCTCGCTGAGCTCCGGATCGAGCAGGCGGGCCAACCGAGTGAGGAGCTCACCGATGTTGCCCGCCTCGTCGAAGGTCGGCACCACGACCGAGACACCCGCCAGGAGGGTGCCCTCGTCGACCTCGCTGAGTTCCATTCCGCGCCCTTCTGTCCCCTCCATTCAAGCTCGCGCGCTCCAATATTCGACACAGAAATCGGGACATATCCTGAATGTCTGCTATGGGTATCCGATCCATACGCCGAGGTCGCGCCCGTCGGCCGATGGAGGTTCACAGAAAGGCCTCCGTGTGGTCGTCGACATCGGCGTCGTAGAGTCGGATGGTGACCGCCACCGAATCCTCGTCCCGCCCCGTCGCCCTCGTCACTGGAGCCTCGCGCGGCATCGGCAGAGCCATCGCCGAAGAGCTCGGCCGCACGCACCACGTGCTGGTCGGCGGCCGCGATGCCGACGCCGTCGCCGCCGTGGTGGCGGCCCTGCCCTCCGCCGAGCCGTTCGTCGGCGACCTGACCGGCGAAGCGCTCCCGCCGCTGCCGGACCGCCTCGACGCGATCGTGCTGTCGGCCGGCGTGGAGGACGGCGGGACGATCGCCGACACGGACGACGCGACCTGGCGCCGCGTGTTCGAGGTGAACGTGTTCTCGATCGCCGCGCTGCTGCGGCGGGCACTCCCCGCCCTGCGGTCGGCGCAGGGGCTCGTGGTCGCCATCAACAGCGGGTCGGGGCTGAGCAGTGGGGCGGGCGGCGGCGTCTACTCCGGCTCGAAGTTCGCGCTGCGTGCGCTCACCGACGCACTGCGCGAGGAGGAGCGGCCGAACGGCGTCCGCGTCACCAGCATCCACCCGGGCCGGGTCGACACCGACATGCAGCGCGCGCTCGTCGCCCGGGAGGGCCACGACTACGACCCGGCCTACACGATCACCCCCGAGATGGTCGCCGCCACCGTGCGTGTCGCTGTCGACCTCCCGCCCACGGGGATGGTCGAATCGCTCACCGTGCGGCCGATGCGGCGGCGGTAACGCGTTCGTTACGAACCTACGGCTATGCGCGGCGGTGGGTGCTCCCTAGGCTCCGTGCCATCGAGCGATGGAGGACGGGATCGTGCCAACTGAGCAGAAAGTGACAGAAGCGTATGCAGCGGAGGTGGCGAAAGCCGCCTACCTGTGGGGATGGCCCCTGGTGAACCTGCACAACCGCCGCGTCTTCATGGAGCAGCTGCCGGGGCCGGGCCTTCTGGCCGGAATCATCCCGGCCGGACCGCCGAACCACATCGGGATGCTCCACGACTACATCCGGCCGGAGGAGCGCGTCGTCGCGTGCCCGAACCAGGACGTCGCCTACGGATTCGGCCCGTTGGACGCGGACCTGGGGCCGGCGGTGGTGCAGGTGCCCGACTTCGGAGACCGCTTCTGGGTCTACCAGGTCGTGAACCAGCGCACCGACTCGTTCGTGCAGCTGGGCAAGATGTACGGGACGAAGCCGGGACACTACCTCCTCGCGCCCGAGAAGTGGGACGGCGAGGTCCCGGCGGGAATCGCGGGCGTGTTCCGCTACGACACCCGGTGCGGCGTGGTGATCCCGCGCGTGTTCCTCGACGACACGGCGGAGGACCGTGCGGCGATCCTGCCGCTGGTGAAGCAGATCAGCGTCTACCCGCTCGCCGATTTCGACGGGAGCATGAAGGTGATCGATTGGACCGATGTCCCGAGCTTCGGCTCCACCGACGGCGCCTCCGGTCAGGAGGAGACCCAGTGGGTCGCCCCCGAGACGTTCTTCGAGACGTTCGGCGAGATCCTCGACGAAGTGCCGCCGCTGCCGGGCGAAGAGGCGATGTACGACTGGTTCCGGGTCGTCCTCGACGCTGCCGAGCACGACGAGACCATCGCCGCGGCCTGTCGGCAGGCCGCACTCGACGCCGACGCGATCGTGAAAGAGCACATCTTCGTCAACACCCCCAACGAGACCACCTACTTCTACCAGGACCTCGACGCCGACGGGAACCGCCTGCACGGTGCCGGCACCTACTCCGTGCGCTTCGAGGACGGGCAGCTGCCGCCGGTGCGCGGCTTCTGGTCGCTCACCGTCTACAACACGCACCACTTCTTCCACGCCAACGACCTCGACCGGTTCTCGCTGGGGACCAAGAACACCGGCCTCACCTTCGCCGACGACGGCTCGCTCACGCTGACGGTCGGCGGCGAACCGCCCACCGACCCCGCCGCGCACGCGAACTGGCTGCCCGCGCCGACGGAGGAGTTCTCGGTGTACCTGCGGGCGTACTGGCCCGAGGACGCCATCCTCGACGGGGCATGGACGCCGCCGGCTGTGGAGGTGGGGTAGGGCCCGCTGACGCCGCGGCGACGCGGGCTCAGAGCGCGAGCACGCCGATCACGGCGGAGACGACCGAGGCGACGGCGAGGATGATCGCGGGCACCGCGCTCTCGTGCCGCCGGACGTGGACGACGATCGCACCGGCCATCACCACGGCGAGGCCGATCGCCGCGGCGACGACGAGCCAGGAGGCGATGCCGGTGAGAAGCGGCACGATGAGGCCGATCGCGCCGACGACCTCCAGCGCGCCGATGGCTTTGACCGACCCTCCCGACAGGTCGAGCGCCCAGGCCATGCCCGACTGTGCCAGGACCTCCCGCGGCCGGGCGACCTTGTTCAGGCCGGCGGCCAGGAAGACCAGGGCGAGGAGGGCGTTGACGATCCAGAGGGCGATGAGCATGCGGGTCCTTCACAGCGCGAGGGTGGTTACTATGCGTAAGCAACCCCATCATCAGTGATCGACCGAGACTGTGCAAAAGGCACACCCGTGTGCCTCCCTCACACCGGAGGAACCATGACATCGCAGGAGACCGCGCTCGAGCCGCTCACCGGCTACGAGGGGATGTGCAAGCACACCGAGAACGGTCGCGCCGTCCGCGAACTGCTGGACCGCGTCGGCGACAAGTGGTCGCTCCTGATCATCGGCACGCTGAGCGCGGGGAGGCTGCGGTTCAGCGAGCTGCACCGCCACATCCCCGGCATCTCCCAGCGGATGCTGACCCTCACCCTCCGCAACCTGGAGCGCGACGGTCTCGTGTCCCGCACGGTGCACGCCGAGGTTCCACCGCGGGTGGAGTACGACCTCACGGAGCTGGGACACACCCTGATCGAGCCCTCCCGGGCGCTGGCGACCTGGGCGATGGCCAATCAGCCGGCGATCACGGCAGCACGGGAGGCGTTCGACAGGCGGGAGATGGGCGGGCGGAGCGGGGCGTGATCGGCTGCCGCGACATCCTCCTTCACCGCAACATCCCCCGCTCCCGCGCCGAGTTCACGGCCGCGGTGCGCGAGGCCACCCCGAGCTTGGTGAACACGTGCACCAGGTGCGACTTCACGGTCGCGTCGGCGATGTGCAGGCGGCGGGCGATCTCGGCGTTCCCCGCTCCCTGCGCCACCAGTTCGAGCACTTCGAGCTCGCGGGACGACAGGGTGATCTGCGGCGAGCGCATCCGGGCCATCAGGCGGCTCGCGATCACCGGCGCGAGCGCGCTCTCGCCGGCGGCGGCGGCCCGCACGGCCGCGACGAGCTCGTCGGGCGGTGCGTCTTTGAGCAGGTAGCCGCTCGCGCCGGCCTCGATGGCCGAGAGGATGTCGGTGTCCGTGTCGTAGTTGGTCAGCACCAGCACGTGCGGCGGTGACGGCAGGGCGCGGATGCGGCTCGTGGCCTCGACACCGCGCGGGCCGTCGGCGAACTGGAGGTCCATCAGCACCAGGTCGGGAGCCGAGGCGGACGCGAGCGTCACCGCTTCGTCGGCCGTCGGCGCCTCGCCGACGACCTCGAGGTCGTCCTCCCCGTCGAGGAGGGCGCGGATGCCGGCCCGGACCACCGGGTGGTCGTCGGCGATGACGATGCGGATCACGTCGCGTCCTTCCTCAGGGTGACCGTCACCGAAGCACCCTGCCCCGGGGCGCTCTCGACTGAGAGGCCGCCTCCCAGCTGGGCCACGCGCTCGGCGATGGCGCGCAGGCCGAACGAGTCGTTGCCGCCGGCGCCGGAGCCGACGGTGGCCGGGTCGAATCCCACGCCGTCGTCGGCGATGCGCAGCACCGTCTCGTCGCCACCCGACCGCAGAAGGATGCGCGCGTGCGTCGCCCCCGAGTGCGTGCGCACGTTCGCCATCGCGCCCTGCGCGATCCGCAGGAACGCCGTCTGCACGTCCATCGGGAGGTCGATCACCGCCGGCGTCTCGACGTCCACCCGTAGCGACCCGGGAACGGCCTGCGCGGCGCCGAGGCGCTGGAGGGCCTCCCCGAGCCCTCCGTCGAGCGACGGCGGCGTCAGCTCGCGGATGATGTGCCTGGTCTCGGCGAGACTGTCGGCCGCCGTCGTCCTCGCCAGGCGGATCTGCTCGATCCCCGGCCCGTCCGGAGCCGCCCGCTCGGCGGCGTGCAAGAGCATCTGGATACTGGAGAGGCCTTGCGCGACGGTGTCGTGGATGTCGCGGGCGAGGCGACCGCGCTCCGCCAGCGCGCCCTGCTCCCGCTCGGTCGCAGCGAGCCGGTCGCGCGTCGCCATGAGCTCGGTGAGCAGCGCCTCCCGCTCCACGGCCTCCCGGGCCAGCGCTCGGTAGCCGAGCCCGAGGAGGATCGCGACGCCGGCCCCGATCAGCGGGCCGATCACGACCCCGGCCGAGAAGCCCTGGTGGAGGCTCAGCGCGACGATCGCGACGGCGGTCAGCGCCACGACGGCGACGGGACCGACCCAGCGCGGAAGCAGGTGCAGGCACAGGAAGAACAGCGGGAACGCGAGGTAGGCCGCCTCCGGGACCACGATCACCAGCCCTACCCAGACCAGGCCCAGCGCGCTGATCCAGGCGACGCCCGCACGGCGCCTGCTCTGCGGCGGGACCACCCGGATCAGCGGGCTCGTGAGGTACACGAGGGCGAACAGCACGGTGAGGACCAGCCCCGCGACCGCCGCCTGCGGCCCCAGCGCGGGCAGCCGGACGACCACGAGCACGAGCAGGCCGGCGATGAGGACATGCAGCCCGACTCGCAGTCCGACGAAGACCGGGGTGAGTGCGCTGTGGGACATGACGCACCCAGCCTACGGACCGGCAGGGGCCCCTGGCATCAATGGAAAGTCGGAGACGAGGTTGGACCGTGCTGACGATGTCACCGCCGCCTGTCGCGAGAAGGCTGGAGGAACGAAAGGCGGAACCGTTCCGCCCTCGGAAAGGACTCCTCGTGTTCGTCGCCTGGCGAGACCTGCGCCACGCTCGCGGCCGGTTCCTCCTCATCGGGACCGTCGTCGCTCTCATCACCGTCCTGGTCGGCTTCCTGGCCGGCCTCACCGGCGGCCTCGCCGCCCAGAACATCTCCGCAGTGCTCGGCCTCCCCGGCGATCACCTCGTGCTCGAGAAGCCGGCAGACGGGACCGCGAGTTTCAGCGAGTCGTCGCTCTCCGCCGCGACGGTCGAGCACTGGCGCAACGCCGACGGCGTCGACACGATCGTCCCCGTCGGGATCGCACAGACCCGCGCGCAGGCGGGCACGACCTCCGCCGGAGTCGCGCTCTTCGGCCTCGCTGATACGGGCGCGCCGACGGGGACCGACCTCACCGCCCTCGCGCCGAGCGCCGACGACACCGTCGGTCTCTCCGCCGGCGCCGCGAAGGAACTGCATGCGGCCACCGGCGACACCGTCACGATCCTCGGCACCGACTACCGCGTCGCGTCCGTCGGCGGGGACGCCTGGTACAGCCACACCCCGGTGGTCGCGTTGACCCCGGCCGCCTGGGCGCAGGCCGACCAGCGGATGGGAGGGGACGGCCAGGCCACCGTGCTCGCCGTGACCGGCAGCCCGAACTGGGACGCCGTCGCGTCTGCGACAGGCACGAGCGCCCAGCCGACCCTCCTCAGCCTGACTGCGCTGGAGGCCTTCAAGAGCGAGATCGGCTCCCTCGGCCTCATGGTCGCGATGCTGTTCGGGATCTCCGCCCTCGTCGTCGGCGCCTTCTTCACCGTCTGGACGATGCAGCGCTCCGCCGACATCGCCGTGCTGAAAGCCCTGGGTGCCACCCAGCGCTCGCTCGTGCTCGACGCCCTCGGCCAGGCGCTCGTCGTGCTCGTGGGCGGCATCGGCATCGGGATGCTCGCCGTCCTCGGCCTCGGCGCCCTCGCCGGGAACGCACTGCCGTTCCTCGTCGCACCGATCACGACGCTCGTCCCCGCGGCGGCCATGACCGTCCTCGGGCTCGCGGGCGCCGCCGTCGCCCTCCGCACCGTCACCCACGCCGACCCCCTCACCGCACTCGGGAGCAACCGATGATCACCCTCGACGACGTCACCCTGACGTTCCCCGACGGCGCCGGCCGCATCACCGCGGTCGACAGCGTCACCCTCCACGGCCGGCCCGGCGTGGTCACCGGCATCACCGGACCGTCCGGCTCCGGCAAGTCGAGCATCCTCGCCCTCGCCGCGACCTTGATCCGCCCGGACACCGGGCGGGTGCTGATCGACGGGGAGGACGCGAGCGGGCTGTCCGCGGAGCAGGCCACCCGGCTGCGCCGCGAGAAGATCGGCATCGTCTTCCAGCAGTCCAACCTGCTGCCGTCGCTGACCGCACGCGAGCAGCTGCAGGTCATGGGCGAGCTCGGCGGCAGCAGCAGGAGGTCGGCGCGGGCCGCCGTCCGCGACCGGGTGGACGAGCTGCTCGACGCGGTCGGGCTCGCTGGTCACGCCGACAAGCGGCCGGCCCAGCTCTCGGGAGGCCAGCGCCAGCGGGTCGCGATCGCCCGAGCGCTCGTGCGGCAGCCTTCGGTGCTGCTGGTCGACGAGCCGACGAGCGCGCTCGACCAGGAGCGCGGCGCGGCGATCATGGACCTCATCGCGCGACTCACGCACGGCCAGGAGACCGCCACCCTGCTCGTCACGCACGATCTCGTCCACTCGCCGACCCTCGACGAGATCGTGACCGTCGTGGACGGCCGGATCGCGAGCGACAGTCGCGTCGGCCGGTAGCGCGTCGGGCGCTCGGCGCACCGGGCGCGGTCAGGCGCCCGTCGCCGGTTCGCCCTCCACGCCCTTCAGCGCCTCCTCGACCGCCTTCTTGACGCGCTCGTCCTCGCGCTCTGCGCTCGCCCGCAGGCGACGCCGGAGCACCAGCACGGTTCCGACGACCGCAGCCGCGACCACGAGCAGGAGCACCAGCAGCGCCCACGGCACGGCCAGGGCGCCGGCCTCGGCCGCGACGCCGTCGACGCCCGGCGTCGATCCGGTCACGGCGGGCAGCTTCGGGCTCAGCGCGGTCGTCGCCGTCAGCCAGAAGGCGGGCACGACGCCGCGGACCGGCACGGACACACTCCACGACTCGCCGGGCAGCAGCTCGGGCACAGCGGTGACCGTGCCCGCATCGACCGGGAACCAGCCGAACGGGCCGCTGAGCGCCACCGTCTGACCGGCCGAGAGCCGCACGTTGCCGGTGTTGTGCACGGTGTAGGTCACCGTCGCGTCCCCCGCCCCGAAGGGGTTGGGCGTGCCGGTGTAGTCCACGCGCATCTTCTCGACCGCGACAGCGGGGGCGAGCTTGCCGTCGACCCGGAGGTGCATCCGGATGCCCAGACGGCGATCGACGCTGATGCCGTTCTCCTGGGCGGCGTGCGGCAGGGAGGTCAGGATTCCTCCCGCGTAGTCGCCGGGTGTCGCGTCCTTCGGAACGGTGACGGTGAACGGCACCTCCACCGCGCCGCCGGGGGCGATGGTGACCGTGTGGTCGCGCAGAGCGGTCCACGCGCCGACGGCCTCCGCCTTCGCCTCCCGCTTCGCCACGTCGAGCTGACCGCTGCTCGTGGTGAAGCCGTCCGCCGCGTAGACGTCGAGCGTGATCGGTGTCGCCGCGTGGTTGCCCACGACGATCGCGTCGGTGATCGTGCCGCCGGGCGCGATCCGGTAGCCGAAGTTCTGGCGGTCGGCGCCGTTCTGGTTGGCGGCGGTGCGAACGCCCCAGGTGACGTCGGCGTCGCCCGCGGCGAGCGCAGGCGAGGCGGAGCCGCCGACGGCGACGGCCGCGGCGACGAGGAGGGCGGCGAGGAGCCCGGCGGCTCGGCGCGGGAGCGGGGAGGCGGAGGGGAGGGTCGCGGTGCGCATCGTTCTTCCTGGTGGGGTTCGTGGGGTCCGGGCGGGCGACGGGCGCCCGCCCGGACCAGTGGTGCGGTCGGCTAGCTGAGCGCGGTGAGCGTCAGGGTCGCCGTGTATGTGCCGTTGGCGACCTCGACGGGGATGTCGAGCTCCAGGGCGGCGCCGAGCTTGGCGGAGCCCTTCGAGTGACCGCCGTCGGCGTGACCGAGCGTGGACGAGGCGGAGAGACCGTTGCCGCCCGAGAACCCGGACTGGACGCGGTCGCCGGCCTTGGCGTCGCCGCCGGCCTGGGTGACCGCCGGCGTCCAGCCGAGGTACTTGCCGGAGAACTTCTTGTCACCAGCGGCGAAGTCGCTCACCTGAGCCGAGATCGACCACTGCGGTCCGGCGGCGCGGGTGTCCGTGACGCGGATCGGGTTGATCGAGCCGACGGCGGCGTAGTGGTCGCCCGCCTCCACGGCCTTGCCGAGGTCGACGAGGCCGTTGGTGCCGTCGACGTTCCAGACGAACTCGCCGGGGGCGGCCTCCGGGACGGTGACCTGCAGCTGCTGCGCGTCGGTGTCCGGCTTCGCCTCGCGGGTCAGGGTGACCTGGTCGACGATGCTGTTGACGGGCTTGTCCGAGCCGTTGGCCTGGCTGCGGAGCGTCTTGACCGTGATGGCGTTGTTGCTGATGTCGATCGCGCTGTAGTTGCGGACCTTCTCCTGGTTCTGGACGGAGAGCCACCAGAAGCCCTTGTTCTGCAGGTCGTAGTACTTCGAGCCGGACGCCGAGTTGGCCGTCACGTAGAGAACCCCGCCCGGGCCGGCGACCACCGAGTCGGCGCCTGCCGCCTCGGCCGCGTTCGCCTTCTCACCGTTGCGGATGAGGTAGCTGCGCGCGTAGCTGTGGTCGTGACCCTGCAGCACCAGGTCGATGCCGAGGTCGGAGATGGCCGTCGGCAGCACGTTGCGGCGGTCGAGGATGTCGCTGTCCGTGGCGTGCGGACCGGACGAGTAGATCGAGTGGTGGAAGGCGAGCACCTTCCACTTCGCCTTCGAGCCCTGCTCTGCGACGATCTTCTTCATCCACGCGATGTGCGAGGCGTCCCGGCTGTTCGAGTTGATGTCGAGGAACAGCACGTCCTTGTAGATGAACCAATAGTCGCCGCCCGAGCCGGAGCCGGTGTTGGCGCCGGCGGTGCGGTCGACGTTCGGGGTGTTGAAGTGCTGCTCGTACGCCTTCGAGCCGACGTCGTGATTGCCGTTGGTGGCGACGAACGGGATCTGGCGCAGCTTGTCGGACTGCAGGAACGCCTCGTACTGGGTCTCGTTGGCCGCGGTCTCGACCTGGTCTCCCGCCGAGAACAGCATCTCGGCGTCGGGGTAGGCCGCGGTGGCGACGTTGAGGGTGTCGACCCAGCCGGCCCCGTCGTTCGGCACGTTGCCGGACGAACCGATCTGCGGGTCGCCGAAGAACAGGAAGTTGAAGTCCCCCGTGAACTTCTGGGTGCGGAACGAGTAGGTCGCCGACCAGTCGCCCTCGGTGCCGACGCGGTACACGTAGGCGGTGTTCTCCTTGAGTCCGGTGACCGTCGCGAAACGGTTGAACTCGCCGCTGGTGGTCGGGCCTCCCGTGGCGGGGATGCTCTTGGAGACCTGCGGGAACGCGCCCCCGACGACATCGGACGCGTAGGCGACCTGGACGACCTGGGGCACGTCGGCCGCGGAATACCAGGAGAAGTTGCGCTGCGACTGGTCGGAGCCGACGTGGAGCACGATGTCGGTCTGGTTGGCGGAGGCCGCGAAAGCGGCCGGGGCGGCGATGGCGCCGCCTCCGAGCATCACGCCGATGCACACCGCTGCTGCGGCGAGGCGTGTTGTGGTGCGGCGATGGCGGGACGCGCTGGCGCGCCGGATGTCGTCACTCGACATGGATGTCCGATGCCTTTCTGGTGATCTGGTGAGGTGTCCGCGATGCGCGGATGAACCCACCGTCTCGGGCGGGTGTGAATCCTGAGTGAACTCTCAGAGTTGTACCGATGGACTGGGCGCGAAGGTCACCCCCATTCGAGGCCCAG
>JABLTH010034245.1_pt1 | contig 20557 bp, 15 predicted proteins | sample 7875711 | NCBI WGS metagenome assembly JABLTH01 (sample SAMN14941262, study PRJNA633318) | bioreactor metagenome | isolation source: bioreactor | place: China | collected 2019-03-05 | reverse complement strand
GAGTTGTTCGACTTTGGAGACGCAAGGCTGCTCGTTCATCAAAAGCCAATGCACCAGTGTACTCGCCTCCGGCACCTGTTGGGACAGTGTCGATACCTACGATTGCGGGCAGACGGTGGGTATTCCCGGCATTCAAAGCAATACCCAACAACAATGCGCTGGGCCGATTCGCTGCATGGGCGAAGAGTGCATCAGCGTAAATCGCACCCAGAGCCAGGATTTCAGTAAGGCGGTGGCCTTACTTAACAGCGCCCAGCAAATGGCAATGGACTTACACTGTGACTACGCCAATGCCGATCTCCAGCAAAAGGATCCGACTACCTGCCAAGTATTTCGGGGCAAACCGGCCAGTTGCAAAATGGTCGGCGGCGCACTCAGTCTGGTGGATTGTTGCGAAACGCCTTCGGGTGCGATGGGGCTGGGACGTTACATTGATTTATTGATCGCCACCAGTCAAATGGACAGTGCCGTGATGGCCATGGATAGCACTTCGGCCATTCGGGGCGCCTGGGAAACCATGCGTACACCCTTCACCTTGGCCGGCGATGCTTGGAACAGTTTTCAGGCGGATTTTGCCTCGACGGTGAATGACTTGGTCGGCACCGATATGCTCAGTACCAGCGACATCGCATCGCAAGGCTTACTGGATTCATTGAAAGGTGAATTGATGAAATCGGTGGCCGAATGGATCGGCCAGACCTTTGGTGAAGCCGCCGGTAATGCCTTGTTCAGCGCCGGTGGCCAGGCAGCTTTCGATGCGGCGGGCAATCTCACACCTGCCGCGCAATCCGGTGGTGTGCAATTAGGCGGCGGTGCGGCAGTGGCAGGACAACTGCTCAGCACCTTGATGACAGCTTATACCGTGGTGATGATCATCATCATGATCATCCAGATCGTCTATTCCTGCGAGGAGCCGGAGTACGAGCTTGCCGCCAAGAAACAGTTGAAAGTCTGCACGGATCTGGGCACCTATTGCGAAAGCAAGGTGGCTGGGGTGTGCTGGGTACGCAAGGAAAGTTACTGCTGCTACAACTCGCCGCTAGCGCGCATTCTCAACGAACAAATCAAACCGCAGCTGGGCATGGATTTCGGCACGCCGGGAAATCCCAGTTGTACCGGGATAAAGGTTGCGGACCTGGATCGTGTAGACTGGACACAGGTCAATCTGGACGAATGGTTGGCAATTCTGGCGCAGACCGGGCACTTGCCGTCCGCCGCCAATGCTGCGTCCATGCTGAATCTCGATCAACTCACCGGTACCGGTAGCCGCCTGAATCCGCAGAAATACGGCGCCGCATCCAGCGGTCGCCAAGATACCTTGACCCGCACCCAAGGCCGAATGACCGATCTGGATGTCCCTACGGTCAAACGGCAATCGGAACTGGAAGGCTGGGGCATGGGGCCGCAGTAAATAGGCTTTAAATCTGAAGTTTTTGGGTATTTTTCAAGCATCGAGAACATTCCAAATAGCCGCTGTTTCAATAATGCTTGCAAATTGACCCGCGTTAAAACCATTTGGATAGAGGTTATCATCGTCAATCTGCTCAAATACTGCTGACATTGCATCGCCACAAATATTTGCAAAGTCATCTTTGATGCTAGAGCTAAAACCGTGCTTAGCTTTTTTAATATCGATTGCTTGGTGAAAATCTCGTAATAAATGGCGTTCATTTCTAAGCACAATGATAATTTCCTGAAGAGAGACTTTCAGAAACCCTTCGAAATACTCATGGTCATGCTCGATGGATGTGTCGATAATCCAGCAATGCGTCTGAATATGACTTGCATCTCGATCACCGAGTAATGCGGCTAGAGTCGGATCGATTGTCAATCTTTCGGTTACCAAAGTACTTTTTCGTTTCAGTTGACGTGCTGCTTTCCTTAACGTGCTGGTCCTATGCTGCCAGGCATCGCGTTGAGTCTTGCGCATGTATCCCGATTTAATTTCAAAAATAAACAGGTGGTCATCACGGAAACAGATCAAATCAATTTCCCCGACTTCATCGTCTGCATCGCGAGGCGGATGAAAGTTGCCAACCACCTTAAAACCAAATTGCTCAAAGGTTTCGGCAAGCTGCTTCTCGATACGATTGGTTTCACTATTCAGCTCACCTCGATTTCGACCCACTCGCCGCAAGTTGTTCACGGCGGCCGTGACGTTGTTTTGAAATGCAAATACCCACGGCAATTCGAAAAGATAGTTTCCAATTTTGAATATCGGCCGCTCGTGCAACTCCGGTTGCAAAGCATACTCATGCTCGCGCAGTTGTCTTGACGAGTCTTTCAAGTCGTTTGACCAGAAATTCAGGATAGCTTCCGTCATTTGTTTATTGCCGTTTGGCCAGTCCTCGCTGCGAGTCCAGTTGCAAATTCTGGCAATCTTGGCCTTACGCTCAGCAAAGGTGATCGGAAACCGTATTTCACCTTCAATAAGTCCAGCGAACGAAAACACACTCAACGCCGCCAACCAATTCCCTGCCTGCTCGTATTCTCTGCAATAAGGCAAAATATACCCATGCTTGTAAAAGGCGTGCATCAGTTCAATCGTCAGCAGTGTCCGCAATAAATCGATTTTGTAGCCGCTTTCGGTCATGATTTCATCTTCAAGGCCGTAAATTTCCGTCAGTTCAAGCTTGGTACGAATGGCGGATATCCAGGCAAATCGATTGCTTTCCTCGTTTTCAGGACGCCCAAAGCGCTCAAACGCAAAGCCTAATTTGATAAATTCATCGATAGCCCTGAAATGCCAATATTGATGCAATCGATCAAGTTTCTTACCGTTTCGATCCCATTCGCTTTCTTCCGGAATTACCCTTGGAAATACAATCAGCCTTTCCCCTTCAAAGCGAATATCGTAATCCTCGTCAAAACAAAAGCAATTGATGGTCCTACCGACGAACTCATTGAACTGCAGATAGGCGGCAACGAGACGTTCAAACGTATCCAGATAAGACAGACACTTCTCGGCAGCCCTTGCTGTAGAGGGGGACGGAAACAGCAACGGTGACATGTGCTTGCGAAGCGATTCACCGATGATACGCTCCGATATAAAAAAATCGCCGTGAACGCTGGTTTTTAGCTTTGAAATCAGAATCTGATTGATGGCATCAGTTGTTTCCTGAAAGTCGACACGACTGGCATCTGCACGATCCTTATCAAGTAGGTGGGGCCTCAACTCTTGCTGACCCAGGCTGTATACGACATGTCTAAATGCAAATAAGCTTGCATAGACCAGCGTTTCCATGGGTGTTATCCGTTTCAGCTCGGCCTCTATCGACTTTATCGCGTTCTTTAACTTGCGGTTTTCGCCCTGAAGAATTTCACACGCTTTAATAAAATCAGACAGACCTTTGGCACTGCCCAGATCAAGCCCGACGATTTCCTTCCAACGCAATTCCGTTGGCGACAAAAACACCTGGGAATATCGAATGGCACGCCGGAGTGCTACTGGCGCCCTGACAACCAGGTTTTGGAGCCAACCCGGCCGGGTCACCTTGTTTTGCTGAAGATAACTGGCCAAAGCCAATGCGAAGGCTTCGGTCTCGAAAACCTCGTTGGAGACGTCTTCCCAAAAAATGGCATTCCAAAAATCGAGATCTCGATCAGCTGCGCTCAAGCTTCGCTTTCCGACTTTGGCTGGTTTTCCGTCCAGGTACCGGTGCATCAATTTGATGATCGCATCAGTCATCAACTCGCCGTTTTCGGTTAAACGTAGAAAGCGATCTTGATAAAGGTTGGGTATTGGCTCTAGAATCATCAGGTCTTCACTGATCTGGATTAGGCTGGGTGCAAACTCAATGTCGTATCACCGACCAACCAATGTTCCTGAACGATGCCGGCCTGATGCTGTTTCATCAGTTGCCAACAAGTCTCAATGATGGGATAGCGAGTATCAGATAACGCTTTTCGGCAGCCGGCGAGTTGTTTTTCATAGAGTTTATGATTGGCTTTACCGGGGTTGTTGAAATAGGCTTCCAATGCCTGCATGTCCGGCGCAATCAAGCCAGCAAAGTTGGGATACGACTGGGCGATGCTCAGGCCTTTAGGGTCCAGGTCGCCCATCACCCAGACCGGCAACTGAAATTTCTCGATCAGGCTCAATACCGTACCAGCCTGATACACATGATCGCCTCGAAACACCACCAAGGGTTCGGTCAACGCCGCCGACTCATCCAGCTTGATGGCGCCCAACTGATCGAAGCACCGGTAATTCTCGACAATCCATATGCTCTGATGCTCGACGCTGACGATATTTTCTAAGGCCATATCGCAGTGGCAGTTGTCTGGCAATCGATAGAGTTCACCGTTTAACTTGAGCGCCCTGCCCGGCAAGGATTTAGTAGCCAGTCGGTTTTTCTTCACCGATTGACCGGCCAGCTTTTCATTTATGGCCAGGGTTAGAACCTGTTCGCGCTGCATGCCGGTAAGCTCGCTTGGAGCAACCTGCTGCAGATCAATGCCGGAGATTTTATTGACGAGTTCCCTCAGTTCCAGTTTGTCTTGGTAGGTAAGCAGCAGTTTTTTGGCTTGAGTCAGGCCGATGTTGTATTCCTGGTGAATGGCCTGCCAGGTTCGATTGAGGGGAAACAGCTCCTGTTCACTATCGATCGCTCGGGCAATAACGGTTAGCCATGTTTTGTTCATCGCTCACCCGCCTGACAGCTCAACACAATGTCGCAAATCTTCTTATTGCCGGTAAAGCCGGTACCTTGCCTCACCTCCCGCCACTCGATTTGTAGCGATTTATGCTGCGACTTCAGGCATTCGTTCATTACGCACGCCAGCCAGATGGCGGGTTCAACATCGTTGGCAAACACCTGTTGAAAAGCCAGCGCCGATAAGGGGCGACCGGCTTGCAGACGGACTTTGGCCATGTAAGCTGCCAGTTGCCGTCGGTATTTCGGAACATGTACGGCCTGCTTTTCCGCTGGATTTAACGTCACCGCGTTCAAACGCCGCTGTTTCTGCTTGGCTAACAAGGCATCGCTATCGATACGAATCTTCTGTACGATCTCGACCAGTTCCTGCTCCACGGCGTGGTCCAGGGGATCTGCATGCGCCGACAGCGCCAAGGGTTGAATGCAATTCCAATGATCGGGAATCTGATCGTGCTCGCTCCAATCCAGCGGCTGATAATCGGGGTTTTGCCGCAGATAAAACGCAAAGCCTTGTACCAGTTGCGCTCGGATTTCGATTTGCCGCAGTTCGAACAGGAAAATTTTCAGCTTATCGAGGATGTCCTGTAGCCGTTGTTGGTACTTCGGCAATAGCCTCAGCAATTGTCGCTCCAGCAATTGATGCAACTCCGGTTGTTCCTCGACGTATTCCAGTAAGAACTCAGGCTGCAAGGCACTGATGGCTTTGACCAGCTTTTCCAGACGGGCGATATAAAAGGTGTTCTGTTTTTGTTTTTCCGCCAGAGTCCGGACATTGGCGAAGCGGCTGTTGACCAGCATCAACAGGTAACTGGTGTTTTCCTCCAGATTGTCGGCCAAATCGAATACCAGCCGTTGGATCTCCAGCAGGTAATGGTCGACATCATCTAGCCTATTTTCCCGCCAGGCATCCTGGTACAAACCGATCTGCTGCTCCAGGGTATCGATCCAGCTCGACAGATCGGTATCCAACCGCCGTATCCGGTCGCTGCTCAAGGCACTATCGAGGAACTGGCTCAAGCGGCCGGCGATGCGGAAACCGTCGTCGCCGTGATTGACCAGTACTTTCAGTTGCTTTAGTTGATTGAGGGAGCGTTGATTCTGGCTATCCGAATAGATGGTGCCATTGAAATAGGCCTTGGCGATCAAGCCGCTATGATTGGCCAGCGCCTTGAACAACCGCTCCATGCTTTGTTCGGCCTGGCTCAAAACAGACTCTCCTGGGCTACGTCATCTTCGTCCTGCGCAATCGGCAATTGCTCATGCTCTTTGATGAATTGCAGCGCCTGATAGAAATAATCCAGCTTACCGGTCACTTGATAAATCAGGGTGTCGCGGTTGGACAGGTGCAAATAGCCCCATTGATCCAATGTTTTCAGCAGTTTTTCCAGACAGCTTTTCACGGCATCGTCGGTGCAGACAAAGTCTTTGAAGCGACCAAAGGTTTGCAGACGATCCGCCAAAGCCTGATTGCTCTCGATGACCCGCAATAACGCCCCGAAGCTCAGCGTATCGCCAGGCGACAAGGCTGCATCGCGATGCAAACAGGCCATCATCATGTCCAGCCAGTCCACGACGGGCTGTAGTTCCACCCGAAACTGCTGAAACACGCGCTGGATATCCCGACGTGCGCCGGCGTCGATTTGCCGATAGGCGGCATAATACGCCAGACCGTTCTGAGTCTTGCTCAAGCGGTATTGCAGACGGATCAAGAACTCATCGACCTGTTGAGCATTCTCGGACTGTTGCAAAAATCGAAAGCCGTTCTCGTCGCTGATTTCGCAAATGAACTCGCCTTGCAGCAAGCGTTTCAGTAGGACATCAAACATTTGCCAGCTCCCTCACCATGGGCGCCAATTCCGCAAGATAGGCGTCATCGATTTCCATCTCCACCAACTCGCGCTGGCCGACCACCTGATAACGGTTTTTGAACAACCGCAGTACGTCCGGATCGGGGTCAGGAAAGGCGGACAGCAAGGTGATGCCGTTATTGCTCAGTAACTCCAGCAAGACCTCGATATTGACCTGATGCAGTTCCTTCAACTCATCCATCGGCCAGATGATGTTCAAGGGCTGGTCCTTGCGTATCATGTTGACCAGGGCGATAAAGAATACGCACAAAATCAAATACGACAGGCCGTGACTGGAGATTTGCTGCAATTCCTCGGCATGGGTCGCACGTTTGCTGCGGCCGTTTTCGCTGACAATGATTTCCAGTTCCAGCAGACTGACCAGCTTCATTTCCACTCTGCCCTTGCCGGGCATTTGTTCCGCCACCAAGCGCACCATGTCCGCGAATGGCTCGCCGGGCAAACGGCCGTCACTGTTCCGGTTCCAGTCATCGTATTGCTTGGTAAAGGCGACGATCTGCTGCCAGTAGCCCAAGGACTGCACTTTCGAAGTCAAGCGTCCCTGGATGCTTTCGATTTTGTCGAAACGGATATTGCTGTCGATATGTCTGGTCAGTCGTCTGGATAGGGAGTCTATGCCGCGGTCGAAATGCTCCAGTGCCTGTTGATAATTACGAATCACCGCACCGAATAGATTAGCCTGATTGACCAGCAAACTGCGCAAATCCTGATGCGCCGTATCGTACCAATTCAAAATTGGCGACAACCAGGCGGTTTCGTCGCTGTCTAGACCGAGTTCATTTTCCTGGCTCGAATAATACTTTGCAGGACCAGTACCGGGATAACGCGCCAAGATCTGTTTCAAATGCCTAAGCTTTGCCAGCAGCATTCGATGCTGATTTTTGAAAGCCTCGTTCAAAGTGCGATATTCACCTTGTAACAAGGCCAGGGTGTGGGATTCGTCAAAGCTGACGACATTGGGCGCATAACGGGCGTAGGCAGAGCAATCCTCCAGCAATTGCTCCAGCGTTTTCATCTCATGGTCTAGTTTCTGCAACGCGGCAATCAGCCTCCCCTGCTCTGCTTTCAATTCGCTGCTGAGTTGTTGATAGCGTTGCTTGGCGGCAGCAAACTGTGCCTCAGTTTGACGGTGGTCGGCAGTCAGCCCGCGAATCGCGTTGCACAATTCGGCATAGCCCGACCAATGCAGTTGCTCCCAGCGCCGATAGTCGCTCACCGTTTCAGCGGCGATTTTGGCGGCCTTTAATTGCTTTTTCAAAGTGTCGATTCGGGCCTCAAGCTGTTGTAAGGCATCGACATCGATTTGCCGAGTCTTCAGACTATTCAGCCGTTGCTGTTCCAGTTGTTGCAATGCCTGTTGCTCTTGGCTGTTTAGCGAGGCAATATCGTGCTTGATATGTTCGACTTGTTGTTCTGCTGTCTGTTTGATCCGGGCGATAGCGATGTCGAGTTCGGCGGCGAGCCGTTTTTCATCCTGTTGCAATTGCCGCTTCAAATCACCCAGCTGAGTTTTGATTTCGTTAAGTGCTTCCTCAACCGCCACTTTTTCAGTCTGCAACTGCTGTGCGCGCTGACGTTTGCTGTTTTCAATCTGAAGTTTCAAAGAAGCTAGTTCAGACTTGATGGAGTTCAAGCCATTTTGCAGCCGCCCCTGTTCGCTTTCGGCTTGCTGACATTGCTTGCGCAGTTGGGTGTCGGTCTTTTTCAAAGCAGTCAATTGTTGATCAGCCTGTTCGTCCAAACCGGCCAACTCGCGCAATCGGTGTTCGTGCTCAGACAGCAACACGCGGATTTGCTGTTCGTCGGCCGCCAAATCCGCCGATAACACATCCAGATTCAACGACACGCCGTACAATCCTTTCGAATTTTCCGCTAACGCCGGCTCCAGATCGTCGCGCAGCAACAATTCCGAATTAACCACTTTGGCGATGTCCTGCGTCCAGCCGGGTTGATGTTCGCGCAAAAACCGCAATAAGGTATCGGCTTCGGTATCCAGTTGCCGCTTTAAACGACTGATCGCCTCATCGATCGATTGTTTCTCCGTCTGATAATTCCGCTTTTGTTCCAGAGCGGACTCAACAGCCTCCTGATTGGCTTTGATGCGCTTGTTGATGCCTGCGACTTCGGTTTTGGCCTCTTCTAGTTTTAACTGCAGGCTTTGCTGAAGCTCTAGCTTGGCTTCTCGGATTTGGAGTAAATCTGGATCAGGTTGGATTTGGGCAATCTGTGCATTCAGCGCCCCCAGCTTTCCCTGAACCTCACCAGCCGATCCATGTAGTTTCTCTTGTTCGCCATTATTCGCAGCTCTCAGTTGTTCCCTGGCTTGGTTATGTTCCGCACGGTGTTTGGCTTCATCTTCACTAGCCTCAGCCCTGACCTCCTGGATTTGCCTTTCGTACTGGTGACGCTGCTCGGCATAGCCTTTCTCCGTGTCGGCTTTGATCGCCGAGAATTGGGCGTTGATGTCCTGAACTTCAGACGTCAGCTTCTCGTAGTGCTGTTGTTCCCTTGCCAGATTATCGACAAAGACAGGCTGTTGCTCGGCCTGACGGATACTACGTTGTATGTCCTTGGCGTCCCACTCAGCTTTTTCATTTTCCAGTTGGGTTTTCTGCTTCTCCTGACTGGTTAGCTCGGCTCGTTGCATGGCCAGTACCGATTGCATCTCTTGTTCGTGTGTCTCCCAATCGGATTTCAAGGATTCGAGCGATTGTTCGGATCTCGTCAGTCGTTCTTGCTGCCCTTGATGTTGCTGGCGATAACGCTCCCGCAGCAGCAGTAAGCTTTTGTGCAGCTCACCAAATCGGGTTTTAAACTGTTCCTGTTCGGCGGCCAGTTCGCTCAGTTCAGCCGCCTGTTCCCGCTCGGCTTCGCTGTGTTGGTAAGCGCGATATTCCTTATACCAATCCTCCAATTTGTCCATGGATATATCCAAGGAGATTGAATCTCGGTTCTCGTCGATGCAATTGACCAGCATTTCCCGCAAGTCGGCGAAATCGGTCGAACGTTGCAACATACCGGAGACGATCTTTTCTATATCCTTCAATCGTCGTCCGGCGCTGCCCTGACAAAAGCTGTAACGGGCAATCAGATTGCGCAATTCCTGGCCCTTGCTATGCGGCAGGTTCTGAATCACCGTGCGATAGTCGCTGCAAGACGTCAGCTGATTGCTGCAATTGATATGGCGTTTGTCCAGGTGGCGTTTCAGATCACGACAGGAAATCGGGTAGCAAGAACCATCGAGTCGGGTTTCCAGAAAATCATCGCGATCGAAACCCTTATCGACAAAGCGGTAGCACAGCCCTTCTTCATTAAGTGAGGCGTAGATCACCACCATGCAGATTTGCTGGTCGCGGCGATACTCGAAAATGATGTAAGACGATTCGTTGGGCAAATAATGCTTGGCAAAGCTGTCGGTGACTTTACTTTTCGGGACCAAGCGCCCTGGTCGTTCGCCGAAAAACAACGGAATCAATCGCAGCAAGGTGGTTTTTCCTGCACCATTGACACCGTTGAGATTGGTGTGCCCCTCCAACCGAACTTCTTGTAGCGTGCCCGGTTTATAAGAGTCGATCAAAATTAGCCGGGTTAATGCAAAACTTCCCATCCTTTACCTTTTTGACTGTTCAAGTGTGCTTGGTGATAGGCGCATCACGCCACCATTTGCCGTAAACTCTGCTGCATAGCGGCTTTAAATGCGGGATCGTTGGCAAGCAATTTATAGAGTTCCAATTCATTGCGGCGATTCTTGAGTATTACGTCTTCAAATATCTTTTCAAACGCCCGGATCCGGGTATGAACATCGGGGTTGTTTTGATATTTTTCCTGGAAATCAGGATGCGCTTTGATACCGTCGGCGATGTTGATGAACTTGATGCGTTGCTCTTCCGGCGTTGCGCCCCAGCCTTGAAACCAGCGTTCGTTAAAGCTACGAATGATTTCATCCAGCGGATCGTGTTCCTCACCACCGCCATGCGTTCCCCGCAGATTGGGGTTTTGTGGCTCAAGTTCGGTTTCGCTGGCATCCAGACCAATGCTGTGATTGAGTTTGACCCGTTCCAAACCATAAGACGACAAATCCACTGACTCCAGCAATTCATCAATCTGATCCGCATTAGGGTCTTTCACGATCAGTTTGGGGATTAGAAACTTCAGAAACCAGAACAGTTTTTCCCAAACGACAATTTCATACGGAATGATGGCCGCCATTTGCCCATAGATTTTGACAAACTGCTTAGCTTTGATCTTGAAGTCGGCTTTAGCCAGTTTATCAAGCGCCAATTCCTGATTGAATCGGTCTGCCGCCGTATCGATCAGAGGGCTTAGCTGCTGGGCATCGGCATTACTAAAATACAGTTCGACAAACTGCTCAACCTCAAACCACTCATACACCGCCACCTCGTCCAGAGCGTCCTTTAACTCATGCAAGACATTGACATCCGTGGCTTCCGATAAGCGCGTGGCGGTATAAAAAGGATCGAAGGCGGTTTTAATATCGTCTACCGAATTGAAGAAATCCAGGATGAACAAGTCTTCGGTCTTCTTACCCCACCTGGGTGCAGCCCGATTCAAGCGCGACAAGGCTTGCACCGCCAGCACGCCTTGCAATTTCTTATCGACATACATCGCGCAGAGCTTGGGCTGGTCGAATCCGGTCAAGTATTTGTTGGCCACGATCAACAAGCGATATTCATCTTTATCGAAATAATCGCGGGTTTCGTTTTCGGCAAAACCATTGATCTGCGCTTCGCTGTACTCGATGCCATCCACTTCTTTAGTGCCGGAAAAGGCAATGGCGACCTTGAATGGATTACCGCGATCCTTCAATAACTGGCTAATCGCCCGGTGATAACGAATGGCCGCTTCGATATTTTGGGTAATCACCATACCCTTGGCTTTGCCTTTCAGCTTTTTGCTGTTGACCACCTGCGGAATGAAATGGTCGAGCATGATTTCCGCTTTCACGGCAATCGTCTGCTGATGGCGCTCAACATAGGCACGCAGCTTTTTCTGCGCCTTGGCGCTATCAAACAACGGATTGTCGGCGATGGATTTTTGGATCTCGTAATAGCTCTTATAGGTGGTGTAATTGGCCAGCACATCCAGGATAAAGCCTTCCTCGATCGCCTGTTTCATGGAATACAAATGAAACGGCTCGAAACTGCCATCCGGCTGTTTAACGCCGAACTTTTCCAGCGTGGTGTTTTTTGGTGTCGCGGTAAAGGCTAAATACGAGGCGTTACCGCGCATTTTCCGCGATTGCATGGCTTGCAGAATTTTGTCCTGCACATCCAGCTCTTCCTCAGCTTGCTCGCTTTTACCCATCGCCCGGTTCATATTGTCGTGCGCGGAACCACTCTGCGAGCTGTGTGCCTCGTCGATGATCACCGCAAAGCGTTTGTCGCTCAGATCGGCGATGCCGTCGATGATAAAAGGGAATTTCTGGATGGTGGTAATGATGATTTTCTTGCCCTGCTCCAGAGCGCTTTTCAGCTCCGAAGATTTGAACGCCGGGGCGACGATGTTTTTAACTTCGGAAAAGTCCTTGATGTTGTCGCGCAATTGCTTATCCAGCAGCCGACGATCGGTGACGACAATCACCGAATCGAACAATGGCTTTTCCAGGTCAACCACGCCCGGCGTATCCAGACTGGCCGGATAGGCTTCGATCAATTGATAGGCTGCCCAGGTAATGGAATTGGATTTACCCGATCCCGCCGAGTGTTGGATCAGATAGGTTTGCCCAACACCGTTTTGACTCGCATGTGCCACCAGTTTGCGCACCACATCCAGTTGATGATAACGCGGGAAAAACAAGTTGCGCTTATCCAGCGGTTCTTTACTGCTGCCATCCAGTCGCACAAAATGTTGAATGATATTGGCGACGCTCTCCTTGCTAAACACGGCTTGCCATAAGTAGGCGCTTTTGTGACCATTGGGATTGGGCGGATTGCCGGCGCCGTGGTTATGGCCTTTGTTAAACGGCAAAAAGAAGGTGTGCGGCCCTGCCAGTTTGGTTGTCATGTAGATTTCATCGGTATCAACTGCCATATGCACCAGGCAGCGACCAAATTGCAGCAAAGGCTGATTGATGTCGCGATCTTCGCGGTATTGTTTCTGGCCGTGATAACGCGCGGTTTGGCCGGTCCAGGGATTTTTCAGCTCCAGCGTGGCAAACGGCAAGCCATTGATAAACAGCACCAGATCGATTTCTTCCAGCGTATTGCTCAAGGAATAACGCACCTGGCGGGTGCTGCTGAAAATGTTGTCGGCAAAGTTCTGCTTCACTTTGTCGGAACTGCTGACCAACGGCGCCGGGTACATCAGGTGTAAAGTGGCATCGTCGACGCTTAAACCCTTTTTAAGCAAATGCAGTAGGCCGTATTTTTTGATCAGCTTATCGAAGCGCTCCAGCACTTTAAGCTGCCAATCGCCGCCGTGCTTTTGCAACTTTTCCAGCTCTTCATGCTGGGTGTGCTCCAGAAAGGCCCAAAAGCGTTTGCTGTCGATGGCGTATCGGGCGTTGAAATCCTGTGGCAAGCCGAGTTGGTAGCCGTGGTTGGGGCTGAACGGCAGATCGCCCACTTCGGCAACACCCTTTTGCGCTTCCAGACAGGTGCCGGTCAGCTGTTTTTCGATGGCGATTTCCAGTTCTTTCTCGGTGGTTTTGCTGACCATCCGTGATCACTCCTTTTGTTGAAGTAGCGCTAATCGGCGCTGCAAGGCTTCGATGACCTTCTCGGCAATCAAACCATGAAAAGGCTGTTTATCCTGCCCCAAGTTACATTGCTCCAAGGCATCGTAATAAGCCAGCCGGGATTCGGTGTCACCGTGAATAATGGCTATGGGGTAGCCGTGTTGCAGCAAAACCAGATTCATCACCAAGCGAGCGGTACGGCCATTGCCATCCACAAACGGGTGAATGGTCACCAGCCGCTCATGCAGCTCGGCGGCTAGCACAATCGGATGCAGGCTTTGCCGGTTTTGCGCATAGAACTCAAAATACCCGGTCATTTGCTCTTCCAGTAGCCAAGGCTGCGGCGGTGTATGCCGGCTACCGCTGATCATCACCGGAATATCCCGAAACCGCCCGGCATACTGTTTGTCGATTCCGCGCAAGACCAAGGCATGCAAGGTCAACAAGTCGTGTCGATAGAACTGGGCATCGTGGCTGGCCATCTCGCGGATCAGCTCCACGGCCTCGTAATGGTTGATTGCCTCCAAATGTTCGACCAGCGGCTTGCCGCCGATTGTCAGTCCCTTGTTGATTACCAGATCGGTTTCGCGCAAGGTCAGCGTGTTGCCTTCGATGCGGTTGCTGTCGTAGGTGTATTCGATATCGGTAGCCTTGTCCACACTGCGGCTATCCCAATCGCAGTATTGCTGCAATTGGCTCAGTAAGGCATCGGCTTGTGAGAGCAAGGCGGCCAAAGCGCTCATGCGGCAACCTCAGGAACGCGGATTTTGCCGGTGACGGCGCTGTTGATCAGCGTGGCTTTGTATTCCTTGAGTTTGTCGATTTGTTGTTGCTGGATGGCAATGGCTTGATCTATTTTGGCGGATTGGCTTTCTATGTGATCGAGAATAGCTTTTTGTTCATGTTTTGGTGGGACAGGAATTGATATTTGGAATAAATCTCCGGTATACAAACGAATTAAACCCTCTACTATTCCGGTGGCCCTAATAATAAATTGTCCAATATATGCCGGATGGCGGAACAAATGCTCCAAATATTTCAAGTCATCAATCAATCCCTTTGATTGATAAACAGCGTAATCTGGACTTACCAAGCCTTTAAAATCAATATTGCTTTTAAAAAAAACACCTAAATGAGCTTTTAGTTTGTTAAAAACTAAATCATTTTTGTAGACAATTTTGTTATCTACATTACTTTGCGCTACTTCCGCCTTTTCGTGAAATTCTGATCGAACTACTAATCCGTGAGTTTGGCTTACCATAAATAATGGTTCCTCACCCGTTTTTGATCTTTCGTTCCTTTCATTCAAAATATATTTCAACCTTTTTAAATTCCAATGCGCTGGAATCTCGCCGATCCACTCGACACCAGAATCGCGCATCGGCACATTGGGGTCAAGACTACGGGTGACGGCGTTTTGAATCAGGATTTGTTTGCGCTCTTTCAGCAATGCGATTTGTTGTTCCTTGATCGCCATGGCCTGTTCTATTTGCACGGTTTTGCGGTCCAGAAATGCAGCAATAGCGGTTTGTTCGACAAAGGAAGGACTTGCTAAATAGAATTCGGCTAGAAAATAACTTGGAACTCGCTTTTGTCCAGCTGATCCGGTCATAAGACATTCACCTAGATTCATAAATAGGTGCGTCTTAGTTAAATAATATATGTATTTAGGCGAGACATATTGTTTAACCCGCAACACATGAAATTCAGTTGAGCCAAAGCCATAAACGGTTGGCATTTTATCCAAACATGCGCCTTTTCCATTTTCAAAGCATGGTGTTATTTTAGCCACAATAACATCGTTTTTTTGAAAGCTAGTAAAACCGCTTTTCAACAGCTTAATTGGTTTTTGTATGTCAAATATAACTTCACCATTTGTCTCAACCATTTCCATTGGCAAAAAACAAGCGACCTCATCATTATTAATATATGTAAATGACGGATTTATCGTTGCAAGATTTTTAAGGCGTTTAATTTCCCATTGCGCAGGAATCTCCCCCAACCATTCCACGCCGGAATCCTTATAAGCCTCGTAAGTCGGCATTGCCGCCAGTTGCTCAATCATTATTTGCCAACCGCCTGCCACAGCACGTCAATCCCGTAGAGATCGAAAGAGCTGTCGGCGCTGACCAATTGCAAGTTTTCGACTTGGGCTTGCGCCAATATCATGCGATCAAACGGATCGTTGTGATGAAATGGCAATGTTTGCAACTGGTAGATATGGGCAGGTTCTATATTGAGAATTTGCAGGCCGTTGTTCAGGCATTGCAACTCAACGAGTTCGCTCAGCGGTAATTCCAGCTCAAGTTTGCCCAGTTGATGTTTGATTTGCATTTCCCACAGGCTCGCCATACTCAAAAAAACGTCGGTATCCATGTCCTGGTAGTATGCTAAAACCTGTTCGGGAATCTTGCCCGGCGCGGTTCTGAGCCACAGGAATACATGAGTATCCAGCAGCAGCTTCATGAGTGACCCAGCCAAAAATCATCACCCAAGGGTTCGTCAAAATCATCGGCAATTCGGATTTTTTCTCGATATTCGCCTACGGTTCTTTTGTTCGCCTGTTGCTTTAATTGTTGTTTCTTCAAGAAGGCTACAAAGTCAAACACCTGCTTCTGGAGTTCGGGCGGTAATACTTCAATTTCATGTGCTAATTGCAAGCTATTCATGGCGCATTTCTCCTTTCAAACTCTGCTTAAAATTGACAACCCTAATCATACCGATTGCATCCCGGCAACTTCATCCAGTAATTCCTGCTGGCTGATGTCGATGACCGGCACTTGGTTTTGCACAGGCTGCAATGAAGTCGTAAATATCCAGATGAGCCAGTTCCGCCGCCTTGGTGATGGTGACCTTGGCGTTTTTGAATAGCCATAATGAATAGCTCAAACGCATGTCTTTCTCGATGTCGGCACCGGATTGAAAGTTGACGAAATCATTGGGAAGGTCGATGGCGATTTGCATAGTGTTTTCCTCTAGTGGATTAACCCGTTGATTGCATTTTCGATGCGGGTTGGCTCATTGTAAAGCGACCCGCTTGATTCGAGAGACGCTGTCTCCCAAATTGCAGATAACTAATATTCAATCGTTCAAAGTATCCATCGTTCAGTATCATCGTCGCCTATAGCAGATTTACATCAACGCCTAAAATATCGGCAATCAGGCCTTCGGCCTGCTTTTCCAGGGCGATGATGTCTGTCGCCACTGCGTTCATACTGCGTAGCGGTTTGTGCCGGTAGAAATATTTGTTGAAGCTGATTTCGTAACCGATTTTGACCGAATCCAGGTTGATCCAGGCTTCTGCGACATGCGGTTTCACTTCGGCCTGGAAGTAGCGGTGAATCTGGTCGTTCAATGGCACCGATTCGCTGTCGCGCAAGTCGGCGTTGGCTTCGTAGCTGAGGTATTCGCCTTTTTTACCGGTGGGGTAAACACCAAAATCCGGTAGCTCGTCTTCGCTGCAATCCAGGCGTTGCAAGACTTTTTCGAGCGCATCGCCATTGAGTTTGAAGGTTTGCGCGATGACCTTTTCGGCGCTTTCGTCGTACCAGCTAACGGCGTTGAGGATGGCGTTTTTGTCGCTGGCCGTGAGTTTGATCGCTTGCGTCTTTAGAATGGCGTCAACGGAAGTCTTGAATTGGTTGAAATCGCTGGATTCGTCGCTACCGATCGTCGCCATCAAGGTTTGCGCTGTCTGCATCAGGTTTTGTTGTTTCAACCAGGTATCCAGGCTGAGCAACTTACTGCGATTTTTGGCATTGAGGCCCAGTTCGTTATCTTCGCACCAGGCCAGAATGGTTTTTTCGTGTTGCTCCAAACAACCGGGTTGATAGACGGCATCACCCCATTGCTGGTAAATCCACTGCATCGGCTGATTTATCGACTTATCAAAACGTAAGGTTTCAATGCGCTCCATGCTGAATTGGGCCTTGCGGCGGTCCGGGCGTTCAATATTGACCTTGTAGTAGCCGAAATCGCTGTTGTCGAACACCTGAGCAGCAATGCCCGGATCATCGGTTTGATGCTCTTGAGTGGCCAAGTTTAAATAGGTTTCGGCGATGGTCTGGATATGTTCCGGAGCGAATTCGCAGTTTTTATTGCCAAGATTTTTGCGCAGTTTGCGGTAAAGCTGGCTGGCGTCAATCAGTTGTACTTTGCCTTTACGTTCGGGCGCCTTGTGATTGGATAGCAACCAGATATAAGTTGTAATGCCGGTGTTGTAAAACAGATTGTTGGGTAGCTGGATAATGGCTTCCAACAAGTCGTTTTCGATGATGTGACGACGAATATTACTTTCGCCGCTGCCAGCGTCGCCAGTAAACAAACTGGAGCCGTTATGCACGGAAGCGATGCGCGAACCGTGCGGGCTGTTATCGAGCGGTTTCATTTTACTGACCATTTCCATCAGAAACAGCAATTGGCCATCACTCGAACGCGGCGTAGCATCGAGCGTTTCCGGGTTGCCCCAGTAGTCGTTTAACGTCACCCGAAACCGGGCATCGATCACGTCGCTGCCGTCTTTGATATATTTCTGCTCGCTGGCCCAGCTTTTGCCATAGGGCGGATTGGAGAGCATGAAATCAAAGTAGGTGCCGGCAAATTCATCCGTGGACAGCGTGGAGCCGACGCGAATGTTGGCTGGGTTATTGCCCTTGATCATCATGTCGGATTTGCAGATGGCGTAGGTTTCGTCATTGATTTCCTTGCCGTACAAATACACATCGCCGGTTGCGCGAATCGTGCCTTCCTCGTCCTTGATGAAGTTTTGCGACTCGGTAAGCATGCCGCCGGAGCCGCAGGCCGGGTCGTATATGGTCATGACTGGCGGCAGTTGCTCTTTTACCGGATCGAAGATCAAATGTGTCATCAACTCGATCACTTCGCGGGGCGTGAAGTGTTCGCCGGCCTCTTCGTTATTTTCTTCGTTGAATTTTCGGATCAGCTCTTCAAATACATAACCCATGCCCAGATTGCTGAGGACTGGCAGCCGGTTGCCATCCGGATCTACCTTTTCATACGGTGTGAGGTTGATATAGGGCGAGGTAAACTTTTCCAGGACACCGAGCAACACATCCTTGCCGGCCATGTGGCGAAACTGAGTTTTGAGATTGAATTTGTCGATGATTTCCTTGACGTTGGCACTGTAGCCGTTCAAGTAGTCTTCGACATTCGCCAACAGGATTTGCTGATTGTTGGTGGCGGTTTTCAATAATTGCGTGAGCGTCCATTTACTGGTGTTGTAAAACACATAGCCTGAGGCTTCTTTCAGACCGTTATCGTCCAGTTCAGTCAGGCCCATGTCGTTTTTCTGGAACGCCAGCTCATCCAAGACTTTATCTTTACTGGGCTCTAACAGAGCATCCAGGCGGCGCAACACCACCATCGGCAGGATGACATCGCGGTATTTGCCGCGGACGTAGACATCGCGCAGACAATCGTCGGCGATCGACCAGATAAAGAAAACGAGTTTATTGTGTGCTGCGTGATTCATGCGTGGGTTTTACTTGTCCAATTCGTAAAAAACGTGTCCCTATTTGTTAGCGTTTGGGCTTTCAAACCTCGGGAAATTCATAGCCAGGGGCAAACTTGGCACTGGAAACACCGTAGAGCGCCAGGTGATTCCTTAACCATAACCGATATTCATTGCCTTGTAGGCTATGCCCGGATGAGCAATCGACGATCCATTGCCGCAAAACATAGCCGGCAACTGCGGCTCTCATCTTTAAATGCAATACGCCATCGGTCATCCCATAGTCGTTTTAGATGATCTCGGGGTGCTCCTGATTGGGGTGTGGCACCAAATCCAATTCCACGATCCTGTTCCATTGAATGTCTGCACTAGGCAGTTCGTGAGGTAACACCTGTCCCTCTTCAATTAACTGGCTTCTCGGTATCCGAGTGATGACGAAATCCAGAAAATCGGGTCTTTTACGGTCATAGGCGCGGACGTGCCAACGTAAGCCATCATGGACCAAAGCAAACGGCGCGATTTCGCGTGTCGAAAATCCGCTGCTATGCGAGGTGTAGTCGATGCTGACGATCTTTTGTTGGTGGATCGCTCGAGCAATCGATGCCAGGATTTCCATCGAAGGCTGATTAAGCACTTTCGGTAATTCGCATGTCAGCAACGGCTCGCTACTGCCACCGATGCCATCCCCGAATCCGCGTGATAGCGCGGTTAATACACGTTCCGCAGAATGTTTGAATGCCGGAGAGAATGTTGGTGCAATTACGTAGGATTTGGACTTGTTATCAAAATCGATGTTGCTCGGGAACAGCTCGCGGTACAGGGCAAAATCTCTTGTAGCAACCGCGGGCGCTATACCGAACCGCTGCATTAGGTCTTGGCGCCCAATGTCTCCGAGAAAATATAAACGAAATTCAATAAAGATGAGCCGTTCACGCTGGGCGTGGCTCAGTGCTTCTAGAGTTGCTGTTGGTTGAGTTTCGCTATTCATAGAGTTGCATTCTAAAGACTTTAACGCATAAATCAACTTTTTGAATAATTGACTTAATCATTTTGATTATGTATTATTTCCATATAGATCATTTTTTATAACCTATAGGAGGTGATATGGCTACAAATCCACCCGCAGGCGATGGTCATCTCAATGGTGCCGTCCGTGAACGCTCGCAAACCCAAACGCCTTCAGGCCATTGGGTCAAACGTGATACGAACACCGGCCGATTCATGGATGTTAAGTCCGACGGCAAACCGTTCAAGGGTGTAACGAAAGAGAAGTAATTAACCCGCGGCTTTTGACGGTTGAAAGACTCAAGAAAGCCGCATTTCTAACTCAATATATGGAGGGTCTATGGGCCGCAGAAGAAGAAAATCTACATCGGAAGGCTTGTTTGATGTTCTGACCGATTTAACCGATATGTTTTGGCAAGTTGGCGGGATTGTCAGCGCTGTTTTGATGCTTGCATCGTTTTGGACAGCGGACTGGGCCGTTGACCAATATATAAAAGCATCAACTTCGCCATATCTAGGGTCATCAGTTCAAATCTTTGGCTGGGTGTATTTCCTGCTGCCACTGATGATCGCTGCTCTCGCAGTCATTTTCGGAGCGAAGTCATATCAAACTTTCGCTAGAGATCATCGCTATTGAATTAGTCCTCCCCCTCAATCTACCGCCTTAATAACCCACTCAAAACACAATATATATGATATTGACTTAGATTTTATCACTGTATATAGTATTTAGCACTCACCACAATAGAGTGCTAACAACACTCAGCTCCCACGACCTCTCAACAAAGGAATAAGCTAATGACTACAACCCATAAAGTTTTCTTTTATCCGGTAGGCAATGGCGATACGAGTCAGATAG
>JABLTH010060138.1_pt1 | contig 20611 bp, 8 predicted proteins | sample 7875711 | NCBI WGS metagenome assembly JABLTH01 (sample SAMN14941262, study PRJNA633318) | bioreactor metagenome | isolation source: bioreactor | place: China | collected 2019-03-05 | reverse complement strand
ACACTTGCCGCGCAGCGGGCCTCTCGAGGAGGGAAGCCAGACTCACCCTTAACTATCCCCTTGGCTCCGTTTTCCGGGGCCACCGCTGTCGTAGGTGGGTACGCTGTAGCGGTGGGTCGGCACAATCTTCGCCAGCGCTTCGAGGAAGCCCGATTCCCACGTTCTGGCGTTCAGATCAATGACAACAACATCCGAGGTGCCCGGTTGCTGCAATACGTCGAGTCCGGGCGGAATCAATCCTGCAATGGCTTCCTGTTGCGCATAAAGCCAGTCCACCAAATCCCGCGCTCCACCCATTCGTTCGCCGATCAATTCGGCGTATTCTTCCGCGTCAAAGAGGCTCGGTTCCTTCACCGATTTGCTCGATGCAACGGCCATCAAGAGCGCTGTCGCAGATGCGATATGAAGCGCCCGCCGTTTGGTCACTCTTCGCCGTGTGCGAATACTCTCCACCACACTCCGGCAGCGATGTTCTTTGCCGTTCTTCAATCGCCGATGACACTTCTAATACACGACTGATTTTTCCATAGATAATCAAACCGTCATTTGGCAGATATTCCCCACACGCCCGTGGAGAGAACACACTCTTGATTCTAAAGAGCCAAACGACGCTCACTCCCCTTACAAATAGTCGTTTTTGAACGCGAATAGCGAAGGGCGGGGTAAAAACTCTTCTCGAACGATTTCTCATGAGTCACGCCGGTGCGGCTCTCCCGCGTGCAGAAGTTCAGCCCTGATCCCCGGCGCTACCGAAAATCCTGCGGGGCGGATGTATCGGGAACCCCGCCAAGCCTCACGGCGCACGGAGACGGAAGAACTGCAGGCCCGGCCCCGAAACGGAGATTTCGACATGGTGCAGGCGGTTGGTGGGGACCACGGGACCCACATCAGACCACGAACCCGTGAGCGATTCGCTGGCCTGCAGGACGTAGGGCATTCCGCTTTGCAGCGCATCCCACCCTACGGTCATCGTGCCCGCGCCCGGCGCGCCCGTTCCGCCGGCCGCTTCCGGCAGTCCATCCACAAACAGGTCGTCAATCGTATGCGCCTGTGTCGCCACGCCGGAGCGCCTGACCTTCATCTCGACCGACTTCACGTCGCGTAGCGCGGCCGCAAAATCTTGAATGTTGCCGCGCTTTGCCGTCCATCCGCCGCCCGCAGCGTCCGTCAATGGCACCATGTAGTAGGCCCACACACCCACCGGCGGGGGACTTAACACGCGCTGAAACACGGAGCTTCCGCCAGAAATTTCCAAATACAGGCTCGACGGGGCGTGATGTTCGGCCCGGTAGCGGAACCCGATCAGCTCGACGCCCGCCGCTACAAAATCGCCTGTGAACGCAGCAGCCGCGGGGCGCAGCGTCGCCAAGTCTGGCACTGCGAAGTAGCCAGAGTCCGAAAAGACGATCTGCGCCACCCCACCCGTGAACGACCACGTCCCGATCCCCAGCGAGAGTCCACTCAGGGGGGCGGCGGACGCGCCCGCCGAAAAGCTCTCGGAATATCTGCCCGCCGCGTCCGCCTGCGCAGCCGCCAGCAGGCTGGCCACAGCCAGAACTGCTCCGAGTCGTTTCATGCCTGTCCCTCCTCAAACTCGCCCGAAATTTTGTAAAGCACCCGCCGCCGGATCGCGTACAGGCACATGCCGCCGTAGAGGATCATCAGCCCGCTGGACGGCTCCGGCACCGCATCCTCGGGGAGGGGATCGCCCAGCGTTCCGAAGTTATCCAGATAATAGCCCAGCGAGCCAAATCCCGGACTCCGCCCGATGGTCACCTGCACGGTCTGCACATTGCTCAGCGATGTCGAAAACTGGCCGCTGTCACCGAGCCAGCCCGCCGCATAGTTGGCCGGCACTGTGAACTCCGACCAATTGCCCAGCGTCATCGCGCTGATCTGCGAATAGGGGATGAAGTAGGTGTACACGTATGAGCCTGAATAGAAGCGCAGGCTGACATCCAGTGGCAATTGGTCTTCCGCCATCAGATCAAACGTCCAGCCCGTGATTCCGGGCGCACTGTAGTCGCCGATGAAGTCCGTTCCGGTGTCTATCGTAAAAGAACCAGACGCCGCGCCCGGTCCCATCGTGCCCCGCAGCGAGGCCAATGGCGGAAAGGGGGTGTTGCCCTCGCTCGTTGTATAGGCCACCGAAAGGTTTCCGGCATCGGTCCAGCCGTTCGCCCCGCTGTCGAAGTTCTCCAGGATCACCACGGCGGCGGGGGCGGCCAAAGCCTGAAGCGCCAGCACAAGCGCGATGGCGCCGAACGTCCGAAGCTCGGCGCGCGAGGTCCGGTCATCGGTCCCGCGCGCTCGGCGCTGCGCGTGCTCTGTGGAGTTGACGCTCATTAGAAACTCACCGTGCTGCTGCTTGCCCGACGAATATAATAATAGGCCTCACCGGGCATCAGCGTCACCGAGGTGGTCGCGCGGGACTGCGTGTCGTACCATGTCCCGTTCGGCTGCCGAATGAGTCTTCGCCAGGTTCCGCCAGCGTGTTGGATCAGAAGCTGGTCAGCAAGGTCTTCGTTATAGTTGCCGATTGGATCCGGATCCATCGAGCTGTTTCCAAATGCGCTGGCTGGAGCGAGGCCCTTGCCTTCGGACACACCGATGATGTTGTGGCCGACGGCGAGGATAAGCGTCTGCGTGTTTACGTTGCCGACGGGTCCGCTGAAGATGGGCTTGGCGCCGGAGGCGTATTGAATGAAGAACGCCTGGCCGGGGGCCAGCGGAGTATTGTACGGCGCGTTGCCCGGATCCGTACGCCAGACGCCGCCGGATTTCTCCAAAACCAGCCAGTTCGGCGTGGGGTCCGTCGCGATGTGGACCAAGGCGCCATCCGGCACAGCCGCGGCGAGCGCGTTGCCGAATGCGCCGGTGTCGGCAAAGCTGCGATCGCTGAGCAACGGCGGCGCCATGAGATAAAGCGCCGATGGAATCGTCGGGCGCGCGATGCCCCACACGCCGCGGTCGGCACGAGCCGAGCCTTGCGGTACGACTTGATAATAGCGCGCGCTGCCGGATGCGACAACGGAAGCGGTGGACAACACACCTCCCGCCTCCTGACCGGATACGATCTTCGACCACGATGCGCCGCCTCCAATCGGCGCCGTGCTGCTGTAGAGATCGTACGTCACACCCTCCACGGACTGCCACACCACCGTCGCGTTGCCGCTGCTGGGCGCCTTGAGTTCGGTGATCGCCACGCTCCAGTTGGTCTGCGAGTGGGGAATGCCCTGGTCGTTCACGGCCTCTCCGCTGTAGCCCACGAATATCTTGATGACGACGGAAGAAGAGAGCACGCCATCATCGGCAACGAATCGAACCGGGAAGGTGCCGACGGTTTGCGGCACCCAGGTGAACGTGCCGATGCGGTCGTCGCCTGAGACAACGGTTGTAAACATCGCGCCGGTCGGCAGGCCCGTGGCGCTCAACATGGGCGCAACACAGTTCGAGTCGTTGGCAGTGACGGTGAAGGTCAGCAGCGAATTCGAATAGGCCGTCTTGTCGGTGACGGGCAGAATTGTGGGTGGAATATCGGGCGGGCAGCCAAAGTACGACACCGAGAACTGGAAGCTGTTGGAGCCGGCCGCGGTGTCGTCCGGACGATCGTTATCCACATCCCTTGAGAACACGACGAATGAATAGGACCCGACATTCGTGACCACCGAGCCCGGGAGCGTGACCGAAAGCGGTTCCGGCGCAAGCCGGGCCGCGCCGTCGGACGCGGGGGCCACGTCAAAAGGCCCGGCGCTCACCTGGTTCCCGTTACGGTACAGCACATAACGGTTGCTGGCGCCTCCGAAGATGCCGCTTCCGACATCCTGAATCAGACCGGTGACGAGGAGACCCGCGACGAGATCAACGTTTGTGTAGCGGCCGCCACTGATGTTAAAGGCGCTGGCCACGGGGCCGTCGGTGTCGTCGTCAACCACCATGAAGGAGACCGGCTGGTTGTTCCGGTCAACGGTTGAGTTTACGACGCCGACGCCGTTTGAATTCTCCGCGCTCCATCGCAGGTAATACCGGCCGAGGTACAGATTCGTGCTACTGATCGCGGCTTGCGCGCTGTTGGAGGCGGTGGCGAGCGTGCCGCCAAACGTGTGGTTGACCGTGGCAAATGAAACGTCCGATGCGAGTTCCGCGGAGTTCGTCGTGAAGAGGTCATAGTTCAGCGAACCGGCGGCGATTCCGGCGGCGTTGCTAAACACCATCGTCACGCTCCACGCGCCGCTGGTCATCTGCGCATCGGTCACCGGCGCGCCGCCGTTCAGACTGTAGGACATAAGCGCCGGCGCGGATTGTTGGACCAGGCTCGCCCATGTGCGCGCGACGCGGACTTCGTCGAAATAGGCGTACCCCACGGTGTTCAGCGGGTCGTCGCAACCCGCAACGAGGCGGATGCCATCAAGGGAGGTAAGGCGGCCCGGCTCCAGATTGGTATGGATTAGCCATGTCGCGGGTTCGCCGGCAGGGATGGTCTCGCTGCTATGATAGGCCATCGCCTTGAATTCACGCGTCGCGATATCGTAGGCGCCGATGATCGTGTAGGCGGTTCCGATGTTCAGGCCATACCCGGTGTTGTGCGTCCCGCCTCCGCCGAAATTCTCAATGCCCAAGACCGCTTCGCCGTTTCGTGTTTCGCCAAGGAACAGCTTCTCCGCGCCGCCGGACATGAGGGATATGCCCGCAAACTTCAGCGCGCCCGGGTACTGGTAGCTGATGACCGACGAAACATATACCTGGCCCGAGGTGATGGCGTTGAAGGAACGCTGCGCCGATCCGGCGCGGCCGCTGCCCTGGTCCGTCATCCGTATCCGGTTGGCGAAGTTGGTGGGAAATCCGGGGAAAGCGTCGAAGGTCGGCGTTCCGCCCTCCGCGTTCGTTACGACGGTGAAGGCGCCCGCGGCGTTGCTCACGCTCCACGCCCCGGACCAGCCCTGCCCGCTCGAAACGCTGGCGAGGGAGACGCCCTGCGTCGCGGAGAGCTGGTCAACGATGACGTCGGCCGGATAACCGGGCGTGGCCGCGCTGACCAGGACGCCGGTCGAGTAATAAATACCAGCGTTGATGGCGAAGAATTTGTAATAGCCCGTGCTGCCGGCAGTCGCCACATGCTCGATGTTCGTGCCGATGGCTTTGGCGATCACCGTTCCGCCATTGCCCGGGATCACGTCGCCCACATTGTACGATTGGCCTTGAACGGGGTTGGACGCCGGGGCCTCGGCGTTGCGATAGACGACCAACACTTCGCGCGCGCCCGAATCGCTCCAGGTCAGACGGCGAAGCTGCGGACCGTCCGCAGCCACCGCGACCGCCGTCGGATCCGAGACGCCGCTCACGACCACCGTAATGACCTGTGTGACCGTCCCGGCCGACGAGATGAAGCGATTGGTCGCGACGTAGGCGCCGCCGCCGAGGGCGGAGGCGTGCGCCGTGTGCGTCACGGAACTGAACGCGCCGGCCACGCCGCTGGTCGCGCTGAGCTGAAGCCAACCGCTCGCGCCGGCGCCATAGGTTACAGCATTTGTGTAGCCCAGCGGTCCCGCGGCGCCGTTGAACACCTGAAATGCGTTGTTGCTGCTCGCGACGCCGGTTGAGGTGTGGAAAGTAAGACTGGCGGGCAGAACGTCGAGCGCGTAGGGCGTCGAAGCAACCACGTCGCGCCATGTGTGCCCAATGCGAATTTCGTCAAACGTGACGCCGACGCCGGAACCGAGACGGATCCGGTTCAAAATTCGATTCGTCGGGCCGGTCCCCGTAACCTGCCAAGTGGCTGGCTCGGTCGCCGGCAACGCTTCGGATTCATTCGTGTAGATCGAGGCCGAGATCGCGCCGCCCGCGATGTCGAGCATGGCGACCACCGTGTAGGTTTTGCCCGTGGTCATGGTGTTGACGCCGCGGGTGGGACTGCTTCCATCGTAGTAAACGAAGCCGAATTCGTTCGCGCCGCTTTTCTGGCCGATAAACACCCGCTCGGAATCACCATCAAAGAAACTCAATCCCGCGTAACCGCTTCCATCATAGCGCATTTGGAACGACACGTACCGTCTTCCGGTGGCAGCGCTTATTTCAGGGATGCCGCGGAAAATCTGCTCGCCCGTCGCGCAATCCGCCGCGTTTCCGTAGCCGCCGGTGAAGCCGGAAATGGCGTCCAGTGAATCGGTGGAAATGAGGTAGCCGGCGCTGGCAGACCACGCGTTGGTCCAGCCGAGGCCGCCGTCCTGCGCCGCGAGCGCGAGGCCATTCGTATAGGCGAACGACTCCGCGATAATTAACCCGTCGCCATAAGCCTCTGTCACGGCGGACTTCGCCGTCGCGGCCGAATAGAACTGGCCGGAGACGACGGAATAGAGGCGATAGTAATGGGACGCGTTCGCGGCAACGACATGATCCAGCGCGGATGTGTTGCCCAAATAAATGACGCTTCCACCTCCAAAGGATGAACCGACAAGATAATTAGAGCAGCCCTCTGGTTCCGCAGCCAGATCCACGCCCTCCCGATAGGCGATCAGGACCGGGTTGCCGCCCGCAGGCTGCCAGGCTAGTTTGACCATCTCCTGTCCGGACGCAGTTGCCGAAACCGACGTGGGCGGCGCCGGCGGCGTAACGGTGGCCACCAACGTGACCACGAACGGGCTGTTCGTGGCGTAGGGCGCGGTGACGATGACCCGTCCGGTGTAAACACCGGCCGCGCAAATCGGGTTGGTGAAGTTGATCGTCAAGTCGTGCTGCCGACCCGATTGCGGCGGATTCACGAATGGAAGCCCCGCGTCCGCGCTCACGATCCAGGGCACGTCGCTGGTGAAGCTGTAAGGACTCGAAATTTCGCCGATATTGGTGACGGCCAACGTGCGCGTGACCGCAGAACCGATTGAGCCGGTGATGCCGTTGGTCGGCGTGACCATGATGCCGGCGGTGGAGGCGCGGCCCACGACGGTGAAGGTGTAGGACGGCGTGTCCTCATCGTTGCTGGCAATGGCCACCACCGCGGTGCGCGTGCCGCTAACCGATGGCGTAAAGCGGAGCACCATGTTGGACGCGGTCTGGCCGGGGATCGTGGTGGGGAAGCTGCGCACGCTGAAATCCGACCTGTGCGGACCGGACGTCGCGACGCCGCTGATCGTGAGCGTGCCCACGCCGGCGTTCGTCAAGAAGAACGTCATATCCTTAAATGAGGAAGCCGGCACGTAGTCAAAATCTGTGCCGTTCTCCTGCGCCGCTGTTGCGCTGCCGCTTGCGATCTCCGCGAGATTCGTGCCCAGCACGATCAAATTCCCAGGACCGCCGATCGGACCAGCGCACACGAAAGAGTCATAGGCGGCCGAATTGCGGTAGGCCGCCCATATCCAGTTGGAGGATCGGGCAATGCTGCTGACCTGCACTTCGTCAATAATTCCGCTGAAATTATCGCCGTCATTTGCGCCGAGCGACCACGGCTGCGTCGCGGTCGAGGCGGGGCTGTCGCCCGCCACCGTCGCCACGGGCGCGCCGTTGATATAGAATGTCACATTGTTCGCGATGTCATATACGGCGGACACGGCCGCCCATTGGCTCGCGGTGATGGCGGTGCCGGAATTATAGGTGAAGTTTGGGCCAAGCCGTTCCAGCGCCAGGTTCGCGCCGGCGAGCCGAAGGCTCCAACCGTTGAAGCTGCCCCAATGTGCGCCGAAGATGACCCGGTTGCCGCCGACCGCAGCGGGGCGGATCCAGGACGACACGGTGAAGTTCTGCGTGAGGGTATTGAGCGCAACCGGTCTGCCCAGGAACGTGCGGCTCCCGGAGCCGCTGAAGTCATTGGCGCGGCCGACCTGTCCCGTGACGGCTTGTGTCACGCCATTGCTGGAAACCCCGTGCAGCGCATTTGTCGTTGAATCGCGGCTGTTGCCCGAAAGTTCGGCGAGATGCCAGACGCCGGCGTAGCGTTGCGACCAGACCGCGCCATTGGTCGAAGTCGCGGGCAGCGTCACGGCGTTCGTATTGCCCCAGAATGCGTGAATGGTCGTGTTGGTGCCGGACAACGCGGGCACCTGAACCCAAACATAGGATATGCCGTTGGTGTTCCATGATTCGATTTCGAAGTTCAGGAAGTTTTCTTTCGTATGGTCCGAAAAGCGAAGATCGCCGCCGTTGTCGCCGGCGAAAGTGGCGTAGGAGAAGCCGGGAACGTTGGTGCCGAGGATGACCAACGCCGGGAAATTGGTGAGGGTTTCCGACCGCGAATATCCGCAGAACCGCAGCGGCAGGCTGTAGGTGAAGGCGTTGACCGCTATCGTGCCGGCGCCGGCCACCTGGAATGTATATGGGTTTTCGTCGCCGTCGTTGCTGCCAATGCTGACGGTGGCCATGCGCGATCCCGTGTTGAGCGGCAGAAAACGCACCGTGAAGGTGGTCTTCTGCCCGGGCGACAAGTTGGTGGCCAAAGGGCCCGAGACGACCGAAAAGTCCCCGTCGCCGCTCACCGAAACAATGGGAGCGCCCTGCAAAGTCAGGACGGCATTTCCGCTGTTGGTGATGGTAAAGGTGCGATCCAGATAGGTGGATGTCCCGACCGTCACCGATCCGAAATCGGTGCCGTTGATCGTGGCGGGCGATGCGCTGCCGTTCGCAATCTCCGCTGCGTTCGTGCCCAGCACGGCCATTTCCGGGCCGCCCACCACAGCGCCATAACTGCTTAAGTTCGCGTTGGAGGCGGTCGTCGCATATTCGGCCCACACCCAATTCGTGGACCGCGCGATGCGCGACACACGCACCTCGTCAATATAGCCGGCCCAGTAGGCCGTCGAATTGGTGCGCGCGCCGATCAGCAGATTGTCGGGCGTGTCGGAAATGTTGCCGGTCACGCCGAGGCTCTCGACGGCCACCTGGCCGTTGATGAAGAGCCGCTTGGTTTTTGTGGCGCCGGTGCTGATCGTGCCCGAAATGAAGTGCCACTCCGATCCGCTGATGGTCGGCCCATTCTGTTCACCGTTGCTCGGGCCTCGCGTGACCCAATCGGGCGCCGCGGGAGAGCCGGCGCCGCGCCGCCGCAGCGCATAGCCCGCGCTTTCGCCGTTCTTCGCGATCCACGGCGACCATGCATCGCCGTCGGCGAGGCCACGCGCCCACACCATTAGCGTCAGGCCGGAGGTGAATTTGAAATTCGATTCATTGGCGATTTCGATGAAGTCGCCGCCGCCAACAAATCGGAGCCCGCGCCCGATCGGCGTCTCGATGCCGCGCTCCGAACTGGCGTTGACATCAACGAGCGTGCCGTTGTTCGTCGAGGCGGAATCCTTATACAGGCCGCTCGATTCGGCGAGATGCCACACGCCCGCATACTGCTCCGACCACGTCGCGCCATTGGTGGTGTACATTGGCGCGACCGCGTCCGCCGCATTTCCCCACATCGCCCAAATCGCCGTGTTGGTATTCGCGAGGCTCGGCACCTGCACCCACGCGAAGGAGTTCCCGTTCGTGTTCCATGTTTCAACCTCGTGATTGAGCAGGCGCGACATCGAATCGTCCGTAAAGCGGAGATCGCCGCCCGCCGCGCTCAAGAAGCCGCTGTAGTTGAAGTTGCTGATTTGTCCGCCCATCACAACCAGCGCGGGGAAATTGGTCAGCGTTTCGCCGCGGGTATAGCCGCTGAATTGAATCCGCATTTTGAACGGATATCCGTTCGTGTTGAAGGCGCCGGCGCCGCGCAGGGCAAATGTGTAGGGACTCTCGTCCACATCCGTGCTGGCAATCGAAAGCGTGGCTTCGCGCACGCCCGTTGCCCGCGGCGCAAACTTCACGACAAACGTGCTCGAGGCGCCGCCCGCAATGAGTGTGGCCGGTTGCGCCGTGACGGTGAAGTCCGTCGCATGGGCGCCTGAAATCCGGACGGGCGGCGCATCGGTCAGACTCAACCAATCCACCGCCGTGTTGGTGATGGTAAAGGTTCGCAGGACGCCATTGCTCGTCAGATCAACCACTCCAAAATCCGTGCCATTTGTCGTGTTCGGAGAGGTATCGCCGTTGCTGATCGGCGCGCCATTTGTGCCCAGCACCGCGATGTCAGGCATGGGCGCCGTCACCTGGAGCCGCATGGCGTTGATGCCGGAATAGGCGGTGGCGTTGCTGGCAGCCGCGGCGTCGGTGACACGGACCATGAGGGTCGCGCCGGTCACCACGCTGCCGGCGAAACTCATGTATCTACCATTGATGAAGCCGTCGGCATTGATATCGAAGGGCTGAGTTTTGGTGTTGTTACTGTTCCAGCCCGCGGCCGTTTCGGCCGCGCCGTCGGGCTTGAGGACGGAGAATCCAAGCCATGCGCCGCCACCGTTGAGCGAGTATTCGTAATAACCGGAGACGTCGAGCCCGCTGGAGCGGCTGGCGAAAAGATCGAGCGATGCCGTGGCGCCTGCGGTCAGACCACTGAAGACCAGCGTGAAGGATTCGACGTTGTTCGCGGTTTGGCCGGTCCAAAAGAAATCACCGGCAGAGCGGTCGGCGGCCACCCATGCGGGGCCATTCCCATTCCATGTCCAGGCGCCGGTCGAGTCGAGCAGGTCGCCGGAGTAGCTCAAGGTGATGCCGGATGCAGCGGCGGCAGTGTTGCTCAGGACGGAGCCATTGATGTTGGCAGGCGCCGCGTAAATATTCCACGCGGACGCGTCCGGATAGGCGCCGCTGGTCTGTGTCGTGTTGAAATCAATAAGAAATGTTTCTGCGCGGGTTTCAACAAGACTCGCCGACAGCACAAAGGCCGACAACACGACGGCAAGCCGGTTGCCGCGCGTGCGCCGCGGCCACGATGGCGCCCACCACCCACCGCGGCATTCCTGCATCCCACTCAAAGCATTAGCGCGAGACATGATACCCCAAAAAACATGTCGGTTCTTCAACCACAGCACGAGCCAGAGACAAGCAGACCCCGACCCACACTATTCAATATAGTTTCGTACTAGTATGGTGTAAAGTGATTATTCGCTGAATGGGGGGAGAATATGGGGAAGGGTTTGCGGGGCAAAATGCCGCTCGCATTTCACATCATCCCCGGAAACACTGGCGAAAGCGTATTATGGCAGACGCACGCCCGTGCGGTAGAACCCGATGGGCGCGTCGTTCGTGAGAACAAAGCTGACAGACGATCCTGTGCCTGTCTTTTCGGAGGAGACGAGCGTCCAGACCACGGGCGCCGCAAGCAGTTGGGTCGTCTGATAGACTCCATAGACGCGATTCGGGGATGTCGGATCAATGCCGATCGTCGCGGGCTGAGCGACCGCGCCGGAAGTCCTTATGAGGGGGAAGAACGAGTTGGAGTTCGTGGGGTTCGTGTCGGCGATGAATTCCTCGAAATCGGTCATCCAGTCCGCATCGGCCATCGCGCGCGGGGCGTTGGAGACATAGGGGTCCATCCCATACTGCATCTCCCACGCGTCGGGCAGAAGGTCGCCATCGGTGTCCTCCGATAGCGTGAGGACGGGGCCGCGGTCGTTGAATACGCTGTTGGACCGGCTGTTTGCAAATTCGGCCCAGACCCAGTTTGTCGAGCGCTCAATGTCCGACACGCGCACCTCGTCAATGACCCCGCCCCAGTAGGCGGTCACGTTTGTGCGCGCGCCGATCAGCAGATTGTCAGGCGTCGCAGTGATGGAGCCGGTGACGTTCGTCGCCTCGACGGCGACAAGTCCATCAATAAACAATCGTTTTGTTTTCACGCCACCGCCGCTCAGGGTGCCGGAGAAAAAATGCCAACCGGCGCCGTCGCTATCGGGGCCATGCATTTCTCCGCTGGACAAACCGCGCGTGACCCAATCGGGCGCCGCCGGCGCGCCCACCCCGCGCCGCCGGAGGGCATAGCCGCCCATTTCCCCGTTCTTGCTTATCCAAGGCGCCCATCCGTCTCCATTGAGGCCCATGGCCCACACGCTCAGCGTAAAATTCGAGGTCAGCCGAAAGTTGGACTCGTTCGCGATCTCGATGAAGTCAGGCTCCGATCCGATAAAGCGGATGCCCCGTCCGAGCGGGGTGTCCACTCCCCGCGTCGAACTACTGTTCGCGTCCGTCAACGTTCCATTGTTCGTTGATGCGGAATCCTTGAAAAGGCCGCTTGTTTCGCCCAGGTGCCAGACCCCGATGTAGTGTTCCGACCAGGTCGCGCCGTTGGTGGTGTAGGCGGGCGCGGTGGACGCCGACGCATTTCCCCACAGCGCCCAGATCGTCGTCGTGGCGCCGACGAGTGACGGCACCTGCACCCAGACGCGCGAGTCGCCGTTTGTGTTCCACACTTCCACCTCGTGGTTGAGCAGCTGGGTCTGGCCGTCGTCAGTGAAACGCAGGTCGCCGCCCGCCGCGTCGAGAAACGTCGCGTAGTTGAAATTGGCATCGCCCATCGTCACCAGCGCCGGGAAATTGCTCAACACTTCCTCACGACCATAGCCGTGGAATTGAATCCGCATTCGGTGCGGATACTCGGCGTTGTCGAACGCGCCCACTCCTTGGAGCAGGAAGGTGTAGGGCGTCCGCGTTTCGTCGTTGTTTGGAATGGAAACGGCGGCCTGCCGCAGGCCCACCGCCGCCGGCTGGAAATGGATCGAAAATGTGGTGGCGCCGCCAGGCGGGATGTTTGTCGCCGGCGCGCTGTTCAAGAAAAAATCCGAGGCATGTGCGCCGGTGATCTGGACCGCCGGCGCGCCGGTCAGCATCAACGTGCCCGCGCCCATGTTGGTGATCGTCAAAGTATGAATCGCGCTGGCGGCCGCGAGTTCAACCGTGCCGAAGTCCGTTCCACTCCCGGCGAACGGTGTGAGATTCCCGTTCGTGATCGTCGCGCCGTCGGCGCCGAGCACCGCGATGAGCGGTGGGTTGGTGTCTATAACCGTCACGAGCCGAGTGGCCGACCCGGTCAGACCAAGGCTGTTCACGGCCTCCCAGCGCACAATGTACGAGCCAACCGCATCCGGAACCACCGTGTTCAAGACCATCGCCGGGACGAGCGCTCCGTCTTGTACGTCAACGGCGGCGGCGCCGGGATCGGTGTAGGCGCCGGACAAGGCGATCGTGGTCGCTTTCGGGCCGGCGAGCGACACCACCGGTCGCGCGCCGGCGTTGGTCAGCGTCTGATAGGCCACCGCCTCGAGGCTGACCGCGATGTTCGATGCGATCCCGAGGTCAATCGCCGTCTGTTCGAAACCGAGTTGCCGCGGGTCAACGCCCGTGATGCTCCCAAAGTGCACAAGCGCATTGAGGAAACACCCGTAGGCGCTCGCGTGATGATTGTCGCCCGCCCAAAGATTGATCTTGCCCGCATCTATGCCGTCGTACGGATTGCGGTCGGCCACGCCCTGCTGGATCGCGCGGATCCACGCGTCGCCCGTCGGCGAAACGGCGTGGATGGCTGGATTGGAAGCCGCGACGCCGTAATACCCGTTGTGAAGATCCGCGGCCATGGTCTCTATCGGTTCGCCGAAATAGGGCTGCCCGCTGGGGTACGTGAGACCGGACCGCGGAAATGTCGCGTAGAGGCGGACCTCGGCGTAGGGGTTGGCCACATGGATGCCGGCCTCAAGCCCCGCGACCGCAGCCTGGAACGCCGCGGGATTTCCGCCGCGCCCCTCGGGAATGGGCCTGGTGCTCTGCTCCTGCAGGACCACCGTGTCCCACTGGGGCTGGAAGATGATGCCAGCTTTATTCGAGAGGTGATAACTCAACGACTCGCTGCTAACCGCCTCAATCGTCACGTTGTAGTTCAACCCGGCGGATGCCGTGAGTTGTTTGAACATTCCAGGCACGCCGCCATACCCCGTTCCGTTGGCGTCGGTGATGGCGGCTCGGTTGTAGGAAAGCAAAGGATCAAAACTTCCGTGAGTGTAGCTGTTGCCGACAAATAGAATTTCGATGCCCGGCGGCGGAGGTGGAGGCGGAGGAGGCGGTGGCGGGAAACTCCCCGAGGCGGAACAAATGCCCACGACGTTGGGATCCAGCACGCTCGCGCTGACGATGCGAATCCCGGTGGCAACGCTCAAATCACCCGATCCGGAGAAGTCCGCCAGCCCGAACATCACGCCTCCCAATTTCTGCGCCGGTATCCCCTGCCCCGACGTGTAATCAAGGGTGGCCAGTGCGGTGTTGGTCGTATTGGCGGGAGAGGAGGTGAAATTCGTTGCCGTCAGGCTGAGACTGTAGCTGCCGATGGTGTGGTTGTTGGCGTCAATCAGTCGAATCGTTGACGGATCGCCGATGGACGATGACTGCGGCGTGCTTTCCAGAATGAAAAACCGCGTATGAACATCAAAGCCGTTCGTGAACTGAAAATTGCCCGAGACGAGATTGTTCACGCCGTCGTTCGCGCTTAATCCCGACACCGCGGCGTTCGCATCGGCCGGAACGCTGCCCACTGAATTGTTCGCGTTGGCCGCCGTCACCGCGTTCGCCACGGCGCCCAACAGTTGGGTAAACACGCCCTCCACTGTCGTCAGCGTGGCCAGGCCGGCATCGCCGGTAATGTGTTCGGGCGCGCCCGGCGTCACGGCGCCGATGTACGTTGCGTCGGTGATCGCGCGCACGCCGCTGACGGGCGGGGGCGGTGTGCCGACTTGCAGCCGAATGGCGTTGATGCCCGAATAGGCGGTGGCGTCGCCGATCAATCCGGCGTCAGTGACCCGGACTCGCACGGTTCCCGTGTTCGCGACGATGCCCGTGACGCTCATGTAGCGTCCGGCGCTAAATCCATCCGCATTGATGTCGAAAGCCTGGCTCTGCGTATCGTTGGTGTTCCAGCCGCCGGCGCTTTCGGGCGCTCCGCTGGCCGTCCGCACGGAGAAGCCGGACCAGGCGCCGCCCCCATCCAGCGAGTACTCGTAGTTGCCGGACACGGTCAGCGCGGAGCTGCGGCTCGCGAACAAATCCAACGACACCGTCAATCCAGTCGTCATGCCGCCGAAAATCAGGGTGAACGACTCGACGTGATCGGCCGTCTGGCCGGTCCAGAAAAAATCGCCCGCCGGTCGGCTCGCCGCCACCCATGCCGGACCGTTGCTGTTCCACATCCATGCCCCGGTTGAATCCTGTAGATCCCCCGAATAGCTCAAGGTAATGCCAGAGTCCGTTAACCCGGCGGCATTCGTCATCGCGACGCCGGCGATATTCGCCGGCGCCGCGTAGACCTGCCAGATGTCGGCATCGGGATACGCGCCGGACGTCTGCGTCGTGTTGAAATCAATCAGGAATGTTTCGGCGTTCGCGACGAGGGCGAAGCAAGAACACAGCGCGACGCAGGTTCTCGCCACAAACCTCCCTCGGGGTGAAGTTGTCGCTTTCAGACGAACGTGATCCGGCGGCGTGCTCATGGAGTGACGAGAAAGGGCCAGTTATCTATTGCGCCGGAGCCGTGCCCGTCCTTGACGGTTACAAACAGCCGATAGGCGCCCGGCTTGTCCGGCACGCGCAGCGTCGCGGCGCCCGCCTCGTCGCTATGCGTAATGGCGTCGGGAACGGCCTCCGGCTTCGCTTCATCTTCGCCGCCGGTACGGCGATCGGTGCTCTCGGCAAATACGTCCCAGTGATAGGTGAGTCGGTCACCGTCGGGATCCCGATAGGTCGCGCGGACATTGAGCGCCTGCCCCGGCTTCACGATTTTCTGCGCGAACGGGACCGACACTTCGCCAAGAACCGGCGCGCGGTTGGTCGGCCATTCGCCGCTCCACGCGCGGCCCATGGCGTCCACCGTGCCCAGCTTCTCGCCGCCCGGCAAAAACATCCCGAACCAGCTCGCCGTGGCCTCCTGCTTGTTGCCCCACAGAAAGGCGTAACTGCCGAGGCACTGCCGCGTGTCCTCCATGATGCTGTTATACGTCGTGTAGTACATCGCCGCCTTCTGCCGCGAGCCAGGCTCGATCGGCGCGTTCCACGACGTATGGTCAACTTCCCATGGACCGGGCAGGCCAAACTCGCAAATCGTGTAGGGCTTCGTCCAGCCGGCGCGCACCAGCGCGCGTCCCACCCCGCCGGCGCCGGCGTAGGCGTTGACGCCGAGTATGTCTATGTCAGGGGCATATTGCCGGATCGCCGCGACTTTTGCCTCGCTGACGTTGGCCAGTACGGGCATGACGGGATGGTTCGGATCGAGTTCCTTGATGAGTTTCGCGAGGACGTTGATTTCTTTCCAGATGTCCGGATTGGTCCCTGGCCCGGTCGGCCCCTCCATTTCATTGCCCAGTCCCCAGATCAACGTGGCCGGATGGTCTCTGAACCGCAGCACGGCCTCGCGCACCCTCTCGCGCTGCTCCTTGATCTGTTGCGGGCTCGTGTAGCTGAATCCGTGCCGCTCGTGACCGAGCCAGATGCCGATCGTCACTGCGATGCCGTTTTCGTGCGCCCAGTCAATCATGCGCTTGCCGTTCACGATCTTGTCCGGCGCGTCCGCGCCCCACGTGCGGATCGCGTTGCCGCCAACGGACGACAAGACATCGAGGAACTTTTCACCGCCAACACCTTTGATGACGAAGGGTTTCCCATTGCGCAGCAGCGCGTATCCCCGTTCCGCGTCGCCCGTGATTTCAACGACGCGGCCTCGCGCCCCCGCTGCGGGCGCGACGGCCGATGCGCGGTCGAGCGAGGCCTCGGGACGTTCGGCGCTTGCCTCGGTCCGCTTTACGTTCAGTGAACGAGAGGCCGAGGCCATGCTGCCCCTCGCGTCCGTGGCGATCGCGTAGATGCGATAGACCCCGGGCTGCTTCGGCGCGCGAACCCGATAGTCAATTTCGCCGATTTTTTCGTAGGTCAGCGGGATCATGCGATTCTTCTCGTCGCGCGAGCCGCTTTGCGCGGCTGCCACGAAAAGCAGACCGGTCGGCGCGTTGGCCGATTCTTCGCATTCAACCCGCGCGCGAATCCATTCGCCGGCAATCTGCCCTTTTTCAACCAGAAACGACGTAATGCGCACCGGTGGCGTCTCGGGATCGAGCCCGCTGAATGCCTTGAGAGTGGCCCAATAGGCCGGACGCCGATTGCCGCTCACAAACAGGTCAAGCCACACGCTGGTTGGGTTCCAGTCACTGCCGTAGTTGAACACAAACGCGCCGAGGCAGCCACGCGCTCGGTTGCCTTGCACCCAATCGCGCCAGCCCTTCAAAATCTGGTCATATTTCTCCTTGTCCGTTGGCTCAACCGCAACGCCGTTCTCGTCCTTGGGCGAGTCATACGCCCCGCGCGGGCCAAATTCGGTCACCAGATAGGGTTTGACAGCGTCGAGCTCGGCCAGTGAATCCGGGATGGCGCCCGCAGCCGGACCGTAAGCGTTAACGCCATAGCCGTCGAGCGATGGCGTGTACGCTTTCCAATAGGGAACATCAACCGTCCACGCCGACACGGACATGACCGGATGGTTCGGATCCAGCGCCTTGATGTCGCGACAGACCCGCTCGAGGTATTTGGCGTAGGCCACCTTCTCCGCCTCGGTGCTGATGTTCAGAATAACTTCATTCCCCACGCCCCACACAAGCAGCGCGGGGTGGTTCATGTACGCGCGGACCTGCCTGAGAATGCGATCGCGGTGCTTGTCGGCGCGTTGGCCATGGGCCGCGTAGTTCATGTCTCCGTCCCCCTCGTTGCCGGGGCGTCCATGTTCCAGCCACAGGCCGAGCATGACCTTCAGACCGAGCGCGTGAGCCGTGTCAAGCAGCTTGCCCGTGCGGTCGCCTACGCCCCAGGTGCGAATGGTGTTCGCGCCCATCGCTTTGACATCGCGCAGCGCCTTCTCCTGCGCATCCGGATCATCCGGCGTGTCGTCAATGGTGAACGTCACCCCTTTGACCCAGTGCGGCGAACCGTCCACCAGCAGACACGGGCCGTTCGCATCGCGCCCTATTGTCACGACGCCCCATGCGTGTTGCAGCGCCAGCGCACTGCCGCAAAGAAACAACAAAGATCGCGCCGCCATCACGCTTCGCTCACCTCTCCAAATGGACGGGGGTCCCCCGCGAACCGCGGAACCTCCTGCCGGGTGACTCATCGGTCGAGCGAGGCGTCAAATTCGAGCTGCTTCAACCGGTCCGCCGCCGCTTCGGCGGGATGCCAGAACCAGCCCTTGGTGTCCCAGCACTGGCTGAATTTGAACTGGGTGAGCTTGCGCAGCGTGGCCAGCATCTCATCCTTCTTGCCCTGCTTCTCCAAGATCTGAGCCTTGATGTATAAGCAGGTGCCGACGTCGTTCAGGGCCCAATAGTCGTGCGCCTTCTCCTTCGGCGCGAAATCCGTGAGACTGGCCTGCTGCTTGACCGCCTCCGCCTCGTACATCTCAACGCACTTTCCGATATAGGTCAGCGCCAGGTCCAGCTTGCCCGCGCCATTGGCTTCCCACGCCTTGGCCGTCAGAGTCGCCGAACTGTAGTCGCCAAAATCCTGCGCCAGCGCCGCCGCGCTCAATATGCTGATCAACCCCGCCATCATCATGAACTTCTTCATCGTTTCCGCTCTCCTGTTGGTGTGATTTTCTTCGCCCTTTTGCCGCGCGCACAAAATAACACTAGATGTATAATAGTATGTATAGTCTCAACGGCGGGTGCCGTCAAGTCCCATTGATTCAAATCGCGCGCACCACGACTTCGCCGCTTTCGATATCAGCTCCATGAGTCAACGAATCTCCTGGTCACGCCCGGCTGCGCTGTCCTTTGCTTATGAAACAACAACGGGGCCGATTCCCTCACGCGGGGCGCGCGAATTGAAGGGTCGCGATTCCACGCTTGGGCAATTCGACGTCAAAGCGCTGTCCCTCACAGCAGACGGGCACACGGCGGTTGCTCTCGCCGGCATTCAGGATAACCACGACAATAGCGCGGTCTTCATTCATAAACGCCGTGGCCTCAAGGCCGGGTCCCACCCCCTCGATCCCGATACGTTGCGCCCCCGGACGAATGAACCGGCTGAAGTGGCCGATGTAGAAATAGGAACTCTGATACAGCAACTGGTCCCGCTCAATGTCGGCAAGAATGGGGGCGCTGCACAGGTTCCCCACGTGATTGGGTCCGCCCGTTAGGTCGAGCATCAAGTTCCAGTCAACCCAACCGACGGTCCAGCGATTGAGATCGTTGATCATCGAACGAGCGTAGCGCTCGCCCAGATCCCATGAACCGATATGCGGACCGCCCTCCTGGCAGCCTTCCGTGAAAATCAGCGCCTTGTCGGGAAACGCGTCGTGCACCTGTTGCACATGGTCAAAACAGTCCGGGCCGTACCAATGGAACCCCGTGCCCCAGACGTAACGGGCGGCGGCGGGATCGCCAAGGATGACCGCCGCGCGCTCCGCCATGCCGTCGCGGTTATGGTCCCAAATGATGATCTTGCGATCGCCGAGCCCGGCCTCATGCAGCACGGGACCGAGATGGTCGCGAACGAAATCGCGCTCCTCCTCGGCGGAGTAGATGCAAGAATCCCATCGCTGCGTAGCCGCCGGTTCGTTCTGAACGGTGAGGCCCCAAATGCCGACCCCCTCCGCCTCGTAACACTGAATGTAGCGCGCGTAATACTGCGCCCATGTCCGGCGATATTCGGGCTTGAGTCGTCCGCCGTTGTTCATCATCCCGTTCGTCTTCATCCATGCGGGCGGACTCCACGGCGATGCAAAGAGGCGGAATCCGCGAGGCGCCACCCGTCGCGCGCGCTGGATGAGGGGAAGCAGATACTTGCGGTCGCGATCAATGCTGAAGTCCGCCAGCGCCGTGTCGCCCGGCGTTTCGGCGTAGGCGTAGTTTCCCAGCGAGAAGTCACAACTGTTGATGTGCGTGCGGCACAGCGTGTAGCCGTGACCCGCCTTTTCGTCAAAATAGGCCCGCAGAAATTCCTGCTGCCGGGCCTCGCTCAACCCGCTGAAGGTGACGCCCGCCGCCTCGGTGAATGCGCCGCCAAACCCGAGCACGCGCTGCGCGGTCTCATCGGGGCGCACGCGCACCACCTCCCGGCCAAACGCTTCTTCCGATGAGGAGGCGATCGCGCGCTTGGATAGACGGTCCCCGGTGTCGCGGGCCGTCAGATAAAGGTTTGCCGTCGTGGTGTGCAGGGCGGGATGCGTCATGGCTGATCCTTACAAATACACTAGTCGTGTACCAGTGTTTATTCCATTCTCTCCCCGTGTTGTCCACGCAAATCACACGGCATCCCGGAAAAAGGCAGGCAGATCGCCCCCCCCTCAACGCAGCGCAGAGGGCTTTCGAAGAAAAGTTTTCGAAGAGCATGAAACCTGAATTGGCCAGCAGATTGATGTTGGACCAACAGAAGCACATCGGCGGCGCGGCGGTGGAAAGTTCGATGCGTGATTTATTGGAAGGCCGGCGGCGTGACCTGTGGTGAAGCCCCGCGGTCCCAATTTTCGAAGAGAGACGGTCTCAGCACCGCGCATCGCCTCACGGGCAACACAGGCCTTGAACTCCGCGCTGTGGTTCCTTCGTGGTCGCTTCATCATTTCTCCTCGTGTTTGGCCCATTCATCGGGCCTCTCGCGGAGAGCATCGAGCCTCAACCATAACTATCCCCCTGGCTCCGTTTTCCGGGGCCACCGCGAGATTTACGAAAAGCAACGGGATCACCGAGGGGTTCCACACGAAGATGGAAATGATCAGCCGTAGAGCCTTCGGATTCAAAAACTT
>JABLTH010122278.1_pt1 | contig 20634 bp, 17 predicted proteins | sample 7875711 | NCBI WGS metagenome assembly JABLTH01 (sample SAMN14941262, study PRJNA633318) | bioreactor metagenome | isolation source: bioreactor | place: China | collected 2019-03-05 | reverse complement strand
CTCCTGGGCTCCTTCGCCTGTGACCGGAAGAAGGAAACTGCGCCGCCGCACGCCGAACACGGCGAAGGCCCTTCCTCCGAACACCCCGGCGAAAAGCCCGCCGAGGAGGACCACAACCGCCTGCCCCTGAAGGATGTCCGGGGACTCCACTTCCTGGTGGTCCCGGAGCCCAAGGCGGAGGGCGCCTGGTACCCCGCGGAGGCCATCGGGGATGAATCCGCCCAGGCCCTGCTCTCGGCCCCGGTGAAGGGCATCGTCTCGGCCTTCTCCGTCCCTCCGGGGCGACACGTGGGCGCGGGCACTACCTTGCTCACCCTCCAGAGCCCCGAGCTGGCGAGGCTGAAGGCCGACTGGCTTGGGTCGAAGGCCCGGTTGCAGCGGGCCGAGGCCGAACTGGCCCGAGAACAGCGCCTTTTCGAGGCCCAGGCGGGTTCCCGGCGCGAGCTGGAGTCGGCCCGCAGCGAGGCCGCCACGGCCCAGGCCGACGAGGAAGCCTCCCGCCTAGCCCTGGAAGCCCGAGGCCTTCGCCCCGAATCCGCCGGGGCCGCCTTCACCGTGAAGGCGCCGAGCGCGGGATCGGTGGTGGCCTACAAGGTCCAGCTCGGCCAGGGCGTCGAGGCGGGCCAAGAACTGGGCGCCTACCAGTCCGGTGCGGCCTCCCTGGCCCGCCTGGAGTTGCCCCTGCCCGCGCCCCAGGACTGGACGCCGGGGGCCCTCACCGAGGCCCGGCGGGCCGATGGCCAGCGGTGGAAGGCCCGGCTGGAGGGGACACCATCTACTCTCTCGGGGGATACGCGGCGCCTGAGCTACCGCCTTCGCCTGTCGGGCGGGCCCCTGCCCATTCCGGGAACGCCTCTGGAAGTGCACGTGCCCCTCATGAAGGCCATCGTGCTGCCCCAGAGCGCCCTGCAGCAGGTGGAAGGCACCTGGGGCGTCTTCGTGAAGGAAAGCGAGGAGGCCGTGTTCCGCCCCGTGCGCCGCGGCGCCGAGCTGGGCAGCGACGTGATGGTGCTGGACGGCGTGAAGCCCGGCGAGACCGTGGTAAGCGAAGGCGCCTACCTCCTCAAGTCGCTCCAGATCAAGCGCAAGAGCGGAGGGGAGGACCATGACCACTGAGTCCAACCTCCCCCAGGGCGGTCCGGAGGGCGAGGAAATACCCCTCGATCCCCACATGGCCCATGACCCCTATGCGGTCTACACGCCCCAGCACCGCGCGCCCATCCGCCGCTGGTTCGACTGGCTGCTGCCCCGCAAGGGCTGGGTCTTCGCCCTGTCCCTGGCCTGGCTGGTGGCGGGCGTCGCCACCTTCCTCAACCTCAACCGGGACCTTTTCCCGGATCTCACCCTGCCGTCCCTGAGCCTGCTGATCCAGAGCCCAGGGCGGGCGGCTTCCGAACTGGAACTGACGGTGGCCCAGCCGGTGGAGCAGGCCGTGGGCGGCCTTCCAGGCGTGAGGCGGGTGGTCTCCACCGTGCAAGCGGAGGTCGTCCAGGTGGTGGTGGCCTTCGAGAGCGACACCGATCCTTGGCGGGCCCGCCAGCTCGTGGCGGAGCGCCTGTCCGGCGTCATTGGCGGCTTCCCCGAAGGCACCCGCGCGCCCTTGATATCCAGCGCCGCGGGACGCCTCCAGGAGATCCAGGAGATCGTCCTAGAGGGCCCCTCGGTCGATCCGATGCGGCTGCGGGACTTCACGGAAAAGGTCCTGGTGCCCAGGCTGCAGGCCGTGCCCGGCGTGGCCCGGGTGGAGCGTCTGGGCGGCGAGGAACGCCAGCTCCAGGTGACCCTGGACCCCGAACGGATGCGCCTCCAGGGCGTGAGCCTGGACCAGGTCGCCGAGGCCATGAAGGGCAGCGCCCAGGACACGGCCGCCGGCGTCATGGAGATCCAGGACAAGGGCTGGTTCATGACCGTGGGCAGCCTGGCGGCGACCTCCGAGGAGATCCGCCATCTTCCGCTCAGGACCCACCGCGGCCTGGTCCAGCTCGGGGACGTGGCGGACGTGCGAGAAGGCCCGGCCTTCCGCCGCGGCCTGGCCCGCCACCAGGGCCACGAGGACGTGAGCCTGCGCGTGGTGAAGCAGCCCACCGCGGACGTGCTGGGCACCGCCGTCGAGGTCCGCAAGGCCCTGGGCGAGCTGCGCAAGGGGCTGCCGGACGGCATGTCCCTCACCCTCATGTACGACCAGGGGAACCTGGTGACCCACGCCTTGAGCGGCGTCACCGTGGCCCTGCTCATGGGCGGCCTCTTCGTCGCGTTGGTGCTCGTCCTTCTCCTGGGAAACGTCCGGGGTGCCTTGCTGGTCATCGCCGTGCTGCCCCTCGCCACCTTCGGCGCGGCGATTCCCCTCATGGCCATGGGGATGGGCCTCAACGCCATGACGCTCGGCGGCCTGGCCATCTCCGTGGGCCTCCTGGTGGATGCCGCCGTCATCATGGTGGAGAACCTCGCCCACCGGCTGCACCTGCACCAGGAGCACGTCGAGCCGCGCCGGGTGGCCCTGACCCGGGCCGCCGCCGAGGTGGGCGTCCCCATCCTCACGGCGGTCCTGGTGATCCTGGCGGTCTTCATTCCGCTGCTCGCCATCGGAGGCCTGGCGGGCCGCCTCTACGCCCCATTGGCGGTAGCCGTGGCGTCGGCCATGACCCTGAGCCTGATCCTCAGCTTCACCCTGGTTCCGGCCCTGGTGGAGCGCTTCCTGCCGCCAGGGTCCGCGCTGGAGGAGCCGCGCTTCGTCGTGGCCCTCAAGCGGCTCTACAAGCCCCGCCTGGAATGGGCAATGCGCCACGGCGTCACGGTGCAGGTGATCGCGCTCGCGATCACCATCCCGAGCATCGTGCTGGCCTTCAGCCTGGGCAGCAACTTCCTCCCCAAGCTGGACGAGGGGGCCTTGATGCTCAATTCGCGCCTGCCCGCGGAGACCAGCCTGGCCTCCGTGGACGAGGCGAACATCCAGCTGGAGCAGAAGCTCGCCAAGGTCACAGGCGTGGACTCCGTCTACCGCCGCACCGGCCGCGCCGAGCTGACGGAGGACCCCATGCCCCACACCATCAGCGATGTGCTGGTGGTGCTGGACGGCAAACGCCCAGCAAAGGCCGTGGAGCAGGACGTGGCCGAGACCATCGAGGACCTGCCCTTCCCCGTCGAGCTGACCACGCCCATGCAGATGCGGATCTCTGAAGGCATCGGGGGAACCCCCGCGGATCTCCAGGTGAAGCTCTTCCACCCGGATCTGGAAGCCCTCCAGGCCAGGCTGGCGGAGGTCCAGGAACGCCTCAGCAAGGTCGAAGGCGTGGCCTCGGTGAGCCCGGACGGGGGCGGTCCGCTGCCCAAGTGGCGCATCGTCCCCGACGAGGACGCCCTGCGGCGTCTCGGCGTGCCTCGGATTCTCGTGGCGCAGACCCTGAAGGCCGGCCTCCAGGGCCTCGAGACGGAAACCCGCTTCGACGGCCCCCAGCGCATTGAGCGGATCCTTCGCTTCCCGAGCGATGGCCGGGTGAGCCCCGAAAAACTGAAACGCCTCCCCATCGTCCTGGAGGACGGCCGGATCGTGGAGCTGGGCCAGGTCACCCGCTTCGAGGAGACCACCACGCCTAGCCTCATCCGGCGCGAGGCCGCCCAGCGTCGCCTCGCCGTGAACATCCGCACCAAGGGCGATCTGGGCGGCACCGCCGCCCGCGTCGAGCAGGCCATGGCGGCGATGGCGCTGCCCAAGGGGACCGTCGTGAAGATCGGCGGTCAGATCGAGGAGGCCCGGGAAACCCAGCGCCGCCTCCGCGTCGCCATCGCCGCCGCCCTTGCCCTGGTCGTGGGGCTCCTCTACCTCGCCCTGGGCCGCTGGCGCGAGGTCCTCGCCGTGGTCGCCACCCTGCCCAACGCCTTCGCCGGGGGCCTGATCGCCTTATGGCTGGCGGGCGAGACGTGGAACATCAGCTCCATCGTTGGCGTCATCGGGCTCTTCGGGGTGGCCGTGCAGAACAGCCTGGTGCTCATCACCCAGGCCAAGGCCCTTGTGGCCGAGGGCATGCCCTTCCTGGAAGCCGTCCAGGAGGCTTCCATCGGCCGCGTGCGCCCCAAGCTCATGACCGCCGGCAGCGCCATCCTCGGCCTCATGCCCATGCTCTTCGGCATCGGCGGAAGCGAACTGGAACGCCCGCTGGCCATCGTGATGGTGGGCGGGCTGATCACTTCCACCCTGTTCACCCTACTGGCCCTGCCGAGTTTCTACGCCTGGATCGGCAAGCCGAAGGAGTCGCCATGATCTTCAGGATCCACGGCATGGACTGCGCCGAGGAGGTCGCCGTCCTCAAGCGTGAACTGGGACCGCTGGTAGGGGGCGAGGGCAACCTCGCCTTCGACCTCTTGAACGCGAAGATGATCGTCGCGGAGGGGGCTTCGGCCTCCTCCGAGGCCATCATCCAAGCCATCGCGGGCACGGGCATGAGCGCCGAACCTTGGCACGAGAACACGGGATCAGAGCAGAAGAGATCCGGGCGCCAACGGGCTCAACTGGTCCTCACGATCCTCAGTGGCGGGCTCACGGTGTTGGCCTTTGGCGTTCATGCCGGATCCTCTGGTGGGTGGCATGCGGCCCTCGGCGCCGAGGGCGTTGGTCACGTCCATGCGGTTCCCGGGTACTCCAAGGGCGCCTATTCGGGCGCCATGCTCGCGGCCTGTTGGTTCATCGCGCCGAAGGCCTGGCTCGCGGCCCGGCGCCTGCGTCCGGATATGAACCTGCTCATGGTGGTGGCGATCCTCGGGGCGATCGCCATCGGGGAGTGGTTCGAGGCCGCCACCGTGGCCTTCCTGTTCGCGGTGTCGAATGCCCTGGAGGGCTGGAGCCTCAGCCGCGCCCGCCGGGCGGTGGAAGCCCTGATGGACCTGTCGCCCACCACCGTTCGGATCGTGAAGGAGGGGGGGACCGCGGCGGTCCGGCCCGAGGAAGTGCCTGTGGGGGCCCTCTTCCAGGTGAAGCCCGGCGAGCGCGTCCCCCTCGATGGCGTGATCCTCCAGGGCAGCAGCGCCCTCGACCAGGCCCCCATCACCGGGGAGAGCCTGCCCGTCCCCAAGATCCCTGGCGAGGAGGTCTTTGCGGGGAGCATCAACGGCGACGGCGCCCTCGTGGTCGAGTGTTCCAAGCCGGCCAGCGACACGGTCCTAGCCCGGATCATCCGCATGATCGGCGAAGCGCAAAGCAAGCGGGCCCCCTCCGAACAGTGGGTCGATCGTTTTGCGCGGATCTACACGCCCGTGGTGATGGTCCTGGCCATCCTGGTGGCCTTGGTTCCCCCCTAGCTTCTAGGCGGCGCATGGACCGACTGGTTCTACCGAGCCCTGGTGCTCCTGGTGATTGCCTGTCCCTGCGCCCTCGTCATCTCGACACCCGTGAGCATCGTGGCCGGTCTGGCCTGCGCCGCCCGGCACGGCGTCCTGGTGAAGGGGGGCGTCCACCTGGAGGCGCCGGCTCGTCTGCGCGCCATCGCGTTCGACAAGACCGGCACCCTGACGGAAGGACGTCCCAAGGTCCAAGAGGTCATCCCTTTCGGCTTCCATTCGGAGAAGGTGTTGTTGCGCGTGGCCGGGGCCCTGGAGTCCCAGAGCGCCCACCCCCTCGCCATGACCATCGTGGATTACGTCCGTTCCCAGGGATTGGAATTCCAGGCCGCTCAGGATGTCCAGGCCCTCCAGGGGCGAGGGGTGCAGGGCACCCTCGAGGGTCGGACCTACTGGTTGGGCTCCCACCGGCACTTGGAGGAACGCGGTCTGGAATCGCCCGAGGTGCATGCCCGCCTCGTGGCTCAGGAATCCCAAGGCCGGACCCTCGTGGCCGTCGGATCGGACGGCGAGCTGATGGGCCTGATCGCCCTGGCGGATGCCGTCCGTCCCGACACCCGAGACACCCTTCGGCAGCTTCGGCAGGCGGGTGTGGAGCACCTCGTCATGCTCACCGGCGACAACCGCGGCACCGCCGAGGCCGTGGCCACCCAAGCGGGCATCGGGGAACTCAGGGCCGAGTTGATGCCCGAAGACAAGGTCACCGCCATCGAGGCCCTGGTGGCCGAGCACGGCCAGGTGGCCATGGTGGGGGACGGCGTCAACGACGCGCCGGCCCTAGCCCGGGCCACCCTGGGCATCGCCATGGGTGCCATGGGCAGCGACGCCGCCATCGAGACCGCGGACATCGCCTTGATGAAGGACGACCTGACCCGGTTGCCGTGGCTGATTCACCACTCCCGGCGCACGCTGGCCGTGATCCGCCAGAACATCACGTTCGCGCTGGCGGTCAAGGCGGTCTTCGTGGTCCTCACGCTGATCGGGCATGCCTCCCTTTGGTCGGCCATCGCGGCCGACATGGGGGCCTCGCTGCTCGTGATCTTCAATGGATTGAGGTTGCTCCGCAGCTAGCTCCATCGAGGGGATCTCCACCGTGATGCATTCACATCAAGCGCATGGTTTTCTGATGGTTCCCTTGGGCCATTCCGGGATCACGAGGAAACGCGCGAGCCTCGTCCATCGAGCCAACCTGGATGCGCAAGGGAAACCGATTCTTTCAGATTTCAAACTCACTTCTCGGGTCCAATCCCTCCGGGCGGACCTCAAGATGAGGGGATGACGTTCTAGTTGCCGCGCGAATCCCGCCAGGGCTTGACCTTCGCAGCCACAAGACCTGGCTTCCGATTACAGCTTTCGCCCTTGGTAAAGCGTGTGTGTGCCGAAGAAAGTATTGTCGCTTCGGACTTCCTTCACATCAGAGAAACCCGTTTCGTGCATCAAGGTTGGGAGGACCCCGCAGACGCTATCCCGAGTGGTCTCGAATCCGTCGAGCAGTTGAACTTGCAAGAAGGCCAATCGTTGGAGGAATCCCCTGGGCCGGCCCCAATCCGCGAGGTGAATCTCACCGCCGGGCTTCAGGAGGCGGAGGGCCTCAGCCAAGGCACGCCGCTTGTCGTCCCGGGAAAGATGGTGGAAGACCAGGCTTGAAAGAATCCGGTCGAACGTCCCTGATTCAAAGGGAACCTCTTGTGCGAGACCTCTGTGAAATTGGATTTCGAGACCCGCCGCCTGGGCCTTCGCGCGGGCCATTTCGAGGGCGGCCCCGTCTGCGTCGAGTCCGTGAAGGTCTACATCCGGACGCGTCTGCTTGATTAGCACGCTTAGTGTGGCGGTACCGCAGCCGAGATCCAGGACCCGCATCCCAGGCCCCAACGCCGCTTGAACTATGAGGCTGCGTTTTAGCGCATTCTCCCTCATTGTGCGGGCCAAAAGGTCGTCGTAGAATCGCGTGAGGGCGTGGAACCGGAGGGCAGGGATGAATGACGTTCGGCTCACGAGGCCCTCCGTTGGTAGATCAGCGTATAGGTCAGAGGACTCGGCAACCGAGCGCTTTCAACGGTCACATCCAGCCGGAGCCGGAGACCATCCGGATCCAGGAGGTAGCGGTTGGTCCTTGACCCATCCGAAGCTTCAAAGCGTTGGATCAGTCCGGAGTCTGTGAGGGTCGTGCGAACGAGGAACTGTTCACCGTCCTCACGAGTCCAGAGTCTCGGTTGGCCTCCGGCGGGTGTTTGGATGGGAGCCCGGGCGTCGAAGCGGATTTCGTGGTTGATTGGCCCGAGGTTGAAATGCAGTTCCTGGGCTGGACGGTTCGTCTGCTCAAGGCGGTGTCGAGCCAAGGGACGGAGCAGAAAGCTCATCCGAGACACCGTGAGGTCCACCGCTGTGGAAACCGTATTCCGTTGCCCTGGTTGGAGCGTATAGCTGCCGCTCAGGCGTGGCTCTAACACCGTGGAACGTGCGAGAAGCAGAAAGATGGTGGGGAATAGGGGCGAGATCACGGCTCAGGCCTCGAAAGGGTAGGCAAGCTGGGAGAGGTAGGTTTTCGGGAAATCCGGCGTGTCGCCGATTCCAACCCCTTCCGCTGCCACGGCCCCGGACCGAGTGAAGGACGTCCCAAAGAGGTGGTCCCAAATGGCGAAGAAGCCGCCGAAGTTCACCCGAGACTCCTCGTAGGCCTTGCGGTGGTGCCAGCGATGATTCTCAGCCACCGCGAAGACGTAGCGGAGCCATCCCGCCTTGTAATCTATGTTGCCGTGCTGGAGCAGCAGGTGGATGTGAAAGACGGTCAGGAAACAAGCCATCGCCTCGGCTGGCGCGCCGAGGAGGCCTGCGATCACGAGGCCAGGCGTCCCCTCGACCAGAAAGTGGAGGGGATGACGGCGCTCGCCGTTGAGGGTGTAGAGGCGTTCGGCCCCGTGATGAACCGCATGGAGGCGCCACAGCCAGGTCACGGAGTGGCTCAGTCGGTGCATCATGTAAATGCAGAAATCAACAACAATCCCGGCAACAAGTGCCTGCGAGAGCAGGGACCAGTGTCGAGGCCACAAGGATGGGGAAAGGACCATGAAGGGGCTTGCCCATCCATAAAGCGTCATTGCGGCCCCACTCAGGGCCAAACCCGCGAAACCGTGAAGCACATCCGCTGACACATCGCCCCTCGCGCGAAGCCATTCGCGGTGGAAGGGCAGTCGACGTTCCAGGATCAAAGTACAGCCCAAGGTCAGGAACAGCAGACAAACAGTCACGATCCCGAGAGGGTAGCCACGGGTATGGCCAGCCATGAAGAGTGCTGCACCTCCGAACACGATCGTCGGGTAGACCAGGAATGGGACAAGGCGGCTGTACATCGGACCTCCGGAATCCCAGGTTGGATGCACGGGTAGGCGCCGCCTTGAACGAACCGGCTGCTGCCTGGCTTGGTTCACTCAACAACTTACAAACCACCAGGACCCCCTTTTCAGGGTGGACTCACAGGATTCGGTCGGGATGCTTCCGAACCACCACCATTCCAGCGGTGGCACTGTTCACCCGAACCCCTCATCCATGTGAGATCGGGTTGGACCCACTCCGGTCTCTGGATGTTATTGCCTTGAGAGGAGGCTGATCGAACGGGCCAAGTCGCTGGGAGCAACGCCGAACATGCGCCGAAATGTCCGCGTGAGATGGGCCGAGTCCGCGAAACCAGCCCCGTGGGCAGCCTCCGTGAGGTTAGCGCCCTTGGCCATGTGTGCCAGGGCCCCCTGGAGCCGGAGCCAGAGGGCGAAGGGGCGGAAGGGGAGGCCCACCTGAGCAGAGAAGAGGTGCCCTAACCGGCTGGCAGACAGCCCGTGGGCCCGGGCGGCTGCGTCCAGGGAGCCGACCCCTCCAGCCTCCTTCAACCAGCAGATGACCTTCCTGACCCTTGGATCGAGCAGGGCTGTTCGGGAATCGTCGGATCCGGTCAGTTCGTGCAACACGCCATGAAGAGCCTCTTCGGAGTCCACCCCAGGAAGTGAGGCCCGGAGGGCCTCGGCTTGAGTTTCGTCGAGGATCCGCGGGCATGGGGCCGTGTGCGCTGCGAGGCAATCGCGTCCGAACGCGGATTCCGGCTCGAGGAATAGTACGGCCATGGGATCACCGCCACCCCGCAGGCAGTGGGGCACGTCCGGCGGCACGAGTATGGCGCCACCGCTGTGAAGCAGTCCATCTGTGGTCCAGAGCTCCACAGGCCGTGATCGTCCGACGGCGATCTGAATGGCGTGATGGGCATGGCTTCTTGTGTCCCCTGCGGGACCGACGTACAAAGCCCAACCGTGCCCAAGGAGAAGGCGACCCGACCAAGATGGGAATCTGATCATCGTCTCACGACACCAGAAGGATCACAGAGAGGTGCCGGCGTCGGGCGAATCGGCACAAGGACTCGCAGTCGAGTTCAGGGAGAAAGATGGGAATCATGGCCGTGTGATGCAGCAAACCCAGGGAGGCAGTCCCGAAGATTCAATCTCTCGAGTGACATAGGTGGAATGGCTGAGGACGTAGTCTAGTACGGTCAAGCCGAGAGTTTTAAAGGGTCCTCGACATATTGGCGGGATGCCCAAAGCTTGAACTCCCGAGCACCTTCCCCTCAGGGTTTCTTGCGCTAGAGCTGGGGAGGGTGTTCGATGATTGATGTCGGGCATGTGGGGGCGCTAGGCGGGCCACCATACGATGGAACCCGGAGGGAACACTTCGTGTGCCTGTTCCATCGCCAGTGCAGGACTCCAGTCACCGTTGATGGGTCCAGAATTCCAAGCAGGCCTCAAATGTCGGTGAAGACCAATACTGCATCTCGCGGAACCCGCCAGGGGTTTGATCTTCGCAGCCTCAAGACCTGGCTTCCGATGGTGGTCCTCGTGGCCGTCGCCCACTGGATCGCGTTGGTTTCGCAATCCGCAGTGTTCTCGGGAGTCACAGCCCGCCTGTTCCTGGTCCCCGTAGTCTATGCGGCGATCCGGGGTGGACTCGTGGGTGGCCTGCTGGGCGGGCTTGTGGCGGGCGCGACGCTTACGGGCCTCATGCTCGCACATGAGCCGATGGCCATGGACCTTCACCATGCGGGGCACTGGAACTCGGTCCTGATCGAGCATCTGGTGGAGACGCCCGTGTTCGTCGCCCTCGGGGCCCTCACCGGGTACTTCCGGGACCATGTCCGCCGCGAGCAGACGCAGCGCGAGCGGACCGAGCAACTCTTTTCCCGGTTCGTCTCTGGGGAAGTTCTCGAGGAGATCCTGAAACGGGGTGCGGTCCTGGAGGGGGAGGAGGCGAAGGCCACGGTCCTTTTTGCCGACGTCCGGGGATTCACCACCCTGTGTGAGCGCATGGCTCCAGCCCAGGTTTTCGCCCTGCTCAACGCGTTCTTCGGAGAAATGGTCGCGGCGGTTCACCGGGAGCGAGGCCTGGTGGACAAGTACATCGGCGACGCGGTGATGGCCGTGTTCGGCGTACCCATCCGCGACACCGACCACGCCCTCCGTGCCGTCCGGGCGGCCACGGCGATGCTTCGACGTCTGGAGGAGCTGAACGCCCGGCGGTTCTTCGGGGAGGTGGATCTTCGGATCGGCATCGGGATACACACCGGACCCCTGATGGCGGGCCACGTGGGCTGCCTCGAACGGATGGAGTACACGGTCCTCGGCGATTCGGTGAACCTGGCGTCCCGGCTTCAGGCCCTGACGCGCACCTACGACCTCCCCCTCCTCGTGTCCGGTTCCGTTGTGCGTTCCGTGGGCGCGGTCCCGGGGATCGACTTCATCCCCATGGGGACCACTCACGTCAAGGGGCGGGAAGGCGAAGTGGAGGTTTTCGCCTGCTCCGCCTCCCGGTGAGACGCTCCTAGCCCCGCTCCCAGTCCCGACCTGTGCGGTCCATCACGAATTCGGCGCCTCAGCGCGGCTTGTGCGGCGCGGCAGGGCCCGGGAGTCCATCCTGAATCCCGGTTCGCGCTTCCGCGCGGGTCGTGTTGGCTGTATGGATCTGAGGCATCCCATGAACCGGCTGTTCGCATCCGTTGCCCTGACGCTCCTCCTTGCCGGCTGTGGCGGCACCACGGCCGCCCGGCAGGATCTCTCCATGCCTTCCGCCAATGGGACCTGGGCCGAAGTGTCCGCCACGCCTGCCTCCGGGCCGGTCCCCCCAGGCTTCTCCTTCACGATGATGACAGGTGGCGCGTCCATGATGAGCTTCAGCAACCTGCAGATGCTCAACCTGACCCCCTGCTTCGGCGAAGGCTCCGTGATGTCCTCCACCGGCATGATGAGCGGAGGGATGATGGGCGGCGGCATGATGGGGCCCGGAACCCAGATCACCATGGACCTCTGGTCCGACGCGACCCACACCGGAAACCATCTCCAGATGGTGATGGTCATGAACGACCGGATGGACGGCATGACGGGCACCTACACCCTCACCGGCGTTACGCCCGGATGCAGCAGCGGGTCAGGGACCATCACGATGGGGCGAAAATAGCCCCCTGGAGGCGTTCGACGCCGCGCCGTGATCGGCCCCGCATCGACATGCCTGCGTGCAGGGGTCGCAGCTCGACCTCACCCCGTGCCCGATGACACAGGCAGACACAAGCAGGATCAGTGATCCGAGACAGAGGAGAAGGTAGATCCAACCAGTCCGGGTACGAATCTCATCCTCGAGATGGGCGACCTGAAGCAGATAGAACCGCAGCCTGAGCGGGGATGGGTCAGGCCGCAGCCCGCGACGCAGGTTCTCTTCAAATCCCTCGTGGGTGAGTTGACGCGACATGGAAGGCCGGAGAACCAAGGTCTGGTTCGGCTTTCCGGCAACGGTAAAGATGCTTTTGCTGATGAATTCCTTCCCCTGGTCGGTTGGGAGAGGTCAGTAACGGCTACCTACGGGATCCCCTGGAGTTGGGCCGGCCTGATCCCCTCGCGAGCGTTCGCGGGGTTGCCATTGAGCACGATGAGCGCAACGCAGTGTTGGCAAAGCCGCAGTTCGAGGGGTGAGGTGAGGTAACATTCATCACACTATAAGATTGAGTCTCAATATCGTATTGATCTGATTGCTCCCGGCCCTCATCATCGATGTGTGCCTTGGAATCCGACCCTACCGATCCAGGTGCGTCCCTTCGTCATTCAATCCATCGAGGAGTCATCCATGCGGCATGCCATTCGTGGCCTTGCGTTAGCCCTGGTCGGCTTCGTGGTTTCCGGTCCCCTCTGGGCGGGCAACAACGGCTACTTCGTCGCCTACAACCACAAGTTCAAGCGTGGGGAGAAGGAGATCATGCTCATGAACGACTTCACCCGCCCATCGGGGATCAACCGGGAGAGCGGTCAGAACGACTACACATCCCAGATGGTCGAGTTTGAGTGGCAATTCACTGACCGCTTCGCCAGTGAGTTGATGGTTGAGGGCTACCACGATTCCCGTGGGAGCCGGGAATACACGGGCTTTCGATTGGAGAACCGCTTCAAGCTCTTCAAGGACGAAGTGCCCTTCAATCCCGTAGTCTACGTGGAATACGAGCACTTGAAAACGAGCACCCGGTTCAAGATGGAGACATCAGGCTGGGTGCTGCCTCCCTTCAGTACACCCGAAGAAGGCGAGGACAAGTACGAACGCATCCTGGAATCGAGGATCATCCTGTCCCAGGATTTCGGAGCCACCAACGTCGCCTTCAACTGGATCAACGAAACCGACCTTCGACGCGGAAAGACGGATTTCGGCTATGCCCTTGGGGTGATGCGCCTCCTGGACCATGAGGATCACGAGGGGCACAGCTCCGGCCTCGACAAGCGAGGCCTCACCTTCAAACTGGGAGGATTTGGTCTGGAAGCCTATGGTGGGCTAGGGAATCAACGAAAGGTGGATTTTAGCCCTGGGCGGCAGGAGCACTACTTGGGTCCTGTGGTGATGTTTCACCTGGGGCATGAACGAATGCTTCATGTAGGTGTGGCCAAGGGGCTCTCAAAGACCTCAGATTCATTGCTCGTGAGATTCGCCTTGGGCTTCGAATTTTGAGGGGATCGGATATGGCCCCGCACGGTCTGGAACGTGAGCCTAAGCCAAGGATTTCCACTGGCCAGCAAGCGCAAATTGCAAGTGTCCCCTGATCTTCTTGCCGGACGTATCGCTCTGGGGTCCCGAGTTGTCGCCTACGGATTCCGCCGGGTCCCTTGGAGCTGGGCCAGACGGATCGCGTAGCGGGCGTGCTCGAAGGGATGGACATCCGGGAATTTCGCGAACATCCAACCCTTGAAGATCTCCTTCCCGCCCTCCTTGATCCGGACCTGCACCGCTGGATTCTCGGGGCTGACGGATCGGGAGACGATGCTTCCATCATCCATGCCGAAGTCCGGAACGACGTGATCCAGGCTCAGGGTCAGGCCACTGTCTGGGATGACCCGGCTTTGGCCGCGCACCAGGTCGAGGGAGCGGATCTGGCCCGAGGTCTTGTCCACGACACTGAGTTTCGCGGTGGACCAAGCCACCCGGACTGAATCCTGGACATTCACCGTCCGTGCTTTCGCGGGGCTGGTGGCGCCGCGAACCAGAGCCTCGACCGGCCCTGAGGGTTCCTTCTCGTCCGGACAACACGTCATCTTCCCGGCTTGGTCATGCTGGCACCCGGCGTGGGACGGACCATGCTGCACCGGCGTTGCCGCGGCCCGTGGAGGACTCGGGACGGTCACGATGGGAGGGTGTCCGGGCTGCGGGCCAGACCGGGACCCGCACCCCACGGCCACCAAGACCGTGAAAGCTGAAAGGAAGATGGATGCATGTCGCATAAAGACTCCTGGCTTGTTGGGGTGGTGCGAGGTCACGGTTTTTCTAGGGCTGGCAGGGCGTGGGGGCGACGCTCCTCGGGCGGCTTCCGCTGGGAAGCCCCCCCGCAGGTACAGGCCCCCCCAGGGGCCGCGCATGGCCGCTTCCGGTCCGGATGAGTGGCCAAAAAGATCAGGAATCCGGACACGAGACCCCCGACGAACCCCACGAGCACCCATCGTCCTGGCCAGGATTCGGCGATTCTGGGCGGATCGAGGCCTTCGGGGACCCTGCCCGGCACGTGGCCCACTGGGGGCATCAGGAGCCCTCCGAAATGCCGTTTCGCTGGCTTCTGCTTCGGGTCGAGGTTGGGTGGCGTTGGGTGGCTCATGGATCACCTGAACGTGACTGGCCAGATCCTGGGAGGACCGTGTTTAACAGCATTCGCAGCGCTCGCAGCCGCACTTGGCGCATCGGGGGGGCGTAGGAGGCCCGAGGATGAGGGCGAGGTGCATGGCTTCGGTCCGCGCCAGGGACCTTTCCAGAGCGATCTGCGCCAGCTCTAGGTCGTGTTCGGTCCTGGATTCGATCAAGGCCCGCTGTGCGCGTGCCCGATGCGTCTCTTCCTCGCTGAGATCGATGGTGTCCACCGTTTCGGCTTCCCGGGTGAGGATGGTCACCCGGTCCGGCCTGACTTCGACCAAGCCCCCGAGCAGGGTGGTCCAGTGCTCATGGCCTCGGGCGCTGAACCTCAGCAAACCGCTCCCGAGAATCGTCATCAGGGGCGTATGGCCAGGGTAGATGCCGTAGATCCCCCTGTGCGCCGTCGGGAACCGGACTTCGCTGACGTGGCCGCAGAACACGGTCCGGGCCGGCGTGACGATCTCGAGGAATAGGGTCGCGTCCACCGATCACCCTCCTGCCAAACCACGCCGCACGGCCGTCCGGCAGCAATCGGGAAGGACTTCTTGAACCAGCGCCAAGACCTGGTCCAGGACCTTCAGGAAGTCAGGATTGGATCCCACCACGTGAAGGTTCGGATGGTCTTCCCAGGCCTGGACCACGCGATCATCCAGGACGAGCCGGCCTTCGGGGGACGCGTGTGGGGGTGCCCCCCGGCCCAGCGCGCACGCCGGGTGCCCGGGCGACCGCAGATGGATCACCGCGTGGTAACGCTGGTGCTCGGCTTGACGCGTGCTGTGGACCGCGGTCCAAAAATCCGGCTCCGATCCGGCCCAGTGGGCCAAGCCATCCACCGTGCTCCCGTCGCTGATGACGACGGCCGCCCCGCCACTCTCGAGCCCCAGCCCTTCCACTTCGCGCTGGACCGCGAAGATCGCCCGCTGGGCGGCTTTTCGGCTTGCCAGGGTTCCGAGTCGTGGAAATCCGCCCTGGAAGAGGATGCTCGCAGCGTGGGGGAGGACCATCACGTGGCGGCCAAAGCTCCGTCGGAGAACGTCCAGAACCGTCGTCCTGCCGGCCCCGGGACCTCCTGTCACGGCAACCAGGCGACCTGGATGCCCTTCGCGACCGCAGGCACAGGCCACTTTCGGACCAGGGAACAGGATCGGCCTGGCCTTCACAGGTCACACTCCACCGGCACGCTGAGCCTGAACCGGGTGAGGCCCTCGGCCGTGAGGGAGACCTCCGCCGAGCCACCCATGTCCTTCAGCGTCTGTGCGACATTGAAGAGACCTACGGGGGATTGGTCGGGCCTGGTGTAGGCCACGAAGCTCGGCTCGAAGACCGCGTGCAGGTGCTCGGCGGAGATGTTGTGGCCGGCATCCTCGACCTCGAGGCGGAACCAGCCGTCCTCGATGAACGTGCGAACCCGGACCGGGACATCCTTCGGATTGAGGTCGAGGCCCCGCTGGATCAGCAGCTCCACGGCCTCCTGGAAGGCCGCGCGACTCCCGATCGCCAGGGCCGGGCTCATGGACAGATCCAGGTTCAGGCTCCGAAGGGGGCGCCCTTCTTTCAGGAAGGCCTGGGCCACTTCATGCACGCAGACATTCAGGTCGAAGAGGTCCTGCTGGGACTCCAGGCCCTCGTTGAGCGCGTACCCGGAGATGTCGGCCAGGAGCCTCGCCGCGGCGTCGCCGCCCCGGTCCAGTTGATGCCACTCCGTGTCGCTGAACTCGATGCGGCCGTTCCGGCGCCGCACCAGTTCCAGCGCGAGCAGCAGGGGCTGGAGCAGCTGCACCAGGTCCCGGGCCTTCACCACGAGATCCCGGCCCAGCCGGGCCAGCCGTTCCTGCTCCTTCAGCTTCCGCTCGGCGACGGTCTCCAGCGAGGTGTCCCGGATGAGGGCCAGCGTCAGGGGCCCGTCGTCGAGGCTCGCCACCAGGCAGGTTGCCCTCACGGCGAGCAGGCGGCCGTCGGCGTGGACCAGGTTGAAGGCCAAGGCCTCCCCTTCGTGTTCCAGGAGCCTGAGGGCAACCCCTTCGGGCAGCAGCGTCTCGATGGTGGCCTCCGGCGGCAGGGCGTGCCGGTGCTGACCCGTGAGCCGCCACCACCCCTCGTTGACCCAGGCGATCTCGCCTCCCCGGTGCCAGGCGAGCAGGGCATCGGGGATGGTGTCCATGAGGGTGCGCGAGAGCCGGGCCTGGCCCTCGCTCTGCAGCCGGGCCCGCAGGGCGAGCACCGAGGCGATGCCAAACCCCAGGGCCGCCAGCAGGGCCGCGGCGGAGAACAGGATCATGCGGCTGGCGCTGTCCCGGCTGTCGCGGATGGCGCCCTCCAGGCTCTCTCGGTGGAAGGCGTCGAGGTCCTGGACGGCCTTCAGGACTTCCTCGTAACGCTGGTCGAGCCGGGCGAAGTCCAGAGCCGCCGCGTCTGGGGAGGCCTGGAGGTTCCGCTTCAGAGACAGCCACGTGGCCATGTAGGCCGTAGCAGCCAGGTCCACGGATTCCAGCCGGGGTTCCGGCTGGCCGTGGGTCAGGGGCGCCAGTCCCTCCCGGGCGATCCGGATGGGCGGGACCAGGGCCTCCGCGGCCTGCGAGCCTTCTGCGGAATCCGCCTGTCCCTCCAGGGCGGAGGCCCGGACATGGAAGGCCGAGAGCGCGCCCTGGTAGCGGTGGATCCCGCGGGTCCACCCGCTGCAGTGGTCGAGCTGGTGGTTCGTGGCGCTCGCGTGCCGCAGGACGAGGAAGGCCCAGATCCCCAGCACGCCGAAGGGGAGGAGGGCGAGCAGGGCCCACCGCTTCCAGTGCCCGTTGAAGAAGAACCGCCGGGTTGCGCCCATGGCAACCTCCTTCCCCCCTTACCTGCCGGTGGGGGAATCCATCGGGGGGAGCGCCGGAGTCGCCTTCCCCTGGTCCATTTCGGCCTGCGGCTCGCCTGCAGTCCTGGTGGAGGGCTGTCCGGTCGGCCGGTCCGCGGGCGTTTCGACGTGTTCCGTGCGGGCGGCGTGATGCCCGTGGCTGCCCCGGCGATGGAGGAAGACCACCATCGCCACCATCATCACGGCCATGACAAGGATGTTCATGTTGGCTCCATAGGTGCGTGGAGTGGAATGGGTTCAGTGGCGGTGCTCGGAGGAGGGCGGCGGGTCCGCCGGGCGTTCCCGCCGGGCGCCTCCGCGCTCGTTCAAGGGACGCCCCTCCGCGTCCAGGTACTTCTCGGGGTGGTCCGCGAGTTCGGGCGCGCAGGCCTCGCAGCACAAGAGGTAGAACCGGCCCTCGACCTGGGTCTCGGGGTGCTTTCCCGGAGCCACGGGAACGTTCATGACGGGGCATCGGGTGTTGGTGGCGCGGGCCTTTGCCCGGGGAGGGGGCTCCGGCGTGGCGTATCCGCCATGGCTGCCGTGGCTTCCGCCCGGACCGCACTGGGCCGCGAGCGGGAATCCTCCGGCAAGGGCCAATCCTAGGAGCAGCTTCGAGGGGGCGTTCATGGTTCCTCCGTGGTGAGGTGGGGAGTCCTGGGGATACGGACGGGTGGGCTGAGGGATTCCCGGCAGCTCCCCGCTCAGGGGAGGCCGCGGAACGATTGGAAGGCGACGGAGAGGATCACCAGGGCCGCCAGGATCAGGAGGACCTGGCGGGTCCTGGGGCGGTGGCAACAGGGTCCATGCATGGGAGTCATGCCCTGGGGAGCGCGGGGCTGGCGGAGGGAGGTCCGTCAGCCGGGCGCCCCGGATGCTTTAGTGCTTGGCCCCGCCGGAGCCGGACGCGTTTCGCGGCGTGCCGTCCTTCAGGAGGTACGTGTCCGGGTGCTTCGCGAGGTCCACGTCGCAGCCCTTGCAGCAGAGGCGGTAGGTCTGGCCGCGCACGACGACGGTGGGGCTGGAAGCCTCCACCTTGTTGCCGAGCACCGGGCAGGCGCGGTTGGTGGCGGGCTTCGGGGCTTTGGTGCCGGAGGCCAGGGTCGCGGCGGCGAGGAAGAGGGGGGTCAGCATGGGGGCTCCTGTGTTGGGGAGAAGGGGGAGGAGGGGATCTCAGGCCGGGATGGGCGCGGGATCCTGGGAAACCGGTCCCTCCACCACCTCCCGGCGCTTCCAGAGGTAGTAGATGGACGGGTAGACGAGCAGTTCGAGGAGGAAGCTGGTGGCGAGGCCGCCCACCATGGGGGCCGCGATGCGCTTCATGAGGTCGGCGCCGGTGCCCGTGCTCCACATGATGGGGAGGAGGCCCAGGAAGGCCGCGAAGACCGTCATGGCCTTGGGGCGCACGCGCTTCACGGCCCCGTGGATGATGGCCTCCACCAGGTCGCCGGTGGTGTTGAGGCGGCCTTCGCGCCTGGCCTCGTCGTGGCTGAGGTCCAGGAAGAGGAGCATGAAGACGCCGGTCTCGGCGTCCAGGCCCATGAGGGCGATGAGCCCTACCCACACGGCGATGGACATGTTGTAGTCCAGCGCCCAGAGCAGCCAGAAGGCGCCGATGGCGCTGAAGGGCACCGCCAGCATCACGATGGAGGCCTTGAAGGCGCTCTTGGTGTTGGCGTAGAGCAGGCCGAAGATGAGCACGAGGGTGATGGGCAGGATGAGCTTCAACCGCTCCTTCACCCGCAGCATGTTCTCGTACTGCCCCGACCAGGTGAGCGAGGTGCCGGCGGGCAGCTTCAGCTCCTGCTCGACGGCGGCCTTGGCGCGGTGGACGTAGGTGCCGACGTCGGTCTGGGAGGTGTCGAAGTCCACCAGCACGTAGCCGTTCAGCATCGCGTTCTCGTCCCGGATCATGGCGGGGCCCGTGGTCCACTTCAGCTCGGCGATCTCCTCCATGGGGATGGTGTTGCCGTTGGGGAGCGGCACCAGCACCCGCTTCAGGGCCTCCGGGGACTCCCGGTAGTCCCGGGCGTAGCGCACGTTGACGGGGTAGCGGGCCCGGCCGTCGAAGACCGTGCTCTGGTTGTCGCCGCCAATGGCGGTCATCACCAGCATGTTGGCCTGCTCCACGCTCAGGCCGTACCGCGCGAGCTGCTCCCGCTTCAGCACGAAGTCCAGGAAGTAGCCCTGGGCCGTGCGCTCGGCGAAAGCGCTGCGGGTGCCCGGCACGCGTTGGAGGATGGATTCGGCCTCCACGGCCACCTTCTGGATGGTCTCGAGGTCGGCGCCATTCACCTTGAGGCCCACCGGGGTGCGGATGCCCGTGCTGAGCATGTCCAGGCGGGCCTTGATGGGCATGGTCCAGGCATTGGGGATGGCGGGCAGCTTCACCACCCGGTCCAGCTCGGCGACGATCTCGTCCTGGGTGATGCGGTCCCGCCAGAAGCCGCGGAGGAAGGCGGCCTTCAGCCATTCCGGCGCCCACTTGGAGTACCAGCGGGGCTTCTCCCGCCACTGGACCTCGGGCTTGAGGACGATGACCGTCTCCATCATGGAGAAGGGGGCCGGGTCCGTGGCCGTGTCCGCGCGGCCGGCCTTGCCGAAGACGCGCTCCACCTCGGGCACGGTGCGGATGAGCCGGTCCTGGACCTGGAGGATGCGCTGGGCCTCGGTCTGGCTCAGGCCGGGCAGGGTCGAGGGCATGTAGAGCAGGGTCCCCTCGTTGAGGGGCGGCATGAACTCGCTGCCCAGGGCGAGGTAGGCCGGGATGGTGCCCGCCACCAGCAGCACCGCGACGGCGATGGTGGCCTTGGCGTGCTTCACCACGAAGCGGCAGGGGGGCTCGTAGATCCGGTGGAGGAAAACGCTGATGGGGTGCTTCTCCTCGGCGTAGTACTTGCCCACCGCCAGGGAGGTGGCCGTCCAGGCCAGCCAGCGGGGCTTGAAGCTGAAGGGCTCCACCCGCGCGAAGAGCATGCGCATGGCCGGGTCCAGGGTCAGGGCCAGCACGGCGGCGATGGCCATGGCCAGGTTCTTGGAGTAGGCCAAGGGCTTGAAGAGGCGGCCCTCCTGGTCCACCAGGGTGAAGATGGGCATGAAGCTCACCGCCACCACCAGGAGGCTGAAGAAGACGGAGGGCCCCACCTCCATGAGGGCCTCCAGCCTCACGGCATGGAAGTCCCCCGGCTTCCCCGCGGCGATCCACCGCTCGATCTTCTTGTAGGCGTTCTCCACCTCCACGATGGCGCCGTCCACCAGCACGCCGATGGAGATGGCGATGCCCG
>JABLTH010118379.1_pt1 | contig 20638 bp, 21 predicted proteins | sample 7875711 | NCBI WGS metagenome assembly JABLTH01 (sample SAMN14941262, study PRJNA633318) | bioreactor metagenome | isolation source: bioreactor | place: China | collected 2019-03-05 | reverse complement strand
GTCCGGCTGGATCATGTGGGTGGTCAACGGCATCTTCGAGAACATCGGCACGGTGCAGGACGGCCTCACCACCATCGCCCAACCGCGTACCGTGCAGGACGCTCCCGACGCGGTGCCACTGGTGGTACGCGAGGGCGGCGTACGTTTCGAGCGCATCCACTTCCACTACGGCAAGCAGGGCGGCGTGATCGCCGGGCTCGACCTCACCGTGCGGCCCGGCGAGAAGATCGGCCTGGTCGGCCCCTCCGGCGCCGGCAAGTCCACCCTGGTCAACGTGCTGCTGCGCCTGTACGACCTGGAGCAGGGCCGCATCCTGGTCGATGGCCAGGACATCGCCCACGTCACGCAGGAGAGCCTGCGCTCGCAGATCGGCGTGGTCACCCAGGACACTTCGCTGCTGCACCGCTCGATCCGCGACAACCTGCTCTATGGCCGTCCGGACGCCAGCGAGGCGCAGATCGCCGAAGCCGTGCGCAAGGCGCGTGCCGACGAGTTCGTCTTCACCCTGCTCGACGGCCAGGGCCGCACCGGCTACGACGCCCACGTCGGCGAGCGCGGCGTGAAACTCTCCGGCGGCCAGCGCCAGCGCATCGCAATCGCCCGTGTGCTGCTGAAGGACGCACCGATCCTGGTGCTGGACGAAGCCACCAGCGCGCTCGACTCGGAAGCCGAAGCGGCCATCCAGGACAGCCTCGACCTGCTCATGCAGGGCAAGACCGTCATCGCCATCGCCCACCGCCTTTCCACCATCGCCCGCATGGACCGGCTGGTGGTGATGGACAAGGGACACATTGTCGAGACCGGCACACATGCCGAGCTGATCGCGCACGAAGGCCTGTATGCGCGGTTGTGGGCAAGGCAGACCGGCGGCTTTGTGGCGGTGGAGGATGTCGCCGGATGACGGTTTCGTCGCGCGCTTGGAGCGAGACCCTACGGTTTATTACCGCAGATCCGAGGCACATCGGATATCGCCCCACCATGTGCAATATGCAATGGACAAGAATGGGCGACTTTTTCGCTATGCGACATGTGGATCGTTGATGCCTTCCGACTTTTACGTGGAGACACTTATCGGTTCGCTGACCATCGGCGTAGGCCTCGTTCTCGGCGCACTGGTGGCGAGCGTTCAAAAGCGAGGCTGATGCTTCGCTCAAGCGGACCGCTGGTGGCGGCTCGCGCTGATCTCGGCGCTGTCTGGCTTGATCGTGCCCGCGCGCAAAAAAAGAGGCGCACCGCGCCTCCCACTACGAATTTATACCACCCACCGGGGCTTGCCGGAAGACGTGAGGCGTGGCCTAGGATCGCCGCCCTGCCGATCGGGCAGGAAGCACCAGGTGTGCCGGACCATGCATGACGACCAGTGGATACCCGTCTCCCCGGAGAACTGCGATCGGGTGGAGGGGCCGTTCTACCACGGCACGAAGGCCGATCTGGCGATCGGCGATTTGCTGATCGCGGGGTTTCGCTCCAACTACGACGATCGGGTGGTGATGAACCACGTCTATTTCACGACGGTGTCGAAGGGCGCGGGCCTTGCCGCTGAGATGGCGCGCGGTGACGGCCGGCCGCGCGTCTACGTCGTGGCGCCGACGGCAGGGTTCGAGGACGACCCGAATGTCACCAACAAGAAGTTCCGGGGCAACCCGACCCGGTCGTATCGAAGCGAGCATCCGTTGAGGATCGTCGGGGAGCTGGAGGCCTGGGAGCCCTATGCACAGGAGTTCGTCCGGGAGCTGCGGCGTCGGGTCAAGGCGGGGATGGGGGAGATCATCAACTAGGGGTGGTGCGTGTCGGGAGGAGCGCTTCGGCGCCAAGGAGCCAGAGCGCGACCGCGGCCGCCGCGGCTCTCCCTCTGGAGTCCGGACGGGGCGCGTCATTTGCCCAGCGCGGCGATGAGGTGGCGCTGCCACTCCCGCAGCATGTCGGCGTAGTGCTCCGGCGCCAGGAAGGAAGCGACGAACTCATCGCCTTCGGCATCGAGCCCGGTAAGGGTGTAGGTTACTTCCACATCGCTGCCCATGCCCCGGTCGGTGCAACGGACATCGACGAGGCCCATGTTCGAGCCTTCCACCAGGCGGGCGTAGCTGGCCCTGCCGGCGGGCGGGTCGTATGCGACGACGATCCACGTCACAGGCCTGCCGTCGTGGCGAAGCGTACGGAACACGCTGCCGCGCTCCGTGTTCCCGCTGATCTGCTCGGGATCCCATCCCGGGGCCCACAGTTTTTCGCCTTCGGCAGTGAAAAGCGGCAGCGCGTGCGAGCACGGCACAGGAAGGTGAAAGCTGCCCGAGCGGGACGACGGTGGGGGCCTGATGGCGGTGGGCATGGGATTCCTGGCGAAGGCGGCGAGTGGAAGGAGCGCGAGCGCAAACCAAGCGACAGCGATATGCGCGGTCATGTCACGGGTCCTGTGTCCGATTCGGACACTCACGATACCACCCATTTGGTATTTTGGTACATATGTACCATAAATGATCGACCCGGGGGGTATACTCCGGCGGCCCGAAGGACGGAGATCGCGATGGCAGGCTCCAACCAACCACCACCGACAATCGAGCGTGTCCAGACCGGCGTGCGGCTGGAGAAGCGCCTGCTCAAGGTGCTCAAGGGTCTGGCCGAGTCGCTGGATCTCTCCCTCGGCGACCTGATCGAGGGCATTGCCCTGCATGCGCTGGAGAACAAACCTGCGTTCTCGGCGTCGACGCTGCGCAAGATTTCCGACCTCAAGCGGGTCTATGGCCTGGACCTGGGCGCTGCCGACAGTCACCGACTGCGGGAGTGACGTGCACCCGCGTGGTCGCCGCGCCGGGTATCGGCATGTGTGGCCGATGGGCCTGCCGCTTGCCCAACGGCTCCCTACGCGCGGACGGCGCCCGGCTGATCGGGCCCGAGGCGCGGCCCCACTTCTGCACCCCACACTGGACGGCATGGACAGGATCTTGCTCACCGATATCGAAGACCGCGTCCTGACCACGGCGGAGGACGACTACATCCATTCCAGGATTGCGAGGCTGGTTCTCGGCCCCTTCTACGGGCGCCATGCCGGCTTTCGGCAGCTGTCGTCCAGCGGTGGCCGCTTGTCCGCGCGGCGTTTGATCCGGCGGTGCATCAGGCTGCGAGGCCCTTGCCCGTGACCGCCGACACCCTGCTCATTCGCCCCCTTGCCACGGCCGACTACGCGCAATGGCGCCCGCTATGGGATGGCTACAACGCGTTCTACGGCCGCGAAGGCGAGACGGCGTTGCCGGAGGCGATCACCACCTGCACCTGGGCGCGCTTCTTTGACCACGACGAGCCGGTGTTCGCGCTGGTAGCCGAGTTGGGCGGCGAGGTCGTCGGGATGGTGCATTACCTGTTCCATCGCAGTACCACCCGCATTGAGCCGGTATGTTATCTGCAGGATCTCTTCACCCGTGCCGATCAGCGCGGGTGCGGTGTCGGGCGACGCTTGATGGAGGCGGTTTACTCCCGTGCCAGCGAGGCTGGGGTAATACGCGTCTATTGGCAGACGAAGGTGGACAATGCCGCTGGTCGAGCGCTCTACGACAAAGTGGCGAAGCATCTCGGCTTCATCGTCTACACGTACGAGATGGCGTAAGCAGATTGCCCGACTATGGTCGGGTCGACGTCGGCCGACGATCTATTGCAGTGGTCGGCGCCCGGGCCGCCCGTGATGAAGCGATGGATGCATTCGATGCGTGCCCGGCCATGGGCCGCCGTGGGCGGCGAACCACGCGCATCCCGAATCTCTTGATCGTGGTAGAGACCGCTCACATTCCGCGTGCGGGTTCTTTGCCAAAAGCGTTATCGATGTGCGGCGGCTATGGCAAAACTTTGCCGCGCTGTTGATCCCCACCGGCATAACCTGCTTCCCGATGCACAGGTGAGCAGCAGTGCGCCCTGCTTTGACTGATTTGCCACGCTAAAGACGGTGCGTATGCACTCTGCGGGAACCGCTCTTTGTTGTCTCTATGCCGAGGAGGAAGCACCATGAAATCACACGTGTGTAGCGCGGCCCTGGTGTCGATGCTTGGCTTGGCGTTTTGCGGCCCAGCATCGGCAGCCCGTGCCGACGACTTGTCCCATCAGCAGATGAACTGCTCAATGGACTTCACGCTGTCAGGCTGGTCTGCGGCCTATAAGACGGCGAGCGGTTCCGGTCACCTGACCTGCGGCGGCAAGACCGTGCCGGTGAAGCTGAGCGCCAAGGGCGGAGGCCTCACCGTCGGCAAGTACAAGATCACCAATGGCCAGGCCACTTTCTCCAACGTCAATAGCATGCAGGAAGTGTTCGGCGACTACGCCATGGCCTCGGCCCATGCTGGCGTCGTGAAGAGCGCCCGCACTGCCGTGATGTCGAAGGGAAGCGTCACCATGGCGATGACTGGAACAGGCAACGGTTGGGACATCGGTGTGGGCTTCGGCCGTTTCACGATCAAGCCTGCCGGGAGGATGAGTTCCGACTCGCAGCGCTAGCATCCTTGGTCGGTGAACGGCGGGTCGGGGCGCTCGACGTACGTTTTGCCTCCGTCGCAGAGCCGCCCGACATGTCGCTTTCGCCCGGCGGTCGCGTCGCACAGGTGTTGGTCGACCCCGGCTCCGCCGTTCGTGCTGTGCTGACCGAAGTGGCGAGCCCCGGTGCCCTGCGCCCCCTTCCTCGCCTGGCACCGCGGCCCTTCCGGACAAGGCGGCGATCCCCGCCAGGGGGATCGCCGCAGGATGTCATTCGGCCGGCAACGGGTTGTCGTGCACGTACTCGATAACCGCGCGCGCATCGTCCGCTGCCTGGGTGAAGGCGTCGAGCTGCGTGCCGGAATAGGTCTCGCCGCCGAACACCGCGTCGATGATCGAGGCGGTGACCTTGGAGTAGGTGCCGTCTTCGTTCTTCTTCAGGTAGGTCACCGTGCCGGGGTAGGCGGCGCTGCGGTCATAGGTCACGTTGGTGAAGTCGACGTACTGCTTGCCGTCGGTTCCCACCAGCGGGGTCGTGCCGGTGACGCCGAGGATCGAGTCGGTGTAGACCACCACGTCATCGTTGATCGAGCCGGCCTTGTCCGCAGCCGCGGCCAGGAACGAGGCTGCCTGCAGCATGTCGCTGTTGGTGACGGTCTTGTTGACCAGGAACGACAGGCTGCCCAGCGATACGCCGTCCTTGGGCACGAAGCCGGGCAGGTAGCCGTTGTTCAGCAGCGCCTCGTAAAGGGCCAGGTTTTCCAGCGGCGAATCGATCGTCTTGGCAACGCCGTCGATCGTCGTCACGAGGCGTCCGGACGAGTCGGTGGTGATGGCGGTGGCGGCATTCAACGCCGCGATCGCCTCGTCGTAGGACTTGTCGATCACCTTCGACGGCGAACGCGAGACGCTGAGACGGCTGAACTCCACCGGCACGACCAGGTCTTCCGAGCCGGCAACGATATTGCCTTCCGGAGTCAGCGGAATCGGGTTGCCGTCCGCGTCGAGCGGCTGCACGTGGCCATACTGGTCAAGAATGGGCAGGCCGTTGGCATCGCGCAGGATCACGTTCAGGTCGCCGAGCAGATCGCCCTTCTTGGTGCCGGCGCCTGCCGGCTTGCCGGTGCTCGACCTGCCGCCGCCGTACTTCGGGCCGCGCTTGTCCGAGCTTTCTTCCTCGGCGGCGGCGGCGTCGCCCGAGCCGTGCAGCACCTTGGATTCGACCGACTTGCTGCCGCTGTTGCCGTGCGAACCCGAACCGCTGGCATCGCCGCCCGAGCTCTTGCCCTTGCCCTGGGAGCCCTTGTTCTGGCCCCCGTGCGAGCCCGAGGTGTGCGAACTGCCGTGGGAGTCCTGCGCCGCGACCGGCGCGATCGGCGACCACGCCGAGTGCGGCGCCCCGAGCGCGGCGAGCATGGTCAGCCCGGCCAGGCCGACGATGAGTTTCTTGCGTTGAACCACGTATCGCGTATTCATGTCGCTCTCCTGCTGCTTGTGGATGGAAGCCGCGGCCTGCGCCCGGGTCGCGGTGAATCGTGTGGCGATGAGCGGGCGCATGCCCCGGCCATGGGCGCTCATGGGGTTGCTGTCGGTCCGTTCGTTCAAAAGCGCACGCCTATCCCGATGCGAGCGAGGTACTGCCAGTTGGCGAAACGCAGTTGGTCCGCCTGGGCCTGCGTGGTGGTGAAGGCGATGGCGCCGTAGCGGGTTGCGGAGTAATCCAGGCGCACGAAGGCGGACCTCCACAACGGCGCCTCGATACCGACGCCGAATCGGGTTCCGGTGCGGGTGTCGCTGCGGTCCACCCAGGCGCTGGGGTTTTCGCCCTTGATGTAGCTGGTGTGGAAGCGGGCGCGTGCACGGCCGGCGCGCAGGTAGACAAGGGCGCCGTAGCCGGTGGCGTAACCGACCCGGAGCGAGGCGCCGAAGCTGGCGCGCCCCTCGACGGAGAAGTCGCGCCCGCCGGGTTGCTTCTCGTGGTACCAGCCCGAGTCGCTCGCGTCGCCCTCGACCTCTACGCCGGCATACAGCGGTCCGAACGCGTGCCCGTAGCCGGCGAAGGCGCCGAAGTCCATGCCCCGACCGCCGAAGTTGGCGTGGAAATCGGTCACCGGCGGAATCTCCGACTGGCGCTGCACGGCATCGAGCGTGCTGCCGAAACGGTTGTCCCCGCCCTGGGCGCCGGCATAGAAGCCGTCGAGTCTGCGGTCTGCATGCGCATCGTCCGGCACCGGCGCCATGCGCCATCCCAGCCCGAACAGGAACTGTCCGGCACTGTCGGCGAAGCGGTCGCTGCCGGTTTCGTTGGCCACGTCGTAGCCGCGGAAATGCGAAACGTCGTAGCGTGCCCGCGCGAACACATGGCGCGTCAGCGGCACGTCGAGTCCCACCCCGTAGACGTTGCTCCAGCGGGTATCGGACTGCGATGAGGCGGTGCCGTCTTCGACCGTGTACCGGCTGTCGAAGCGGGTCCGCACGCGGCCGGCGCTGGCGAACAGCAGGCCGTTGCCCGGCAGCATCGGGCCGGCCAGCAGCGAGACGGTGGTATCGCGTTGCTGCGCGGTGGAGAAGATCCGGCTCGACGGGGTCTTGCGGTGATCCCAGCCGATGTCGGACGGCGCCGCCGCCGCCTCGGCCCCCAGGTACCAGTGGCCGAGCGCCAGCCCGTAACCGGCGAACACGGATCGCACGCGGCCGCGGCCCGCGAAATCGCCGCGGTAGACGCCGTGCTCGCCGCGCATCCCGGTCACCTGGGTGTCGACGTTGCCATAGCCGGTGGCGATGCCGAAGTAGAGGCCGTGGCCCGCGCCCTGGGCATCCGGCTCCGCTGCCGATGGCGCGTCGCCGGCGAGCGCGCGCTCGCCGCCGTCCATGCGTACGCCGAGGTAGATCTCGTTCCGGTAGTACTCCGCGTCGGGAGCATTCGAATGACGCTGCAGTTGCCGGTAGCTCGCGTCGATCAGCCAGTATTGGTGCACCCGGTAGCTCACGCCAAAGCTTGCGTCGTACAGCTCGTCCCGCCGCCCGAGACCGCGGAAGTCGCTCCGGGTGAGGTCGACCCCGGCGTGCGCGGAAAATCGCTCGCTGATGTCGCGACGGATTTGCAGACCGACATTGGTATCCAGGTACGCCGATGCGCCGGGCAGGGTGGTCTCCTGCGCTGAGCGGTCGACGGAGAGATCCAGCGTCGTCTGCGGCGACATCCTCCACCGCAGGCTGGCACCGACGGTCGGCGCGGAGACCGTTCCCAGCCGTGGGTCGATGTACCGCTGCGACAACCAGCCGGCGTACAGCTCGCCGCGCACGGTGGCCGTATCCCGGGTGGCCAGGCCGATGACCCAGCTGTCGCCGCGGGAGTCGCGTCGATAGCCGAAATCGTCGACTTTCCGCAGGTAGTTGCGCTGGTCGTAGGTGCCCTGGGCGAACAGGTCCAGGTGCTGCCCGATGCCGTAGCCGAGGCGCAGGCCGACACCGACCACGTTTCGGCTCCGGTCGCTGTTGTCGATCACCTGCCCGGCGGCGCTGGTGACGTCGCTGAAGGTCAGGTGGTCGAGGGTCGCGCCGACGGTGAGCCATGCCGGGGACCAGCGCTGCGTCAGCCCGAGATGTGCGCTGGCATCGGTAAACACGGTGGGGCGCTTGCCCAGGACGTCGTCCGGCGAGGTACGGTCTTCGTGCGCGCGGCTGTAGCCCAGTCCGCCGAAGATCTCTCCACCGGCAGTGATCCGTTGCCGGCCGGCGGCGTCGATCCGGTAATCGGTACTGTCCTCGCTCGGAAAGCGGCGGTAGCGCGTTTCCGTACCGCTCGCGGTCAGCGTCAGGGCGTGCCCGTCGCCCTGTTTTGGAGGCGCAGCGAGGGCGAGATCATCAGTAGCCGGTCGCCCTGGGGCTGGTTGGGCGTAGCGTAGATGTTGCTGTCGTAGGCGATCCCGGTCGAGATTTCCGGGGTCACCTGCCAGCCCTGGCTGCCGCCACCGCCAGCTGGCGTGTTCTGCACGCCGCTGCCGACCGACGGGTCGGTGCCCGGTCGATCGGACGACTGCGCGAACGCGGCACCCTGCCACGACGCTGCCAGGGCCACGGCGATGGCGGCACACAGGATGCGCGCCGACAAGGCGCAGGCATGCGGGTGCCTCATGTGGTCCACACACCCTGATCGAATCGCGAATTCATGTCCTGCCCCCTGTTGTTCCGGGGCCATGTTCATGGCGCGATCCAGCGCCGGATTTGACGCGCGTCAAGCAGACGCGGAAGTCGCGCGAATCGATGCTTTTGTTGACGTCGGTCAAGTCCTGTCCGGCAGCCCGGGTGGCAGCGTGGGAACCCGGATTGCGGGCCAAGGCGGTCTCCGGCGGACCCGGGCAGGGCAGGCCGCCGGCCTGCCGGGTGGCGTGCGGTCACCGTGGCGTCCCTGCCGGTCTGGTCTGGCTTGACTCTTGACCTGGCTCAAGGGTCTAGACTTTGCTCATGGACACGAACAGCGCCTTGACCATCGGTGTCGTCGCCAAGCGCGCCGGCGTTCCCATCGACACCATCCGCTACTACGAACGCGAGGGCTTGCTGCCCCAACCGTTGCGGCGTGCCTCCGGCTACCGCAGCTACGGCGAGGGCGCGGTGGCGCAATTGCGGTTCATCCGGCGCGCCAAGGAGCTGGGCTTCACGCTGGAGGAGATCCGCGAGCTGCTCACGCTGTCACGCGACCGCCAGCGCGGCGTGAAGGCGGTGAAGCAGCGTGCGCAGCAGCGGCTGGCGGCGATCGAGGCTCGCATCGGCGAGTTGCAGCGCGTGCGCGACGGCCTGGTGGAGTTGGTTGCCTCGTGCCCGGGGCACGGGGCGCCCGAGCAGTGTCCGATCCTGCGCGCGCTCAACGACGGGGAGAGTCTCTGATGGAACACGCATCCTCCCGCGGTCACGGTGGCGCACCCGCTGCCAAGGCGATCGATCCGGTCTGTGGCATGACGGTGGACACCGCGGCCGGCAAGCCGAGTACGGTGCACGAAGGGCGGACCTTTCACTTCTGCTGCAATGGCTGCAGGACGAAGTTCGAGGCCGACCCGGCGAAGTACCTGGCGGCGAAACCGGCCAGTGGCGGTTGCTGCGGCAGCAAGGGGGGTTCGCATGTCGGGCACGACGACGTGCACGGCCATCAGCACGGCCACGCCGACGGTCATGCCCACGCGGTGACGGACCCGGTCTGCGGCATGATCGTGGACCCGCACACGGCAGAGCATCGCGCCGAGCATGGCGGTCGCACCTACTATTTCTGCGCGGCACGCTGCCGGGAGAAATTCGTGGCCGGGCCCGAGGCGTATCTCGGCGGGCGCAAGCCCGCGCCGCCGGCGCCGGCCGGTGCGATCTACACCTGCCCGATGCATCCGGAAGTGCAGCAGGCCGGTCCCGGCGATTGCCCCAAGTGCGGCATGGCGCTGGAGCCGATGATGCCCACCGCCGAGGACGACGGCAGCGAGCTGAAGGCGATGGCGCGCCGCTTCTGGACGCTGGTGGCGCTCACCGCACAGGTGTTCGTGATGGCGATGGGGCCGCACCTCACCGGCTGGCATCTGCCGGCGCCATGGGACCGCGTTGCGGCGTGGACCGAGGCGCTGCTGGCCAGCGTGGTGGTGCTGTGGGGCGGTGCGCCGTTCTTCCGCCGCGGCTGGAGCTCGCTGCGGCCGTGGTCGCCGAACATGTACACGCTGATCGCGCTGGGCACCGGCGTGGCGTGGGCCTACAGCGCGGTGGCGTTCCTTGTGCCGGGCGCGTTCCCGGCCAGCTTCCGCGACATGCACGGCCGCGTGGCGGTGTACTTCGAGTCGGCGGCGGTGATCGTCACCCTGGTGATGCTGGGCGACTTCCTCGAGCTGCGCGCGCGCCGCCGCACCGGCGAGGCGCTGAGGGCCTTGCTTGGGCTGGCGCCGAAGATGGCGCACCGGGTGGGTAGCGATGGTCGCGAATCCGACGTGCCGCTGGATGAGGTGCAGCCCGGCGACACGCTGCGCGTGCGGCCTGGCGAGAAGGTGCCGGTGGACGGCGTCGTGCTCGACGGCAACAGCCACGTCGACGAGGCGATGCTCACCGGCGAGCCGATGCCGGTGGCCAAGGCGGCCGGTGCACCGCTCACCGGGGGCACGGTCAACCAGGACGGCACGGTGCTGATGCGCGCCGAGAAGGTCGGCAGCGAGACGGTGCTGTCGCAGATCGTGGCGCTGGTCGCCGCGGCCCAGCGCAGCCGCGCGCCGCTGCAGCGGGTCGCGGACAAGGTCGCCGAATGGTTCGTGCCGATCGTGGTCGCCTGCGCGCTGATCGCGTTCGGGCTGTGGGCGTGCCTGGGTCCGGACCCGCGGATGACGCGGGCGCTGATCGCCGCGGTGTCGGTGCTGATCATCGCCTGTCCCTGTGCGCTGGGCCTGGCCACGCCGATCTCGATCATGGTGGCCAGCGGTCGCGGTGCGCATCTTGGCGTGCTGTTCAAGGATGCCGGCAGCATCGAGGCGATGCGCGACATCGACACGCTGGTGGTCGACAAGACCGGCACGCTGACCGAGGGCAAGCCGGCGCTGCGCGAGCTGGTGCCGCTGGGCAATGGTGGTTCGCGCGATGCGCTGCTGGCACTGGCCGCCGCGCTGGAGGCACCGAGCGAGCATCCGCTGGCCCGGGCCATCGTGCGCGCGGCGGGCGCCCAGGCGCTGCCCGCGGTGGCGGATTTCCGCAGCGTGACCGGGCAGGGCGTGCAGGGCCGCATCGACGGCCAGGCGGTGGCACTGGGCAACCGGGCGATGATGCAGGCACTGTCGGTCGAGGTCGGTGGCGAGGCGTCGAGCCACGCCGATCGCCTGCGCGGCGACGGCGCCACCGTGATGTATCTCGCCGTGGACGGCACGCTGGCCGCGCTGATCGCCGTGGCCGACCGGCTGAAGGACGGCGCGGCGGAGGCGATCCGTCGCCTGCATGCCGACGGCCTGCGGTTGGTGATGCTGACCGGCGACCACGCACTTAGCGCACAGGCAGTGGCGCGCGAGCTGGGCATCGACGAGGTGCACGCTGAAGTGTCCCCGGTCGACAAGGCCGCGGTGGTGCAGTCGCTGAAGGCCGGTGGGCGGCGCGTGGCGATGGCTGGCGATGGCATCAACGATGCGCCCGCGCTGGCGGCGGCGGACGTCGGCATCGCCATGGGCACCGGCACCGACGTGGCGATGGAGAGTGCGCAGGTGACGCTGGTGAAGGGTGATCTGGCCGGCATCGTTCGGGCGCGGGCGCTGTCGCGCGCCACGGTGCGCAATATCCACCAGAACCTGTTCTTTGCCTTCGTCTACAACGGCATCGGCGTGCCGCTGGCGGCTGGCGCATTGTATCCGTGGCTGGGACTGATGCTGTCGCCGATGGTCGCCGCGCTGGCGATGAGCTTCAGCTCGGTGTCGGTGGTGAGCAATGCGCTGCGCCTGCGTTCGGCACGACTGTGATGCGCTGGTGACGCCTGTCACCGGCGGTCGCTGACGGAACGGACTGCTGCCGAACCGCGTGCCGGTCGATGATGTTCGCACGCCAATCGCGGCGAAGGAGAGCACGCATGAACACCATCAACGGTACCCGCAGCCTGCTGGATCGCCATCTGCCCCTGCTCGTCGGCCTGTTGGCCGCACTGCTGGCCGGCAAGGCGCTGAAAAAGCTGTTCTGGACCGCATTCGGGATGTATTGGGCGCTGCGCGCCAGCGGTATTCATCCGTTTGGCTGAGCGGCGATGGGACGGGGCGATGGCTTACACTTTCGCGTCCCCGTCCCGCCCCGGAGCCGCCCGCCATGTCCGACGCGATCGCCCTGATCCAGCGCTATTACGCCGCGTTCAATGCCGGCGACTGGGAGGCGATGCTGGCCTGCCTGACCGACGACGTGGCGCACGATCTCAACCAGGGCGGGCGTGAGCACGGGCGCGAGGCGTTCCGCGCGTTCCTCGCGCGCATGAACACGAGCTACGCCGAGCGGCTGGAGAAGATCGTGGTGATGGCCGCCACCGACGGCACCCGCGCCGCGGCCGAATACGAAGTGCACGGCAGCTACCTCGCCGACGACGAGGGCCTGCCGCCGGCACACGGCCAGCGCTACGTGCTGCCGGGCGGCGCGTTCTTCGACCTCCGCGATGGGCGCATCAGCCGCGTCACCAACTACTACAACCTCGCCGACTGGATCGCGCAGGTCTCCGGCGGTTGAGGCGATGACCCTCCGCACCATCACCTGCACCGGCGGGGCGGTCGCGCCCTACCTGGGCGACCTTGCGCGGTTGCGCACTACCGTGTTCCGCGACTACCCGTATCTCTACGAGGGCAGCGCCGATTACGAGAGCGAGTACCTGACCGCCTACGCGCGCTCGCCGCGCAGCGTGTTCGTGTTGGCGCTCGACGGCGACAACGTGGTCGGCGCGTACACCGGCATCCCGCTGCTGGACGACCAGCCGGCCTTCCAGGCGCCGTTCCGCGAGAAGGGCCTTGCCCTGGACGAGGTGTTCTACTTCGGCGAATCGGTGCTGCTGCGCGACTACCGGGGGCGGGGCCTGGGTCATCGTTTCTTCGACGCGCGCGAGGCGCATGCGCGCCGACTCGGCGGCTTTGCGCTGACTGCGTTCTGCGCGGTCCAGCGCGCGGACGACGATCCACGCCAGCCGGCTGGTTACCGCCCTAATGACGCGTTCTGGATCAAGCGCGGTTATCGCCGACAGGACGAGCTGTTCTGCACGCTCGAGTGGAAGGAGCTTGGCGATGCCGCGGCCAGCCCCCACCTGCTGCGTTTCTGGTTGCGCCCGCTGGAGGGCTGAGCATTGAGCGTGAAAGTGGCCGTGGCGCAGTGGCTGATCGGTGCCCCTGCGCGGTTCGAGGATTTCGCCGCGCGCGTCGAGCGCGAGTTGGCCGCCGTGGCCGCCCAGGGGGCGCAACTGGCCGTGTTGCCCGAATACCTGGCGCTTGAGCTGGCGCACACGTTCGGTCCCTCGATCTATGGCGACCTGCAGCATTCGCTGGCGGCGGTCGATGGTCTGTATCCGGACTGGCTGGCGTTGTTCTCCGAGCTGGCGCGCCGGCATGGCATGTATCTCGTCGCCGGCAGCTTCCTGCGCCGGCAGGGCGATGCGTTCCGCAACCGTGCGTTGCTGTTCGCGCCGGACGGACGTGCCGGCTGGCAGGACAAGCTGCGCCTCACCGGCTACGAGAAGCAGGCCGGCTGCATCGTGCCCGGCGATGCGCTGAAGGTGTTCGACACCGACTTCGGACGCATGGGCATCACCATCTGCTATGACGTCGAGTTTCCGCTGTTCGCGCGCGCCCAGGCCGAGGCCGGAGCGGCGCTGCTGCTGGTGCCCAGCTGCACCGATACCGAGGCCGGTGCCTGGCGCGTGCGCATCGGCTGCCAGGCGCGTGCGCTGGAGAACCAGGTGCCCGTGGTGTGTGCGGTTACTGCGGGCGTCAGCGACTGGAGCCCGACACTGGACGTGAACACCGGTCGCGCCGCCATTTACGTGCCGCCGGACCGCGGCCTGCCGGAGACGGGCGTGCTGGCCGCGTTCGACGCCGCCGACGGCTGGCTGCTGGCGGACGTGGACGTCGCAGCGGTGCGCGACGTCCGCGCCATCGGCCAGGTAGGCGTCGCCGCCGACTGGCCTGGACAACTGCTCCCCGCCGTGCAGCGTGCGCGGCTTGCCGGATTCGAAAACGCGTGAACACCCGCACCCTCGCCGACTGGCTGGCCTACCAGGAACAGGTCCATCCCCGCAGCATCGAGCTGGGCGTGGAGCGCGTGCGCACCGTGTGGCAACGGATGGGCGCGCCGCGACCGGCGCGCCACGTGATCACCGTCGGCGGCACCAACGGCAAGGGCTCCACCGTGGCGCTGCTGGAGGCGATGTTGCGCCAGGCCGGCCGACGGGTGGGTTGCTTCACCTCGCCCCACCTGCTGGCCTACAACGAGCGCGTGCGCATCGACGGCGTCGACGTGGACGACGCGTCGCTGGTCGCTGCGTTCGAGCGCATCGAGGCGGCACGCATGCAGGGGCCGGATGCACCGATCCCGCTGACCTATTTCGAGTTCGGCACGCTGGCCGCGCTGGACCTGTTCGCCCGCGCCGACCTCGACGTCGCGGTGCTCGAGGTGGGCCTGGGCGGTCGCCTCGACGCGGTGAACATCGTCGACGCCGACGTGGTGGCGATCACCACCGTGGACCTCGACCACATGGACTGGCTGGGGCCGGACCGCGACAGCATCGGCCGGGAAAAGGCGGGTATCGCACGCGCCGGGCATCCGGCCGTGGTGGGCGAGGCCGAGCCGCCGGCAGGGCTGCTCGATGCGCTGCATGCGCTCGGCGCGACGGTGATCCGGGCCGGCGTCGATTTTCGCGAGGAGCGCCTGCTGCCCGGCTGGCGCTGGACGCATCGCGATGGCGCCGAGATGACACTGCCGGATCCGGCGCTCGCCGCGCCGGTGCAATACGCCAACGCCGCCACGGCGATCGCCGCCCTGCATGCGCTGGGCCATGGGCTGCTGGGCCAGCAGCCGGAGCATGCGGTTGCCACGGCGCTGCGCGAGGTGTCGGTGGCCGCGCGGTTGCAGTCGCTGGGCGGCGACCCGGCGCTGTACGTGGATGTCGGTCACAACCCGCAGGCGGCGCGCGCACTGGCGCAGTGGCTGGATGCCGTGCCGCACGGCCCTGTGCATGCGGTGTTCGGCGCGCTGTCGGACAAGGACGTGGCTGGCGTGATCGGTGCGCTGGGAGCGCGCATCGACCGCTGGCACCTGGCCGGGCTGGAGCGCGATACGCCGCGCGGCCTGCCGGCGCACGCGTTGGCCGATGCCCTGGTTGCCGGCCGGCCCGACGCCCGGTTCGACCTGCATCCCGGCGTGGCCGAGGCGCTGGATGCAGCACGGACAGCCGCGCGCCCGGGCGAGACGATCCTGGCTTTCGGCTCGTTTTTCGTCGCCTCGGCGGTGCTCGCCGCGGATCGCGCCTGAACGCAGGCGCCCAGCGGTTTCCGGCGGCCGGGGTGCGCCGGGTATAATTCCGCCGCTTCGCGCCGCGCCCGCCACCCCTGGAGCCCGTCTTGAAAATTCGCCTGCTGGGAGCCGCTGTTCTCATCGCGCTGCTGGTCCTCGTCGTCCCGATGTTCTTTCCGAGCCATCCGCCGACGGCGCCGGGCGACCAGTCGGTAAGCCTGGCGATCCCGCCGGCGCCGGATCGCGACCTCAAGACCCGCACGATGAGCCTGAATCCGGATGCCTCCGCGCCAGCGATTGCGGCAAGCGCCGGCGCGACCGTCATTCCCGCCGCCAACAACGGCAGCAGCGACCGGCTCGCCACGGTCGACATCCAGTCCCATCGCCCCACCGACGTGGAGACCGGCGCCGCTGCTGCCGCCACGGCAGCACCCGTCGCACAGGCTGCGCCGACCCCGGCGGCGCCCGCTGCCAATCAGCCGGTGATCCAGCCGCAGCCGCCGGCGGCGAAAGCCGGCACCCCGCCAAAAGCCGTCCCGAGCGCGCCGGCCGCCAAGCCCGTGCCGGAGCCGGCTACGCCGCCGGCGACCGGCGCGCGAGGCAGCTTCACGTTGAACCTGAGTGCCTATGCCTCCACCAGTGGCGCCGCCAGCCTGGTGCAGAAGGTGCGTGCGCTGGGCTATCCCGCGCGCAGCCACGCCATCCACCAGGGGGGCAGGACGCTCACCGCGGTGGAGGCCGGCCCATTCCCGTCGCGCACCGCGGCCGAAAGCGCGCGGCTGAAGATCACCCAGAGCATCGCCGGCGTGCCGGCAAAGCTGGAGAGTGGCGCCAGCACCCCTGCGGGCGACGAGCCGGCCGGTGCACCGGCCAAGGCCGGCCGGGCCGGTGGCTGGGCGGTGCAGGTGGCCGCCATGAGCGGTCAGTCCGACGCCATCGCGCTGCGCGACAAGCTTCGCGCGAACGGCTTCGACGGCTTCGTCGACTCGGTCAGCGTGGGTGGCAAGAGGCTCTGGCGCGTACGCGCCGGGCCGCAGACCCAGCGTGACGACGCGCTGCGCGTGCGCGAGCAGATCAAGTCCAGGCTTGGCCTGTCCGGCAACGTCGTCAGCGTGCCCTGACCGCCTCTCGCTCCGGAGCTTTCGCAGGATGAACTGGGCCGACTACGCCATCGCTGCGGTGATCGCCATTTCGGTGCTGGTCGGCCTGTGGCGCGGGCTGGTGGCAGAGGTGCTGTCGCTGGCGATCTGGATCGGCTCGATCTGGGTCGCCTGGGCGTTCGGACCGACCGTTGCCGGCTATTTCGAGCACAGCATCCACACGCCCGAGCTGCGCCTGGTGGCCGGCTACGGCTTGTGCATCGTCGGCGTGCTGATCGTCGGTGCGCTGGTCAATGCGGTCTTCCACCGGCTGGTGGTCGGCGCCGGCTTGTCCGGGCCGGACCGCGCGCTGGGCATGCTGTTCGGCTTGGCCCGCGGTGCGCTGCTGGTGGCGCTGATGGTGTTCCTGCTCGGCTTCACCGCCGTGGTGCGCGAGCCGTGGTGGCACCAGTCGCTGCTGCTGCCGCAGTTTCAGGGCGTGGCAAATGCAGTGGGTCACTACCTGCCGGCGAGCACCGGACGCTATCTGCAGCCGGCGCCTGACGCAAAGGTTGGCCTACCCAAGCTGCCCAGCGCGGAAGCGGCCGCCAAGCTGCTTGATGCGCATGGCGGTGCGGCGGCGCAGTTGTCAGGTCAGCTTCGTGCCGCCTTGCGCGGACCATCCCCGGCACCCACATCCACTGCTCCAACGCCCCCTTCCCCCGTACCGGCCCAGGCCGGCGCGTCCACGCATCAGTAATCGCAGTACCCCACGCAGGCATCGAAATCATGTGCGGAATCATCGGCATTGTCGGCATCACCGAGGTCGCCTCGGCGCTCTATGACGGCCTCACCGTCCTCCAGCACCGTGGCCAGGATGCCGCGGGCATCGCCACCGTGGATGGATCCCGCCTGCGCCTGCACAAGGGCAACGGGCTGGTGCGCGACGTGTTCAACCAGAACTCGATGAGCCGCCTGCGCGGGCGCATCGGCATCGGTCACTGCCGTTATCCCACGGCGGGCTCGGAAGGGGTCGACGAGGCGCAGCCGTTCTACGTGAATTCGCCGTACGGCATCGCCTTCGCGCACAACGGCAACCTGGTGAATACCGACGCGCTGCGCAAGGAGATGTTCGAGGACGACCGGCGCCACATCAACACCGATTCCGACTCCGAGGTGCTGCTCAACGTGCTGGCGCACGAACTGCAGATCCAGGAGCGCATGGCGATCACCCCGGACAACATCTTCAAGGCGGTTGCCGGCGTGCACGCGCGCGCCAAGGGCGGTTACGCCTGCATCGGCCTGATCCTCGGCTACGGCCTGATCGCCTTCCGCGATCCCAACGGCATCCGTCCGCTGGTGCTTGGCGAGCGCGTCACCGACGACGGCCGCGAGTACGCGGTGGCGTCCGAGTCGGTGGCGCTGGACGTGCTGGGCTTCAAGCGCCTGCGCGACATCGAGCCGGGCGAGGCGGTGGTGATCACCGACGACGGCCAGTTGTTCAGCCGCCACTGCGCCGAGGCCGCGGTGCATGCGCCATGCATCTTCGAATATGTCTACCTGGCCCGCCCGGACTCGATGATCGAGGACGTGTCGGTGTACAAGGCGCGCCTGCGCATGGGCGAGAAGCTGGCACAGAAGATCATGCGCCTGCGTCCGGACCACGGCATCGACGCGGTGATCCCGATCCCCGACACCTCGCGCACCGCCGCCAGCGCGCTGGCCGGCGCACTGGGCGTGCCGTTCCGCGAGGGCCTGGTGAAGAACCGCTACGTCGGTCGCACCTTCATCATGCCGGGGCAGGGCGACCGCGTGAAATCGGTGCGCCGCAAGCTCAACGCGGTGGACCTGGAGTTCCGCAAGAAGACCGTGCTGCTGGTCGATGACTCGATCGTGCGCGGCACCACCTCCAAACAGATCATCCAGATGGCCCGCGACGCCGGCGCCAAGCGCGTGTACTTCGCCTCGGCGGCGCCGCCGGTGCGCTACCCGAACGTCTACGGCATCGACATGCCGTCGGCGCACGAGCTGGTCGCTGCCGGCAAGACCGAGCAGGAAGTCGAGCAGATGCTCGGCGCCGACTGGCTGATCTATCAGGATCTGGACGACCTGGTCTGGGCGGTGCAGGACGGCAACGAGGACCTGAAGCAGTTCGATACGTCGTGCTTCTCCGGCGAGTACGTCACCGGTCTGGAACAGAATTACCTGCAACAGATCGAGCTGATGCGCTCGGACGACGCCAAGGCGGCCCGGCGCACCGCCTGAGCCGATCCCACGTAGGAGCTCGCTCGCGGGCGATGCTTTTTTTGGCTTCGATGTGTATCAGGAGCAGAAGCATCGCCCGCGAGCGGGCTCCTACTGCACGATATCCATGACCGATCTGCACGCCGCCGCCAAGCGCTGCCTCGACACCACCGATCCGGCGGAGAAGCTGCGCCTCACCCATCAGGCGTGGCAGGCGCTGCTGGTCGGGGAGCTGACGCCTGACCCGCACGCGCCGGCGCCGTCGCCGATCGGTGCCCCGGGGCGTCCGGCGAGGCCACGGCTGGTACCGGTGCGCAACGTCCCGCAGCGCGGCCTGGGCACGCCGGCCGGGCGCGCCGCGCTGGTCCACGCGGTGGCGCACATCGAATTCAACGCGATCAATCTGGCCTGGGACGCGGTCTACCGCTTCCGCGGCATGCCTGCCGGCTACTACCGCGACTGGGCTAGTTGTGCGCACGATGAAGCTCGGCACTTCGCCCTGCTGACCGGGCGGCTGGCCGAGCTGGATCATGCCTACGGCGACTTCGATGCGCACAACGGCCTGTGGGAGATGGCCGAGAAGACCGCCCACCACGACACTGCCCGCATGGCGCTGGTGCCGCGCGTGCTCGAGGCGCGAGGGCTGGATGTGACGCCGGGCATCATCGAGCGGCTGACCGCGGTCGGCGACGCCCGGACTGTGGCGATTCTTGAGGTGATCCTGCACGAGGAGGTGGCCCACGTGGCCGCCGGTACGCGCTGGTTCCACTGGTGCTGTGCGCGCGACGGCGTGGAACCGCGGGACACCTTCATCGGGCTGCTGCGGCAGTACATGGGCCCCGGCCTGCGCGGACCGTTCAACCACGAAGCGCGTCTGCGCGCCGGCTTCGACGCCGAGGAAATGGATCGCCTGCTGGAACTGGCGAGCACCTGAACGCACGCTGCGCTGCAACTTTCGCTGCGCCCAACAGGCGGGTACGGTCGTTCGGGTCGCCGCCGGAATCGCCGGATCGCGATTCCGCCGCGACAGCCGATCCCCACCGGAGGAGCTGCCATGCTGAGCGTGTCCGAAGCTGCCGAACTGAATGTGCCCGCGGACGTCGTCTGGAAGACGCTGGGTGATTTCGGCGCTGCCGATCGTTACCTCGACCTGGTCGAGCGTTGCGAACTGCAGCGCAACGGAGGCAGCGTGGAGCGTCTGCTCCACCTGCGCGGGGGCGGCCTGGTGCACGAGCGTCTGGTGCTGGCCTGCCCGCACGACCGCGCGCTGCGCTACACCATCGTCGATTCCCCGCTACCGGTGGCCGATTACGTCAGCACGGTGCGCGTGGATGCGATCGACGGCGGTCGCTGCCGCGTGAGCTGGTCGGCCACCTTCGACCCGCAGGGGGCCGCCGAGGAGCAGGCGCGCGACGCCGTCGCCGCGATCTACCGCATGGGTTTCGACGGACTGCGTCGGTTGCATGCCGCGTAGGTCCGTCATCGCCAGGGAGGCATCGTCATGCGGAAGCGCGACATTCCTGGTGCCGGCGCGCTCACGCCGGAGCAGTTGAAAGGCATCTCGCAGACCTTCTGCGGCGTGCTCGACGCGATGGGGGCCGGGTGTCCAGTGGGTGCACGGCTACGTCACCGGCGACAAGGTGTGCTGCGTCTACATCGCGCCGGACGAGGCCGCCGTGTGCGAGCACGCCGGCCGGGGCGGCTTTCCTGCCAACGAGGAAACTCCGGTCCACGCCATCATCGATCCGACCACGGCCGAATGACGGGTACAAAAAAGCCGGCGCGAGGCCGGCTTTTCCGTCGAATTTTGGTCGGGGAGACAGGATTCGAACCTGCGACTTCTACGTCCCGAACGTAGCGCTCTACCAGGCTGAGCTACACCCCGTGGGAGC
>JABLTH010017056.1_pt1 | contig 20651 bp, 15 predicted proteins | sample 7875711 | NCBI WGS metagenome assembly JABLTH01 (sample SAMN14941262, study PRJNA633318) | bioreactor metagenome | isolation source: bioreactor | place: China | collected 2019-03-05 | reverse complement strand
GCACTTGTCCTTGCCGCCCGCCACGCCGATGACCGTGCAGCCCTTGAGCTTTGCCAGTTGGCCGACTACGGAGCCGACGGCGCCGGACGCTGCATCCACACACACCGTTTCGCCCGCCTTGGGTTCGCAGATCTTGTTCAGGCCGTACCAGGCTGTCATGCCCGGCATGCCAACGACGCCGAGATAGGCCGACAACGGGATATGCGTCGTGTCCACCTTGCGGATGTCACCGCGACCGGTCGCCGTCGAGTAGAGCTGCCAGCCACCCATGCCGACGACTTTGTCGCCGACCGCGAAGGCCGGGTTACGCGACTCGATCACCTCACCGACGGTGCCGCCGATCATCGTTTCGTTCAGCGGTTGCGGCTGGGCGTAACTCTTGGCATCGCTCATGCGACCCCGCATGTAGGGGTCGAGCGAGAGGTAGGCGTTCTTGATGCGCACATGGCCGTCGTCGAGCGGCGCCAGCGCGGCCTCCTCCAGACGGAAATTCTCGGCCGACGGTGCGGTGGTGGGGCGCGAGGCCAGGACGATTCGTTGGTTATTCATGCTTGCGTATCCTTCGATTCGGTAAATGCCTCCCCTGCAGCGCAGGGGAGGTGGCGCGAAGCGCCGGAGGGGTCATGCAGCGGCGGCCGCAACTCAATCAACCCCTCTGTCGCCGCAGGCGACATCTCCCCGGCGTTGCAGGAGAGACTTTCGAAGAGTCATTCGTCGACCCCTTAGCCCCCAGTCACTGCCGACACACCGCCATCAACCGCCAGCGTCTGCCCGGTGATGTGTTTGCCAGCGTCGGACGCGAACAGCAGCGCCGCGCCCTTCAAGTCTTCATCGTCGCCAATGCGCAGCAGCGGCGCGTGCTTGGCGATCTCGTCGCTGCCGCCTGCGGCCTGCATCAAACCCTTGGTCATCTTGCTCGGGAAGAAGCCCGGCGCCAGCGCGTTGACACGAATGCCGTAGCGTCCCCATTCGGCTGCCAGTGTGCGGGTGAAATTGATCACCGCCGCCTTCGATGTGTTGTAGGCAATGGTCTTCATGAACGGTGGATTGCCACCCAGACCCGCAATCGAGGCCACGTTGATCACGCTACCCGTCTTGCGCGGGATCATGCTGGCCTTGCCAATCGCTTGCGTGAGCACGAAGATGCCGCGCACGTTGAGGTTCATCACCTTGTCCCACGCCTCCAGCGGGTGATCCTCCGCCGGTGCGCCCCAGGTGGCACCGGCGTTGTTGACCAGAATGTCCACCTCGCCGAGGCGGTTGATCGCCTCACCCGCCAGCGCCAGCGCGCCCTGCGTATCGCCGCAGTCGGCAGCTATCGCCGATGCGTCGATACCAGCAGCCTTCAGCTCGGCCACCGCCTCATCGAGCTCAGCCTGTTTGCGCGACGACAGGACGACCTTCGCTCCGGCCTCGCCGAGCGCATGCGCAATCTGCAAGCCGAGGCCGCGCGAGCCACCTGTAATGAGGGCGTTTTTGCCGGTGAGGTCGAACAGATTCTTGATGTTGCGGGCGGTCATGAAATCCTCCTGAAAAACTTGAACTCGTTACTTGTCTCGGTTCTGCAGCCATATCACCAGCAGCATCAGACCGCAGCCGAGAATGGCCGTGGTCCAGCCCCAGGCCGTGCCCTGCGCGCCGAGAAATCCGCCGGCGAACATCAGCACGGCGCCGATCATGCGCAATACGTCATCACGTTTCATCAAAATGCCTCCAGTGAAATACTGGCGCAAGTCATATCACGGCTGCTGACCACGCCGAGCCAGGCGTCGATTTTGGGCAATTCGTAATGGAAGAAGTAGCGCATGGCGGCGCGCTTGCCTTCAATGAAGGGCGCGTGGCGATTGTCGCTGGCAGCAGGCAAGGCAAGGACAACATCAAGCCAGATCCACGCCAGTACCGTGTGGCCGAACGCCTGCAGGTACGGTGTGGCGTTCGCCAGCGCTTCGGTCGGGTTGCCGGTGGACCACGCCGCCTTGGTGGCAGCGCCGACGCGCTGCAGTGCGCGCGCGAGCGCCTGCGCGTGATCGGCCAGCGCGGGCTCGTGCGGCCCGTTGGGCGCGTGATGCGCCTTCATGATGGTGTCGTTCATGCGCGTGGCGAGCAGCGCGAGGCCCTTGCCGCCCTCCATCACCACCTTGCGCCCGAGCAGATCGAGCGCCTGAATGCCGTGTGCGCCCTCGTGGATCATGTTGAGCCGGTTGTCGCGCCAGTATTGCTCGACCGGGAAGTCACGGGTGTAGCCGTAGCCGCCGTGAATCTGGATCGCCAGCGAATTCGCCTCCAGGCACCATTCGCTCGGCCAGCTCTTGGCGATGGGCGTCAGCACTTCGAGCAGCAGCTTTGCATCGGCAACGGCATCGCCTTCGCCGGTATGTGATTCGTCCACCAGCCGCGCACAGTAAAGCTCCAGCGCCAGCGCGCCTTCCGCATAGGCCTTTTGCGCGAGCAGCATGCGCTTCACGTCAGCGTGCTCGATGATCGGCACCGGCTTCTGCTCGACGTTCTTGCCGCCCACGCCAATCGGCCGCCCCTGAACGCGCTGCCTGGCGTAATCGAGTGAAGCCTCGTATCCGGCCATGCCCAGCATGGTCGCCGCCAGGCCAACGCCGATACGCGCCTCGTTCATCATGTGGAACATGCATGAGAGGCCGCCACCGGGTTTGCCGACCAGATAACCAATCGCGCCTGCCTTGCCACCCGGCGTGAACTTGCCCTCGCCAAAGTTGAGCAGCGTGTTGGTGGTGCCGCGCCAGCCGCACTTGTGATTGAGGCCGGCGAGCGTGACGTCGTTGCGCTCGCCCAGCTCAACGCTCAAGTCCCCATCCGTTCGTGGTGAGCCTGTCGAACCATGAACATTCACGAGCTTCTTCGGCACGATGAATAGCGAGATCCCCCGCGTGCCCGGCACCAGTTTGCCGTCGGCATCCGGGATCTTCGCCAACACCAGATGCACGATGTTCTCGGTGATCTCATGCTCGCCGCCCGAAATCCACATCTTGTTGCCGGTCAGCCGGTAGCGCGGGCCGAGCGCGTCGTTCTCATCGTCCAGCTCGGCGCGTGTCGCGATGTCGGACAGCGACGATCCCGCCTGTGGTTCGGACAGGCACATGGTGCCCATCCAGCGCCCCGCAAACTCGTTCTTGGCGAAAACTTCCTTTTGCAACGGCGTGCCGTGCACCATCAGCAGGTTCGCATTGCCGGTGGTCAGCATCGCCCAGCTGATGCTCACCGACGCCTTGCTGAAAATCGAATGCGCCGCCGCTTCCACCGTGTACGGCAACTGCATGCCGCCGATCTCGTAGTCCTGCGCGGCCGACAGCATGCCGGACTCGGCGTACGCGGCCCAGGCCTCATGCGTCGCCTGCGGCAATACCACACGCAAGGTGCCATCGGGCTCCGTCTCGGTGCGCGGCTCTTCGGTGTCGACGAGGCGGTTGAACGGCGCGTACTTGGCCTTGGCAATTTTCTCGGCGGTATCAAGCACCGCAGCGAAGGTATCGACGCTGTGGTCAGCAAAGCGCGCCCGCGAGCAAAGCTCACTCACCTTGAGCCAGTCGTTCAACAGGAAATCCAGCGTAGCCCGCACTCGAAGCCTCCGTTCTGCGTAGTTGGGTTTGTGCATCAGCTTTTTGCTGAAAGCCTTATTTCATGTGGGCTCAGAGCTGGTTTTTTCATAAAGTCAACTAGTGCCGATATCTCATTCGTCGCCCTATGCCGACGCCGTTTTATGAGAAAACTGTCAGGTTGGAACCTAGTTGTCCACCTTACGAATATTGCCTACCCTACAGCAGCTAGGCGGCGGCTAACCAGCCCGCGCCAACTGCGATCACGAGCAAATATGTGAGTCCCACCGACAGCACCAAAAAATTCGTCATATCTCGCATTTCCGTGGCATCGCGCAGTAGCTTTAGCGCTTGAAAAAACGCGAACGGCACGGTGCACAGACCGACGACAGTGAGCGCCAGTAGCAAAAGCAAGAAGAACGGCAAGAAAGGTCCGTGCGGGTTCACCAAATCTGGTACAACTCGCCCAAACAGCACAATCGCGCCAAGCAAAAGTCCGGTCGCGAGCGGAATCAGAGTCAACTGCCTGTATGGAAATCGATTCATCGCCGCGACTCGGTTTGCGCCACTACGCCACCTCAAAGATCCCCGCTGCCCCCATCCCGCCACCAATACACATCGTCGCGCACACGAGTTTCGCGCCACGGCGCTTGCCTTCGATCAGCGCGTGACCGACGAGGCGCTGGCCGCTCATGCCGTACGGGTGACCGACAGCGATGGCGCCGCCGTTGACGTTGAGCTTGTCCATCGGGATACCCAGCGTGTCAGCGCAGTAGAGCACCTGCACGGCGAAGGCTTCATTGAGTTCCCAGAGGTCGATGTCCTTCACCGACAGACCGAGGCGTTTGAGCAGCTTGGGCACCGCGAACACCGGGCCGATGCCCATTTCGTCGGGATTGCAGCCCGCGACCGCGAAGCCGCGGAAGATGCCGAGCGGTTTGAGGCCACGCTGTTCGGCGAGCTTGCCGTTCATCACCACACAAGCGCCTGCACCATCGCTGAACTGCGATGCGTTGCCCGCACTCACCACACCGCCCGGAACCGCAGTGCGGATGCCTGCGACAGCCTCGTACGTGGTGCCATCACGCAGACCTTCGTCTTTCGACACGGTGACCTGTTTGGTGGTCATGCCGGTCTTCGGATCGGCGACGCCTGCGGTCACCGTGATCGGCACGATTTCGTCGTCAAACTTGCCCGCATCGCGTGCAGCGCAGGCCTTTTGCTGGCTCTCGGCGCCAAAGTGATCCATACGCTCCTTCGCCATGTTGTAGCGCTTGGCGACGTTCTCGGCCGTCTGCATCATGTTCCAGTAAATCGTCGGCTTGTTCTTGTCGAGCCAGGAATCCTTGAACATGTGCAGGTTCATCTCCTGCTGCACGCAGGAGATCGACTCCACGCCACCAGCGACGTAAACATCACCCTCGCCAGCAATGATGCGCTGTGCTGCCATCGCAATGGTTTGCAAGCCCGACGAGCAGAAGCGATTCACCGTGGCACCGGCGACGCTGTCCGGCATCCCGGCGCGCAGTGCGGCCTGGCGCGCGATGTTCCAGCCGGTGGCGCCCTCCGGATTGGCGCAGCCCATCAGCACGTCTTCGACTTCGGCCGGGTCAATGCCGGCGCGCTTCACAGCGTGCTCGATCGCGTGGCCGCCGAGGGTGGCGCCGTGCGTCATGTTGAATGCGCCCTTCCAGCTTTTGGCGAGCGGGGTGCGGGCGGTTGAAACAATTACTGCATCGGTCATGGCATGCCTCGTTTGAAAACTAATTGGCGGACGCTTGGGAAGCCTTGGACGCTTGCGACATCAGGCGATGATAGAAACGGATGGCATCGGCGTAGTTGCTGACGGCGATGCGCTCATTGGTGCCGTGAAAGCGCGGCAGATCGACCGGCTTGGCGACGATGGGCGAGAACTTGAAAATGTGATCGCTCAACTCGCCAAAGTGGCGCGAATCGGTGGCGCCGATCATCAGCCCCGGTGCCACCAGCGCCTCGGGGAACACCTCGCGGATGGTGGTGTTGACGAGCTTGTATTGCGGCGACGTGGTGGGCGAAACTTTGCTCGGATCGCTCGCCTCGTCCATCGCGTAAAGCTCGTATTTCTCTTTGGCCACCACCGACTCAACCTGCGAGCGCACATGCGCAGTCACGCTCTCGCGTGTCTCGCCGGGCAGAATCCGGAAGTTCACCGTCGCCTCGGCCACGCCGGGCAGCACGTTGTCCTTGTTACCGGCGCGCGTGATGGTGGGTGAGGTGGTGGTGCGCAGCATGGCGTTGGTTGCGGCGCCGCCTTCCAGTTGCTTCTGTACCAGCGGCGCGAACAGCCAGAGGTTCGACAGCGCGACGCGCCCGAAGCCACTCATTTCCGGCGCGACCGTGTCAAACATTTCCGAAGCCACGCCGCGGATGCCCGCAGGCAACTGGTTGTCGTCAAGCCGCTTCAATGCGGCACTCATCATGCCGATGGCACTGGTGCCAGCCTTGGGTGGCTGCGAGGAATGGCCCGGCGCGGTGTTGAACTTGAGCACCACCGAGAGGTAGCCCTTCTCGGCAATGCCAATCAGCGCGGCGGGTTTGTTGAGCCCGGCGAGCACGCCGTCGGTGATGACGAGGCCCTCATCAACAATCATGTCGAGACGGACGTTGCGCTCTTTCAAGAGCTTGGCAGTTGCGACAGCGCCGCGCAGGCCACCGACCTCTTCATCAGCACCAAGGTAGAAGTAAACCGTGCGCTCCGGCTTGAATCCGGCAGCAGCAAGCTGCTCTGCAGCCTCCAGTTGCGACATCAGGTTGCCCTTGTTGTCCCAAGCGCCACGGCCCCAGATGAAGCCATCCTTCACGACACCGGAAAACGGTGGCTGCTCCCAGTTCGCCTCAGTGCCGGGCGCTATGGGCACTACATCCTGATGCGAGACAAACATGATCGGCTTGGCAGCAGCATTGCTGCCCTTCCACGTGTAGAGCAGCGACAGTCCACCGACGCGCTCGCGCTGCATCGCGGCGTGCACTTTCGGGAAACGCTGTTCCAGCAAGGCGTGCAACGCCTCAAACTGATCCTGATTGAGCTTGGCATCGTCGTGTGATGACACCGTGGTCAGTTTCACCGCATCGCCCAGGCGCGCCGCCGCAGCGTTCTCGTCGAACGCCAGACGGGCGACTGGTGCAACGGTCAACTGTTTTGAGCCTTTGAGCAGGGTGTTCACCCCGACCACGGCGACCAGCAGTGCAAGCAATGCCAGCAATGCGAACAGCGCCTTTCGTATCATGATCGCGCCTTAGACGAACGATTTGCCTTCGGCGACGAGCTTTTTGATCAGCGGCGCCGGCTCCCAGAACTTCGCGTCATCGAGCGGGTTCTGCTGGAATTTCTTCATCATCTGCGCGACGTTGAACAGGCCGACTTGATTGGCGTAGTTCATCGGGCCGCCGCGATAGACCGGGAAGCCATAGCCGTAGATGTACACGATGTCGATATCGCTCGCCTTGTTGGCGATGCCTTCTTCGAGGATGTGCGCCGCTTCGTTCACCAGCGAGAACACGAGACGATGCACGATTTCATCATCGGAAATCTTGCGTGGCGTAACGCCCAGCGTTTCACGATGTTTGGCAATCATCGCCTCGACTTCAGCGTTCGGGATGGCGTCACGCTTGCCGGCTTGATAGTCGTACCAGCCTTTGCCAACCTTCTGGCCGAAGCGGCCCATCTCACACAACAGATCAGCGGTCTTGCTGTAACGCAGGTTGGGCTTTTCGACATAGCGGCGCTTGCGGATCGCCCAGCCGATGTCGTTGCCTGCAAGGTCACCCATGCGGAATGGGCCCATCGCAAAGCCGAATTTCTCGATGGCCTTGTCCACCTGTTGCGGCGTGCAGCCCTCTTCCAGCAGGAAGCCGCCCTGACGGCCATACTGCTCGATCATGCGGTTGCCGATGAAGCCATCACACACGCCGGAAACAACCGCCACTTTCTTGATCTTTTTCGAGATCGCCATGACCGTGGCGAGCACGTCTTTCGCCGTCTTTTCGCCGCGCACCACTTCGAGCAGCTTCATCACATTCGCGGGCGAGAAGAAGTGCATGCCCACGACGTCTTGCGGGCGTTTGGTGAAGCTGGCGATCTTGTTGACGTCGAGCGTGGAGGTGTTGGACGCGAGGATCGCACCGGGCTTCGCCACGGCATCCAGCGCCTGGAACACCTTTTCCTTGACGCCGATTTCCTCGAACACCGCTTCGATGATGAGGTCGCAGTCTGCGAGCGCCGCGTAATCGAGCGTGCTCGTGAGCATGCCCATGCGTTCGTCAAGTTTTTCCTGCTTCAGTTTCTTCTTGGCGACCTGCGCTTCGTAATTTTTGCGGATGACACCGAAGCCCTTGTCGATGGCTTCCTGCTTCATTTCCAGCACGATCACCGGCACCCCGGCGTTGAGGAAGTTCATCGCAATGCCGCCGCCCATGGTGCCCGCGCCGATGACGCCGACCTTCTTGATGTCACGCGGCTTGGTGTCTTCCGGCACGTCCGGGATCTTGGACGCCGCGCGCTCGGCGATAAACAGGTGGCGCAGCGACACGCATTCCGGCGTGAACATCAGGTTCATGAAGATTTCGCGCTCGGCCTTCATGCCGTCGTCGAACTTCATCTTCGTGGCGTTCTGCACCGCCTCGACACACTTCCTGGGCGCCGGGAAATTCTTGGCCATCGCGGTGACCGTATTCAGCGCGAACTTGAAATAGGCATCGGCCTCCGGGTGACCGACCTTCATGTCGCGCACCAGCGGCAGCGGGCGGACGTCCGCCTTCTCCAGCGCGAAAGCAATCGCGCCCGCCATCAGATCGCCCTCGATGACTTTGTCGAACAGCTTCTGGCCGGGGAAACTCGCGATGAATTCGCTCTTGACCGGTTCGCCCGAGACAATGATGTTGAGCGCGGCCTCGACGCCAATCACTCGCGGCAGGCGCTGGGTGCCGCCCGCACCGGGGATCAGGCCCAGCTTCACTTCCGGCAACGCGATATTCGCGCCCGGTGCGGTGACACGGTAGTGGCAGCCCAGTGCAAGTTCGAGACCGCCGCCCATCGCAACGCTATGGATCGCAGCCACCACGGGCTTCGACGAAAGCTCACAAGCGCGGATCAGCGACAGCAGATTCGGCTCAGCGGCGGCTTTCGGTGAACCGAATTCCTTGATGTCAGCACCGCCCGAAAACGCCTTGCCAGCGCCAGTGACGACGACGGCCTTGACCGCAGCATCGGCATTGGCCTTGTCCAATGCCTCGGCGAAGGCGACGCGCAACGCGTAGGAAAGCCCGTTGACCGGAGGATTGTCGAGCGTGAGGATGGCAACGCCATCGCGTACTTCGTAGCGGGTAGTCATTTGGGAACGAGCCTCCAGAAAATAATGCGTTTCGATGCTCCGGTATGGTCACGCAGGCTGCGCACCGCTGCTGGAGCGTTCACATTCAATCAGCCCGTGAGTTTACGTCGGCGACACATCATGTCATGTCGATGATTGCCCTTTGGAGCGAGCGCACCAAACGTGGCGTAGGCGCCGTGAACCCGCCGGACGTTGAATGCGGCTGAGTTAATGTTTCGCCTGTATGAAAACCGTTTTCAAAATTGACGTGCAGTTTGGCGACTGCGACCCGGCCGGTATCGTGTTCTTCCCGAACTTTTCGAAATGGATGGATGCTGCTTCGCTGTACTTTTTTGTAAGCCACGGTGTACCGCCCTGGCGTGAACTGGTGAAAACCACCGGCATCATCGGCACGCCGCTGCTGGAGATCAACACCCGCTTCATGAAGCCGGCAACCTACGGCGAATCAATCGAGATACATACCGAGATCACCGAGTGGCGCCCCAAGGTCTTCATCATGCAGCACATTGTGATGCGCGGCGAGACGCTGCTCTGTGAGGGCACGGAGATACGCGCGTTTTGCGTCCGCGACGGCGACCGCATCAAGGCGATTGAGGTCCCTGCGGACATCAAGGCACGTTGCGCAGCGTAAGGTCGCGCGAATTGGCGACTCAATTGATCGTCTCGGCTGCGCGATGACATGCAGGATTCGTCGCAGCACTTGAGGGCCGAATTTCTCATTCCAACGCCATAACGACTCAGACAACCTTAATACAACTTGAAAATTGACAGGTCAGCGACGCTCGCTTGACCTATCATTTCCGGTTCAACATTCTGGTTTTCATTCACTGGCGCCACATGGCATCCGAGAGCAAGGAACGCCGCCAACACACACGACGTGCCACCCGACTTGGCGGGCGCGTCAGCATCGGCCAACGCGAAGCGGTTACAGCCGAGGTGCTTGACTACAGCGATGCCGGCCTGTTTGTAGGCAACTTGAGCCGCCCACTGGCCGACACCGAAGCTGACAGCCTTGTCGGCGACCCCGTTTCGCTGACCATCCCGCTGCTTGGCCGTGATACCCGCGGCGAGGTGCATATCCGCGGATTGGTCGCGCACGCCAGCGCCGAAGGGATAGGCATTGACGTACCCGACCTCGATGACGACGCGTTGTTCAGCCTGCACCTTTCTGCCAACGAGTACGGCAAACGCAAAGGCACATCACGTGAAGGTGCCAGCATGCATGGCGCGCTCGATCGTGGGCAGGTCGGCCCCCTGCGCGACCAGTGCGCAACGATATTTGACGAATTTCTGGCTACGGTAATACCGGATGTGTTGCGGCGGGCGGCGGAGTCGCTCGGCGAGCATGCCGACAACGCTCGCGACGCAGCCTCGCGCACATTGTTTGCCGACAGTGCACAGGTACTCAAGGCGCAGCAGGCAACACTGACGGAGGCCGTGCTTTCGCGTCTGCAGCGCCGCGTGAAGCTGTTCGGCGCCGATAGTGAAACGGCGGCCCTGATACGACGCAGCTCCGGGCTGGAGCTGATGGCCGACGAAGATCTCGACGATCTGCTGGCACAAACGACGCTGATTGCCTCAGTCGAAGCCAGCATCGTGCCGCAGCTCAATGAATTCGAGCAGCGATATGGCCGCCTGGTCGGGCAAAAGGTAACTCGTCAAAACAATCCGTTTGGCCTGGAATCAATATGCCAGGGATTTCGTGACGGCGTCCGCACGCTACGACTGCCAGACGAGGCACGTGCACTCTTCACGCCAGCGCTACAGGCATCTCTTGAGTTGCGGGTGGCAGCACTATTCGGTTGCCTGAACCGGACACTGGCAACGCTACGCACCGAAGCAATCTCCAGCGTGTCGCCAGCGACGATGGCGGCGATGCCTTCGGCGGGCAGTGGAGCGGCCGGCAGGAGCGGCGGCATTGGCGGCCCCTTCCCGGCCCTGCAGGGGGCGCCTTCCGCGCAAGCTGGCGCGGCTGGTGGCATTGGTGCGAGTAACCGGCTGCTGGCCGACGCTGCGCGCAGCGTCCCGCTGTCCGGAGGCGGTGGTTCAGCCGTGTCGCAGTCGGCTGCAGGCCCCGACGCCGGTCGTCTGCTGGACGTGGTGGGCCGGCTGGACGACAGCGCCCGCGCACTGGCACATGGGCTGGACGCCGTCGGCGCACAGGTCGACGGCGCGCAGGCGGTCAATACCGCAATCGCGGAGGCCAGTCTTGGCGAGTTGGTGCGGGCAATCGACCGGCTCTCGCTGGAGCAGCTTCGCAGTCCACGCCTGGGGCCGCAAGGCCCGTCGGTGGTTGACCAGCTCAAGACGCGCCTGCTTGACGCCAGCGCGGGCGAACAGCGTCGACTCACCAGCAGTATTGAACGCACTCTCGCCACCACCAGCGATCTTGTTTCCCGCTCGCTGGCGAATCTGATCCCCGATTCGCCCGTCGACTCCCTGCTGCGTCGCCTGGAACGGACGCTGCTCAAGGTATCAATCACTGATCCGACATTTCCGGGCTGGGCGGAGCACCCGGCACGACAGGTAGTCAACCTGATCGACCAGTATTCGATGGCAGCGGACGACTCGGGCCGATTCTTCGACGAGAAGCTGCATCGCAACCTCAATGCCCTGGTGGATCGCGTGTGCGAACGCGCCGACGAGGACCCGCGCATCTTCGAAGTGGTGCGCAACAGCCTGATTCAGGATCTCGAAGGCATACGCCTCGCCCGCCGCGGCCGGGTCGAACGCCTGCAGGAGGCTTTGGCCGGGCGCGATCGTATTCGCCAATCTCGCGAGCGCGTCGAGGGCGCGTTGCAGAAGCGGCTGTCAGGGCGACGATTGCCACGCAACGTGCTGCGCCTGCTCGATACCGGCCTCAAGCACTATCTCGTGCTCGTTGCCCTGCGTGCCGGGCCGGACGAGACCGAATGGAGTGATAGTCTGCACTTGGTAGACCGCCTGTTCCAATGGTTCGATCCGTCGACCGATCCTCGTGAGGATGGCAACCTGCTGCTCGGCGATATCGAGCGGCAGCTCGCCACCGTAGTGGTTGATCGCCAGGAGTTGACACGAATCACCGGCAGCCTGACTGAAGTCCTGGGCGCCCCCCCTGGTGCAGCCGCCGACAACTGGGATCTGGTCGCGGTGCCGCAATTCGGTGACGCTCACAAAGCCACTCGTGATCCGGAATTGCCGAAGGCTATCTCCGGCATGCGGATTGCCGACTGGTGGGAATTTACGGTCGATCGAGCCAAAGTGCCGATGCAATTGATCTGGCTGGGGCGCGGTGGTGATGACTTTGCGTATACCAACCGCTCGGCAACCAGCAAGCTGGATGTGTCAGCCGCTGATCTCGCGCGCCGCATCGAAAACGGCAGCGCCCGCCCGGGCGCCGATCTTGATCTACCGGTGCTCGATCGCTCGGAATTCTCGCTGCTCGACGAAACCTACCGCAGCCTGCTGGCGCGAGCGACGCACGAGCGCAACACCGGCCTGATGAATCGCAAGGGATTCCTGCACCAGCTCTCGCAGATGTCGATCGCAGCCAATCCGGCAAGCAGCCAGGAGCACGTGCTTTGTGTGCTGGAATTTGACCAGTTCCGTCTGCTTGATCAATCCTGGGGCAACGAAGCGACTGAACGACTCGCAGGTGAGCTGGCCGCTGTCGTTCGTACCTATGCCCCAGCTGATTCGACGGTAGCGTCGCTGCGCGACGATTCGATCGGAGTTCTGCTCGCCGGAAGAACACTGTCCGATGCTGAGGCCGTGGTTGCCGACCTGGTGCGGCAGTTGAGCGACTATCGCTACGAGTTTGGCGGCCGCACGTATCGAATTGGCGTGAACATCGGCTACGTCAGTTTCGTCCCCCACGAATGCACCGGACTGGACGCACTTCGGCGCGCGGACCTGGCGGCCACGGCGTCGCACAGCAGGGGACGCAATGCCAGTCAGGCGTATGTCTCCGACTCACCCGACCTGCTGAGTCACGCTTCACTGGCCGACTGGGCAGGAAGGGCCGATACCCTTCTCGCCGGTGGCGGGTTGTTCCTGCGATGCCAGCTTGTGCAGCCAGTCGTGCGAACTGACGTACAACAGGATAAACCGCTGCCGTACTACGAAATCCTGCTTGGTCTGTCACATGATGATGCCTCCGGCGAAAGTCCGGATACGCAGGGCTTCATCGCTTCGCTCGAGGAACTGGGCCGCGCCCATGAAATTGATCGCTGGGTGCTTGAACACGTGTTTGACTGGATGGCCGCGAATCTGGCGGCTCTCGATCACGTCAGTGGCCTGGCAGTGAATCTCTCGGCACAGTCGATCGCTCGCACCGACTTTTCTGCCTGGCTGCGCGACGCTCTGGCACAGCGCGGAGCACTTGCGCACAAGTTGGTCTTCGAGATCACTGAGACTGCCGCCATCGCAGGCTACGGCATCGCGCAGGAGTTCATCCGGGAGATGCGCCGCTTCGGTTGCCGCTTTGCGCTCGACGACTTCGGTAGCGGCTACACCTCCTACGCACACCTCAAGAATTTGCGCACCGACATCCTGAAAATCGACGGCAGTTTCGTTCGTGACATGATTACCAGCGAAAGCGACGTAGCGATGGTCAAGTCGATGAGCGACATCGCCCATGTGCTGGGAATGAAGACGGTCGCCGAGTGGGTCGAGCAGCCAGAGGTACTCGCCCTGCTGGCTGAGGGCGGTATCGACTATGCGCAAGGCTATGCAATCGAACGTCCATTCCGGCTGGAACTCCTGGCCAGCCGGATCCTGACTACGAATGCCGCGTCACAAGACAGCATCGGGCAATTTGACGCGGTGGCCGGCGCCGCCAGTTGATCGCGTCGATGTAGCAGCTTTTGGTGCCAATCGCCAGCCTGTATGGCATGGGCGCGTATTCGACGAACAACCGACTTCACGAGAAATCGCCGGTAAGCCCGCGCCAAATGGCCGTTTGCTTGAAAAGCTGTTCCCGAGTGCGGGCGCCGGTGTACGGGCGGCAAGCCATCATATCCCGGCGACAAAGGGCAATGGGATAGCCTAAACCTCCAGCCACTCCTTGCGGATGTTGGCATCGGCTTTTAGCTCCGCCGGTGTGCCCTCGAACACGATGCGGCGGTCGCCCATCACGTAGACGCGGTCGGAAATCTGCAGCGCGATGGCGAGCTTCTGCTCGACCAGCACCACGCTGATGCCGCGGCGTTTGAGCTCCTTCAGATACTCGGCGACCAGTTGCACGATGGCAGGTGCCAGCCCTTCGGTCGGTTCGTCGATCATGATCAGGTCCGGGTCGCCCATCAGCGTGCGGCACAGCGTCAGCATCTGTTGCTCGCCGCCTGAGAGTACACCCGCTTCGGTGTGCTGCCGCTCACGCAGACGTGGAAACATCTTGTACATGTCTTCGAACGACCAGCGGCTGGACTTTTTGCCACCCTTCTCGCCAAGCATAAGGTTCTGGTGTACCGTGAGCTTGGGAAAGATGTCTCGGCTCTCTGGCACATAGCCCAGGCCCAAATGGGCAATTTCATAGGCTTTCATGCCAAGGATGTTTTTACCGCGCCACAGCACTTCGCCCCGGTTGTCGACCATGCCCATGATCGCCTTGACCGTCGTCGAACGGCCAGCGCCATTGCGGCCGAGCAGCGCGACAATCTCGCCCTCTTTCACATGCAGGTTGACCCCCTGCAGAATGTGGCTCTTGCCATAGAAGGCGTGCAGTTCCCTGACTTCCAGTGCAATCTTGTCTGCGCTCATACTGCAGCTCCTTCAGCCGCAGTTTCGGCCTCAAGCACCGCGCCGAGGTAGGCTTCCTTCACCTTCGGATCGGCACGTACCTTGTCCGGCGTGTCAAACGCGATCACCTCGCCGTACACCAGCACCGCGATACGGTCGGCGAGCCCAAACACCACTCCCATGTCGTGCTCTACCGTGAGCAAGGTCTTGCCGACGGTGACGTTGCGGATCAGATGCACAAAGCGGTCCGTCTCACTGTGACTCATCCCTGCTGTTGGCTCATCAAGCAGGATCACGTCACCTCCACCGGCGATGGTGATGCCGATCTCCAGTGCGCGCTGTTCGGAATAAGTCAGTAGCGAGGCCGGCACATCGCGTCGGCGCTTGAGTTCTATCGAAGCCATCAACGCCTCAGTGCGGTCGTTGAGCTCGGTCAGCTTCGAGAGCGGCTTCCAGAAGCTGTACTTCTGGCCACTGGCGTAGAGTGCGGCTGCACGCAGGTTCTCGAACACCGTCAGGCGCGAGAAGATGTTGGTGATCTGGAAGCTGCGCGCCAAGCCACGGCGATTGATCTCGTAGGGCCGTTTGCCCACGATGTCTTCGCCGTTGAGCCTGATGCTGCCGCTGCTGGGCTCAAAGCGCCCGCTGATCAGATTGAACAGCGTGCTTTTGCCGGCGCCATTCGGTCCGATCACGGCGACACGTTCGCCTTTCCGGACCGCGAGATCGACGCCACGGATGATTTCGGTCTTGCCAAAGCGCTTGGTAACCGCGGCGAGTTCTAGTGCGATGGGGGCGTTACTGTGGCTCATACGATGGCTGCCTCTGCCTTCTTGATGGCCTCGGCAATACGTTCCTCGCCGTCGTCCCACACTTTTTTGAACTTGCGGCGCCAGACCTCAAAACCAAAGCCACCAATCAGCAGCACCGCGATTGCGGTCACCCACGACAGGCTGCTCGCCGCATCCAGTGGAATTTTCGCTACAGTCAGCGCGGAGCCCGAACCCGCCGCGACCTGGATCTGGTAGAGCATCTCGACAATCGCCGCGAATCCCCACAACGCGATCAGCCCGAAAAACAGCATGCCGGCATAGGGCCAGCGCATCTTGCGCCACTCACCGTACTTCACCCGGCGCAGGTTGAGCATGATCAGGGCCGAAAATCCGCCCGGTGCGTAGACCACCATGATCAGGAACACGATGCCAACATAGAGCTGCCACGCCTTGGTGAACTCGGACAGCACCACCAGCGCGAAGATCAGCAGGATGGAGCCAATGATGGGCCCGAAGAAGAATCCGACGCCACCGAGGAAGGTAAACAGCAGATAGCCGCCAGATCGCACACCGTGCAGCAAATCAGCGGTAGCGGCTTCAACGTTGATCGCCGTGAGTCCACCAGCAACGCCCGCGAAGAAGCTTGAGGCCATCACGATCAGGTAGCGCACCCACCGCGTGTCATAGCCGACGAATTCGGCCCGCTCGGCGTTGTCGCGCACCGCGTTGGCGATGCGGCCCAGCGGGGTCTGGGTAAAGGCATACATCGCTGCCGTGCACACGAATAGGTAGATCGCAATCAGGTAGTACACCTGAATCTGCGGTCCAAACGTCAGCCCCAGATCCTTCAGCCAGCCCTCGCCGGCAGTGCGGTTGGCGTTGATGCCGGCCTCGCCGCCGAAAAACTCCGGGAACATCAGCGCCGCAGCGAAAACCAGCTCGCCAACGCCCAGGGTGATCATCGAGAACGGTGTACCGGCCTTGCGTGTCGTCACAAAGCCCAGCAAGGCGCCGAATGCCAAGCCGGCCAGACCGCCAACCAGCGGAATCATCCACATCGGCAGCCACCAGCCGCCGGCGACCTTGTTCATCGCGTGGATGGCCACGAACGTACCTAGCCCGGTGTACACCGCGTGGCCGAACGACAGCATGCCAGCCTGCCCAAGCAGCATGTTGTAGCTCATGCAGGCAACGGCCGCAATTCCGGTGAGGCAGAGCAAAGTCAGCGCAAAGCTGGACTGCGCGGTCAGTGGCAGCAGCAGCAGAATGACGGCAAACGCACTCCAGACAACGATGCGGACACCGTTGAGCGGTTTGAAGTGCAAAGGCTTCAGTGCGCTGCTACTCATCGCGCGTCCCCATGATGCCCTTGGGGCGCACGATCAGCATGACCACCAGCAGCAGATACGGCAAGATCGGCGCCACCTGTGAGAGCTTGAGTTTCCAGACCGGGTAGCCAAACGTCGCCTCCGTAACCTCAACGCCCAGCGCCTGAAAGCCTCCAATGAAGGACCAGTCGAGTCCCACCGCGAACGTCTGCATCAAACCGATCAACAGCGAGGCGATCAACGCCCCGCCGAGTGACCCCATGCCCCCAACAACGACGACCACGAAGATGATCGCACCCACCGCCTGCGCCATACCGGGTTCGGTGATGAAGGCATTGCCGCCGATCACGCCCGCGAGGCCCGCCAGCGCGCAGCCGCCAGCAAACACCAGTGCAAACACGCGAGGGACGTTGTGCCCCAGTGCCTCGGTCGTCTCCGGATGGGTGAGCGCCGCCTGGATGACGAGACCGATGCGCGTTTTCTTGAGCACCAGAAACAGGCTTGCCAGCATGCCGACGGCGACAAACATCATGAAAGCGCGGTACTCCGGGAACGCCGCGTTGTAGAGCTTGAACAGCGAGCCATCCAGCGCGGCCGGTACCTTGTAATCCACCGGCGTGCGTCCCCAGATCAGCTGCACAATTTCAAGGATGACGAAGGACAAGCCAAAAGTCACCAGCAATTCCGCAACATGACCAAACTTATGCGTTTTACGCAATACGGTACGTTCGAAAACGCCACCAAGAACGGCTACGAGCATGGGCGCAACGACAAACGCAACCCAGAAATTCGACCATTCGGAAACCTGGTACGCAAAATACGCCCCCAGCATATAGAAGCTCGCGTGCGCGAAATTGAGCACACCCATCATCGAAAAGATGAGCGTCAAACCAGCAGACAGCATGAACAGCAGGAGCCCATAGCTCACCCCGTTTAGCACCGACATGACGAAAAATTCCAAGCTAAGCCCCCTCGTGCCGTTGGACCATTTCGGAAAATAGAGTTTAGACCGTAGGTACGCGGTCGGCCACAGTCAGGACGAAAATAAAGCCACGGCGGAAATGTCCTGCCGTGGCTCTTCCAGCAGTTGCTGGTCAGCGCAAATTTACGGGCGCTTGGGCATCTTGCAGGTGGTCGGCGCTGTTGCCTGATTCGGCATCAGGTAGCGCATCGTCTTGAAGCCATAGCCGGTGTTCTCGGCGTCAAATTTCACACCGGTGCCGCCAGCTTTCGTCCAGTTCACCACATAGAGAGCTTGTTGCAGCGCACCATCCGATGCCCGCATTTCGATCTCTTCCCCGGAGGCGCCGGCCATCTTCATGCCAGCCATGGCTTTTGCGACTTTCGCGGCCTCGGTGCTCTTCGACTTTTCGACGCCGGCAACCAGGAAGCGGATCGCATTCACTGCAGCGACCGTGTAGAACTCTTCGTTGAACTTGGCCTTGAAGCCGGTGTAGATACTTTCGAATTGGCTTTGGTCGGAGTTCGGGTGCCAGTACGACACCATTGAGACGCGATCCGCACCTGCTGCGCCGATCGCCGTTGGGGTGCCGATTACGCCAGCGTAGAACGTGTAGAAGCGGCCCTTGAAGCCAGCCGCGTTGGCGGCGCGAATGAGCAGCGCCAGGTCGGGGCCCCAGTTGCCCGTCACTACAGAGTCGGCATTCGCAGCCTGCATTTTCGCAATGTACGGTGCGAAATCCTTGACTTGGCCGAGCGGGTGCAACTCGTCACCAACAATCTTAACATCGGGGCGCTTCTTGGCCAGGAACTCCTTGGTGTACTTCGATACCTGCTGACCGAACGAATAGTTTTGCCAGATGATTTAGACATTCTTGATGTCTTTCTGGTCCTTCATGAAGTTGGTAAGACCTTCGAGCTTCATGTCGACGCCAGCGTCGAAGCGGAAGTGCCACGGCGAGCATTTGCCGTTGGTAAAGTCCGGGTCAATCGCAGCGTAGTTCAGGAATACGACTTCCTTGCCGGGATTGCGCTCGTTGTGCTTGTTGATGGCGTCGATCAGCACGCCAGCCACGTTGGAGCCATTACCCTGTGACACAAAACGGATGCCGTCGTCGCTGGCTTTCTTCAGCAGCGCCAGCGCCTCCTGCGGGCTACCCTTCGAATCCATCGGCACGATCTCAACCGTCACGCCGCTGTTGGCCTGTTTACCGCTGAAGCGTTCTGCGGCGTACTGGAAGTGCTTGAGCTGGTTCTGGCCCACACCGCCGAACGGCCCCGAAAGACCTTCGATAAAGGCAACCTTGACGTTCTGCGCCTGCGCAGCGCCAGCCAGGGCAAGTACCGAAGCGACTGCCAACGCGGCAGGTTTCACACTGAATTTCACTAGAGCCTCCTTATTTGATCCAACGAAAGGTGAGATCGACAACCCGTCGCAAGCGTAGCGGATCACCTTAGAGTGGCCATTCTATGAACAGGTCAAAATTTCCGTGTTATGGAAAACCCAGTATGGCGCCCAACTGCCCGGCGTACAGACCTGTCATTGAAAGGGAGCGGTGCATTTCGGCATTCGTTTCCGGAAAATGGAAATCGGCAGCGGCAGGCATCCCGCAGCGGCATCGGGCGATGCCGTAATGGCTACGCTTATATGCAGGCGGACACTCCGGCAAGGCGCACGCCACCGCTAAAATTGAGGCTCGTTTCAAACTACCCTCTTATTTTTGTGAACGCCCCGCTCCCCCCTGCCGCCGCCCTGTTCTCCCACGTCGAAATGGCTCCCCGTGACCCGATTCTTGGTGTCAATGAGTCCTTCAATGCCGACAGTAATCCGAACAAGGTCAATCTTGGTGTGGGGGTGTACACCGACGAAGCCGGCAAGATTCCGGTACTGGAGTGCGTCAAACGCGCCGAAGTTGCAATGGCCGAGAAGCCTGCGCCGCGTGGCTACCTTCCAATTGACGGCATCGCCGCCTACGACAAGGCCACGCAAGCGCTGGTGTTTGGTGCCGAATCGGCCATCGTCAAGGAAAACCGCGCGGTCACGGTGCAAACACTGGGCGGTACTGGCGCATTGAAGGTCGGCGCCGATTTCCTGAAACGCGTTTCGCCGGCAAGCGTCGTCTACATATCGAACCCGAGTTGGGAAAACCATCGCGCCCTGTTCGAGAGCGCCGGCTTCGAAGTCCGCGACTATGCCTATTACGATGCAGCGACGCGCAGTCTGGACTTCCCGGGATTCCTGGCATCCGTCAACGCGATGCCACAGGGCAGCATCGTGGTGCTCCACGCCTGCTGCCACAACCCGACCGGCGTTGACCCGACACTCGACCAGTGGAAAGAAATCGCCGCCGCCGTTCGCGCTGGCGGGCTGGTGCCCTTCCTCGATATGGCCTATCAGGGTTTCGGTGACGGTGTCGAGCAGGATGGCGCCGTAGTCAAGCTGTTTGGCAGCACACCGGGTCCAATCTTTGTGTCGAGCTCGTTCTCGAAGTCGTTCTCACTGTATGGTGAGCGAATCGGCGCACTGTCGGTGGTCGCCACCGACAAGGATGAGGCGACCCGCGTGCTGTCGCAATTGAAGCGAGTGATCCGCACCAACTACTCCAACCCACCCACCCACGGTGGCGCCATCATCGCTGCGGCGCTGACCGACCCGCAAGCCCGAGCGCTGTGGGAAAAGGAACTCGGCGAAATGCGTGACCGCATCAAGGCCATGCGCGTCGCGCTGCACACTGCGCTCAAGCGCCTGGCGCCGAACGCCAACTTCGAAAACATCCTCACTCAACGTGGCATGTTCTCGTACTCCGGCCTCAACAAGGATCAGGTTCATCGCCTGCGCAATGAATTCGGTGTGTACGCAGTGGACTCGGGCCGCATCTGTGTCGCAGCGTTGAATCAGAAGAACGTCAACTACGTTGCCGAGAGCATCGCCAAAGT
>JABLTH010076271.1_pt1 | contig 20684 bp, 15 predicted proteins | sample 7875711 | NCBI WGS metagenome assembly JABLTH01 (sample SAMN14941262, study PRJNA633318) | bioreactor metagenome | isolation source: bioreactor | place: China | collected 2019-03-05 | reverse complement strand
CTCGACGAGCCGACCGCCGCGCTGAACGAGAACGACTCCCAGCATCTGCTCGACCTGATCCTCGGCCTCAAGGCCAAGGGGATCACGTCGATCATCATCAGCCACAAGCTCAACGAGATCGAGCAGATCGCGGACGAGATCACGATCATCCGCGACGGACGCACGGTCGAGACGCTCGACGTGGGCCGCGGCGAGATCAACGAGGACCGCATCATCCGCGGCATGGTCGGGCGCTCGCTCGAGAGCCGCTACCCCGACCGCACTCCGGAGATCGGGGAGGTGTTCTTCCAGGTCAAGGACTGGTGGGTGCGTCACCCCAGCGTGTCCGAGCGCATGGTCGTGAAGGGATCCAGCATCGAAGTGCGCCGCGGCGAGGTCGTCGGCATCGCGGGCCTCATGGGCGCCGGCCGCACCGAGTTCGCGATGAGCATCTTCGGCCGCTCCTACGGTCAGTACCTCTCCGGCACGATCATCAAGGACGGCCAGGAGATCGCGCTGCCCGACGTGCGCAGCGCGATCCGGCACGGACTCGCGTACGTGAGCGAGGACCGCAAGGTGCTCGGGCTCAACCTGCTCGACACGATCAAGCGGTCGATCGTGTCGGCCAAGCTGTCCAAGATCTCCCGCAACGGCGTCGTGAACGACGTCGAGGAGGCGCAGGTCGCGGAGCGCTACCGCAAGTCGCTGCGCATCAAGACGCCGACCGTCGAGCAGGGCGTGGGCACGCTCTCCGGCGGCAACCAGCAGAAGGTCGTGCTGGCGAAGTGGATGTTCACGGATCCGGATCTGCTGATCCTGGACGAGCCCACCCGCGGCATCGACGTCGGAGCGAAGTACGAGATCTACGGCATCATCAACGAGCTCGCCGCCCAGGGCAAGGGCGTGATCGTGATCTCCAGCGAGCTCCCGGAGCTCCTGGGCATGTCCGACCGTATCTACACCGTTTTCGAGGGGCGCGTCACCGACTGCCTCCCTGCATCCGAAGCCACCCCGGAGGCGCTCATGCGCAGCATGACCTCCCTGACTCAGAAGGCGTCCGCATGAGCACCATGACCACTCAGACCCCGCCGTCGACGACGCCGGCGCCCGAGGAGGGCTTCCGCTTCCGCGACCTCGGCAAGATGATGGGCGGCGGCCAGTCCACCAGCCGTCAGTTCGGCATCCTCGGATCCCTCGTCGTGATCATCATCATCTTCCAGATCTGGACGGGCGGGCTGACGCTCTCGCCCGGCAACCTGATCAACGTCGTCAGCCAGTACTCCTACATCCTGATCCTCGCGATCGGCATGGTGATGGTCATCATCATGGGCCACATCGACCTGTCGGTCGGCTCGGTCGCCGCGTTCGTCGGCATCATCGTGGCGCAGTCGATGGCGAACTGGCACTTCCCGTGGTGGGCGGCGATCCTCCTCGGCCTGGCGCTCGGCGCCCTCGTCGGCGCCTGGCAGGGCTTCTGGGTCGCGTTCGTGCGCGTGCCCGCGTTCATCGTGACGCTGGCGGGCATGCTGTTCTTCCGCGGTGCCAACCAGTGGTTCGGTCAGTCGACCTCCGTCGCCGTGCCCGCGGACTTCCAGTGGATCGGCGCCGGCTACCTGCCCGAGCTCGCCGTGCCCCTCGCCTTCAACGTGCTCACGATGGTGCTCGCCGTGCTCGCGGTGGTCTGGGTCGTCGTCTTCGAGGTGTTCCTGCGCCGCTCGCAGCGCAAGGCCGGCACCGAGGTCGCACCGGTCTGGGTGAGCGTCGTCAAGGTCGTCATCCTGTCCGCGCTGATCCTCGTCGCGGGCTGGCTGTTCGCCACCGGTCGTCCGGGCACGAGCTTCCCGATCTCCGGCGTGATCCTGCTGCTGCTCGTGATCGTCTACACGTTCGTCACCCGCAACACCGTGTTCGGCCGCCACCTCTACGCGGTCGGCGGCAACCGTCAGGCCGCGCGCCTGAGCGGCGTGAAGGACCGCTGGACCGACTTCTTCGTGATGATGAACATGTCGGTGCTCGCCTCGGTCGCGGCCATGATCTACGTGGCCCGCGCCACGGCCTCCGGTCCGCAGGACGGCAACGGTTGGGAGCTCGACGCGATCGCCGCGGTGTTCATCGGCGGCGCGGCGGTCTCGGGCGGCATCGGCACCGTGATCGGCTCGATCATCGGTGGTCTGGTCATGGCGTTCCTCAACAACGGTATGGCGCTGCTCGGCTTCGGCGCCGACGTCGTCTCGATGGTCAAGGGCCTCGTGCTCCTGCTCGCGGTCGCGGTCGACGTCTGGAACAAGCAGCAGGGCCGTCCGTCCCTCACCGGTTTCATCACGCGCCGGTTCTCCCGTTCGGAAGAGCCGTTCCCCACCGCCGCCGGCAGCGCGAGCGGCAAGTAAAAGAGGTCCGGGCCGCGCGTGCGGCACGATCCTGCATTCACCTGAGATGCAACACCAAGAGAGAAAGAGATCCCAATGAAGAAGATCCTCCTTTCGGCGACAGCGATCGTCGTCGCGGGTGCCTTCGCCCTGACCGGGTGCTCGTCCGAGCGCGGCGGCACGCCCGCTGCGAGCGGCGGCAGCGCCAAGGGCTTCGCGGCCGATGCGAAGATCGGTGTCGCCCTGCCGGACAAGACCAGTGAGAACTGGGTGCTGGCGGGCAAGCTGTTCACCGACGGGCTGACCAAGGCGGGCTTCAAGCCCGACGTGCAGTACGCGCCGGCCAGCAACACGGTCGCCGAGCAGCAGAACCAGATCCAGGCGATGGTCACCGGCGGTGCGAAGGTCATCATCATCGGTGCGAAGGACGGCAAGCAGCTGTCGACCCAGGTCAAGGCGGCGCACGACGCCGGCGCGACCGTCATCGCCTACGACCGTCTGATCGAGAACACCGACGCGGTCGACTACTACGTCGCGTTCGACAACTTCAAGGTCGGCCAGCTGCAGGGCCAGGCCCTGCTCGACGGTCTCGCCAAGCGCGCCGGCCACCCGGCGCCGTACAACATCGAGCTGTTCTCCGGCTCGGCGGACGACGCGAACTCGGCGGTCTTCTTCAAGGGCGCGATGGACGTGCTCGAGCCGAAGATCAAGGACGGCACGCTCAAGGTCGTCTCGGGCCAGACCGAGATCACCCAGACCGCGACCGACGGCTGGAAGGCGGAGAACGCGCAGCGCCGCATGGACGCCCTGCTCACCGCCAACTACAGCTCCGCCACGATCGACGGCGTGCTGAGCCCGAACGACACCCTCGCCCGCGCCATCATCACCTCGGTGCAGCAGGCCGGCAAGCCTGTCCCGGTGGTCACCGGTCAGGACTCCGAGGTCGAGTCGGTGAAGTCGATCATGGAGGGCGTGCAGTACTCCACGATCAACAAGGACACCACGCTGCTGGTCGCCCAGGCGATCAAGATGGCGCAGGAGCTGCAGAAGGGCGACAAGGTCGACGTCAACGACACCAAGTCCTACAACAACGGTGTGAAGGTCGTGCCGTCGTTCCTGCTCGCGCCGGTCATCGTGACCAAGGAGAACGCCGCCGAGGCGTACGCCAACGTCCCGAACCTGCTCGACGTCGTGAAGTCGTACAACAAGTAACACCCGCACCACGAGGGGCCGCGCGGACAGCATCGCGCGGCCCCTCGCCGTCCCCGGGAGCGGTGCGTTATCCTCAGCGGGCCGAGGGCGGCTCCGACTAGACTGGGCGGCGGATCGACGTCGCTCCACCAACCCACTTCCCTCTTGAACAAGGAGCACCCTGTGGCACTGATCGAGGCTGTAGGCGCACGCGAGATTCTCGACTCCCGCGGCAACCCGACCGTCGAGGTGGAGGTGCTCCTCGACGACGGCATCGTGCAGCGCGCCGCCGTCCCCTCCGGTGCGTCCACCGGCGCCTTCGAGGCGTACGAGCTGCGTGACGGCGACAAGAGCCGTTACGGGGGCAAGGGCGTCCTGAAAGCCGTCGAGGCGGTCATCGACGAGCTCGGGCCCGCGATCGAGGGCGTCGAGGCCAGCGAGCAGCGCATCATCGACGAGATCCTGATCGAGGTCGACGGCACCGACAACAAGAGCCGCGTCGGCGCGAACGCGATCCTCGGCGTGAGCCTCGCCGTCGCGAAGGCCGCCGCGGACTCGGCCGACCTGCCGCTGTTCCGCTACCTCGGCGGACCGAACGCGCACCTGCTCCCCGTTCCGCTGTTCAACGTCATCAACGGCGGCTCGCACGCCGACAACGGCATCGACATGCAGGAGTTCTTCCTGGCCCCGATCGGCGCCGACAGCTTCTCCGAGGCGCTGCGCTGGGGCACGGAGGTCTACCACGTGCTCAAGGGTGAGCTGAAGGCCGCGGGCTTCGCGACCGGCCTCGGCGACGAGGGCGGCTTCGCCCCCGACCTGCCCAGCAACCGCGAGGGGCTGGAGTTCCTGGTCAAGGCGATCGAGAAGGCCGGCTTCACGCCGGGCGCCGACATCGCGCTCGGCCTGGACGCCGCCGCGACCGAGTTCTACAACGACGGCGTGTACCGCCTCGACGACAAGGACTGGGACGCCGCCTCGCTCACCGACTACTACGTGGGCCTGGTCAAGGACTTCCCGATCGTCACGATCGAGGACGCGCTGGCCGAGGACGACTGGGACGGCTGGAAGGCCCTCACCGAGAAGCTGGGATCCTCGATCCAGCTCGTCGGCGACGACCTGTTCGTCACCAACCCGGAGCGCCTGCAGAAGGGCATCGACCTCGGCGTCGCCAACTCGCTGCTGGTCAAGGTGAACCAGATCGGCACGCTGTCCGAGACCCTCGACGCGATCAGCCTGGCGCACCGCTCCGGCTACACCACGATGCTCTCGCACCGCTCGGGCGAGACCGAGGACACCACCATCGCCGACCTCGTCGTCGCCGTGAACTCGGGCCAGATCAAGAGCGGCGCGCCCGCTCGGTCGGAGCGCGTCGCCAAGTACAATCAGCTTCTGCGCATCGAGGAGGAGCTGGGTGATGCCGCGGTCTTCGCCGGGCGCTCCGCCTTCCCGCGTTTCAAGGGCTGATCAGCGCATCCGCTGAATCGAAGGAGGAGTCATGACCGAACGGCGGACTCCTCCTTCGTCGTCTCGGCGAGCGAGCACGGACGCTCGCGCCGAGACGCGAGCCGCGCGGCCCGGGTCGGCTCGCGCGGTGGACGTGCGGGGCTGGGTCGGCGGGATCCGGCTCAGCGGGTTCATGGTCATCATGCTGTCGCTCGTCGTGCTCGGCGCCTGGGTGCTCGTGCCCACGCTCGGCACCTATCTGGATCAGCGCCAGCGCATCGCCGCACTCGAGCAGTCGGTCGCGGTCACCCAGAAGCAGATCGACGGCCTCAAGGCCGAGCGCGAGCGCTGGAACGACCCCGCCTACATCACGGCCCAGGCCAGGCAGCGGCTGTTCTACGTGAAGCCGGGGGAGGTCGTCTACCTCATCGACAACGACATCGATCCCGCGGCCCGTCCCCTCGAGCAGGCGAAGATCAGCGACACGGTCCAGGAGAAGTCCTCGGACTGGGCCGGCCAGCTGCTGCGCAGCGTGACCGAGGCGGGACTCGCCAAGACGGCGGCCGGCTCGGCCGGGCGCTGAGGATCCCCGCGGCTCGACCCCGTACCCTGGAGGGGTGACCACGCCGCCCTTCGCCCCGCCCACCGACGCCGAGCTCGCGGTCGTCTCCGCACAGCTCGGCCGCGAGGCACGCGGAGTCGTCGGCATCGCCGCGCGCTGCGTCTGCGGCAACCCCACGGTCGTGGCGACCCTGCCGCGGCTGTCCGACGGCTCGCCGTTCCCCACGTTCTACTACCTCACGCACCCCGCCGCGGCGGCCGCGATGTCGACCCTCGAGGCCGACCACGTGATGCCGGAGCTCGCGCTGCTGCTCGACGACGAGGACGTCGCCGCCGCGTATCTGCGCGCGCACCAGGCGTACCTCGCCGACCGTGCGCAATTCGGCGACGTCCCCGAGATCGCCGGGGTCTCCGCCGGCGGCATGCCCACCAGGGTGAAGTGCCTGCACGCCCTGGCCGGTCACGCGCTGGCCGCGGGCGAGGGCGTCAACCCCATCGGAGACGAGGCCCTGCGTCGCTCGCGGTGGTCGGCCGAGCGCTGCGAGTGCGTCGAGCCGGGAGCCGCACTGGGACGGTGAACCGAGTCCGATGACCGCGCCTCGCGCCCTTTCCCCCCGCGCCCGGCGGCTCCGCGCCGCCGTCGCGCTGCTGGCCCTCGCGCTCGTCGCTCCGCTGGCGATCGGGGCGACCCCGACCCCGACGCCCGATCCCGTGCGCGCCGCCGAATACTGGATCGAGGGCGCGCACATCGACGCCGCCTGGAAGACCACGCGCGGCGCGGGCGTGACGATCGCCGTGATCGACACCGGCATCGCGAACGGACCGAACGCCTTCCAGGGCGCGGTCTCCGACGGCACCGACGTGTCCGGAATCGGATCCGAGGACGGCCGCACCCCGCTGGGTCCGCTGGACAGCGACCACGGCTCCCGGGTCGCGTCGCTCGCCGCGGGGCGGCCGCACGCCGATGGCACGGGCATGATCGGGGTCGCTCCGGAGGCCAAGCTGCTCTCGATCTCGCTGGGCTTCGGCACCACGGCGCCTGTGCCGTTCGCGAAGCAGGTCGCGGACGCGATGCGGTGGGCGGTGGACCACGGCGCGAACGTCATCAACCTGTCCTTCACGACGAACACACTGGACTGGGACCGCAGCTGGGACGACGCGTTCCTCTACGCCTTCGAGCACGACGTCGTGGTGGTCGTGGCCGCCGGGAACCGCGGCAGCGGCACCGCGATGGTCGGCGCGCCGGCCACCATCCCCGGCGTGCTCGCCGTCGGGGGAGTGGATCAGCGGGGCGTCGCGAGCAAGGCGGCGTCGACGCAGGGGATCTCGATCGCCGTGTCCGCGCCGAGCGAGTCGCTGCTCGGGGTCGACGCCGACGGCACGGTCGAGACCTGGAACGGCACGAGCGGTGCGGCGCCGATCGTCGCGGGCGTCGTCGCGCTGGTGCGCGCCGCGCATCCGGACATGGACGCGAACAACGTGATCAACCAGATCATCCAGACCGCCCGTCGCGCGCCGCAGGCGACCGCGCATCCCGACCCGCTGTACGGGTACGGGCTGGTCGACGCGGCCGCCGCCGTCAGCACCGTGCAGCCCCCGGTCGACCAGAACCCCTTGGGCGACCTCGCTGACTGGGTGCGTCTGCACCGCCGCGCCCAGGCTCCCGCGCCGACCCCGGCGACGTCCACGCCGGTCCCGATCCCCCCTCTGCCGAAGGCCGATGCGCCGGCGAAAGCGGTCTCGCCGCTGATCCCCAGCCCCGATTCACTGCTGTACGGTACTCTGCCGCTCGTCGCGCTCACGCTGCCTGGTATCCTGATAGCGCTTGGCGTCACTGCTGCTGCCCGGCGCATCCGTTCGGCGCGCGCATCTGCACGCCAAAATCCCGATGACTGAGGAGTAAGCCTCCGTGACTGAGAGCACCGTGGCAAAGAGCGCCGTCGCGCCCAAGATCCTGATCGTGGGCGGTGGCTATGCCGGCTTCTACACCGCATGGAAGCTCGAGAAGCACCTCCGCAAGGGCGAGGCAGAGGTGACCATGGTCGACCCGCTGCCGTACATGACGTACCAGCCGTTCCTCCCCGAGGTCGCCGCCGGATCGATCGAGGCGCGCCACGCGGTGGTCGCGCACCGTCGCCACCTCTCGCGCACCAACGTGGTCACCGCGAAGGTCACCGGCATCAACCACGCCGAGAAGGTCGCGACCATCACGCCCTCGGTGGGCGAGCCGTACGAGTTCGCGTACGACCAGATCGTGGTCACCGCCGGTGCCGTCTCTCGCACGTTCCCGATCCCGGGCATCGCCGACAACGCGATCGGACTGAAGACCATCGAAGAGGCCGTCGCCGTGCGCGACAAGCTGCTGTCGAACTTCGACAAGGCGGCGTCGATCCCGGCCGGCCCCGAGCGCGACCGCCTGCTCACGGTCGTCGTGGTCGGCGGCGGATTCGCCGGCATCGAGGCGTTCGCCGAGCTGCGCTCCTTCGCGTCGGCGCTGATTGCCAAGTACCCGCAGCTGTCCTTCGACGACACCCACTTCCACCTCATCGAGGCGATGGGCCGGATCATGCCCGAGGTCTCGCTCAAGACGAGCGAGTGGGTGCTGAAGGACCTGGCCAAGCGCGGCGCGAACGTGCACCTCGACACGCAGGTCAAGGGCGCCGTCGACGGCAACGTCGAGCTCTCCACGGGCGAGGTCATCCCGTCCGACCTGATCGTGTGGACCGCCGGTGTCATGGCCAACCCGACCGTCGTGCGCGGCGGCGACCTGCCGGTCGAGGAGCGCGGTCGCATCCAGACCCGCGCCGACCTGCGCGTGGGCACGGCCGACGCCTTCGTCGAGGGCGCCTGGGCTGCCGGTGACGTCTCGGCCGTTCCCGACCTCTCGGGCGGCGGCGTGGGCGGCATGTGCGTGCCGAACGCGCAGCACGCGGTGCGTCAGGCGAAGCTGCTCGCGAAGAACCTGGTCGCGGTGCTGCGCGGCGAGACGCCGAAGGACTACATCCACAAGAACCTGGGCGCCGTGGCCGGTCTCGGCCTCTACAACGGCGTGTTCCAGTCGGGCAAGATCGCGCTGAAGGGCTTCATCGCCTGGCTCGCGCACCGCGGCTACCACGGCCTGGCCATGCCGTCGTGGGAGCGCAAGTGGCGCGTGCTGTGGGGCTGGTGGAACAACCTGTGGCTCGGTCGCGACATCGTCGGCCTCGAGGCCGTGCAGACGCCGCGCGCCGTCTTCGAGGAGTTCGCCGCGCGCCCGCGTCCGGCGGTCGAGGCGGCTCCGGCGGCGCCGGCCGCCGCGGCTCCGGCGGCCAAGGCCGACACGGCCAAGCCTGCCGCTGAGCGCCCCGCCGCCAAGAAGCCCGCAGAGGCCGCGGCCAAGTAACGCCCTCGGAACGCCCCCGATCCCGCTCGACGGAGCCGATCGGGGGCGTTCCGCATTCCCGGATCCGATCGCCTCCGGATGTGCCGGAGGGGCCGCGGATCCTGTGCCGGACGCTACGATCCGTCTGTGGACTTCGTCGTGCTCTACCGTCTGCGCGAGGGCGTGGACCGCGCCCGCGTGGGCGAGGTGTTCCCGCGTCATCAGGCCTACTACCGGGCCTTCCACGAGGCCGGGGGAGAGCTGATCGCGCTCGGTCCTTTCGCGACGGCCGACGCGGCCGCCGGATCCATGGGGGTCTTCGCGACGCGGGAGGCCGCAGAGCGCTTCATCGCGGACGACCCGTTCGTGACCGAGGGGCTCGCGGACGCGCGGATCCTGGACTGGAACGCGGTGTGGCTCGACGGCCGCCCCGGCGCGTGACCGGGTGCCCCCGCTGGGATTCGAACCCAGACTGAAGCGATTTTAAGTCGCCTGCCTCTGCCGTTGGGCTACGGGGGCCTGCTCCGAGCCTAGCGAGCGCGGCACCCTGCGCGATGTTGACTCAGAGCCAATAGGGTGGACTCGTGCTCGAGCTCATCGCCGATCAGGGCCGTGTCGCCGCCCCGACCCGTCACCGCGCCCAGCCCTGGCAGGATCCCGCCCGATGGTGGCCGCGGCTGACCGAGGCGACCGCGCACCTTCCCGCGCCCGTCGCCGTGATCGACCTCGAGGCGCTGCGCTACAACGCGATGGACATGGTGGTGCGGGCCGGGGGGCTGCCGATCCGGATCGCGACGAAGTCGGTACGCGTGCGGGAGGTCATCGACGCGGCGCTGCGGGTGCCCGGCTACCGGGGCCTGCTCGCCTTCACGCTGGCGGAGGCGCTCTGGCTCGCCGAGGACCACGACGACATCGTGCTCGCGTACCCCACGGCCGATCGAGCGTCGCTGCAGCGCCTGCTCGGCGACGAGCAGGCGTGTGCGCGGATCACCCTGATGGTCGACGACGAATCGCAGCTGGACTTCATCGACGCGATCACCGCGCCCGGGAAGCGTCCGCGCGTGCGCATCGCGATCGATGCCGACGCCTCGTGGCGTGCTCCGGGACTCGGCCACATCGGGGTGTTCCGCTCGCCGCTGCACGCCCCCGAGGAGGTCGCGCGCTTCGCCCGGCGCGCCGCGGAGCGCGACGGCTTCCGCCTCGTCGGCCTGCAGATGTACGAGGCGCAGATCGCCGGCCAGGGCGACGACACCGGCAGCGGCGACACCCTGATCCGCACGGTGCAGGCGCAGTCGCGTCTGGAGCTGCGGGAGCGCCGGGCGCGCATCGCCGAAGCCGTGCGCGCGCTCGTGCCGCTGGACTTCGTCACCGGCGGCGGCACCGGCTCTCTCGAGTACACCGGATCCGATCCGGCCCTCACCGAGATCACCGCGGGCAGCGGCCTGCTCGCGGGACACCTGTTCGACGGCTACCGCTCCTTCGACCTCGCGCCGGCCAGCGCGTTCGCCTTCGACGTCGTGCGCCGTCCCGCCGCCGACATCGCGACGATCCTGGGCGGCGGGTGGATCGCGTCCGGGCCGCCCGTCTCGTCGCGGCAGCCGCGGCCGGTGTGGCCGCAGGGTCTGCAGACGGCGCCGCGCGAAGCCGCCGGCGAGGTGCAGACACCGCTGCGCGGGGAAGCCGCCCGCACCCTGCGGATCGGGGACCGCGTCTGGCTGCGCCATGCGAAGAGCGGCGAGCCGGCGGAGCGGATCCTGAGCTACCACCTCGTCGACGGTGATCGCGTCGTCGGCGAACTGCCCACGTACCGCGGCGAGGGGAAGGCCTTCCTGTGACACGACCCGGAGGAACCTGGCAGAACTGGGGCCGCTCCGCCTCGATCCGGCCGATCCGCGTGGAGCGGCCGCGCTCACCCGAAGGCGTGCAGCGGGCCGTGCGCGCCGCTGCCGCCCAGAACCTGCGGGTCAAGGCGGTCGGCGCCGGCCACAGCTTCACCGGCGTGGCCGTGGCTCCCGACGTGCTGCTCGAGCTCGACGATCTGCAGGGGCTGGTGTCCGCCGACGAGGCGCGCGGGCGGGTCACGCTGCTCGCGGGCACCCGGCTGCACCGCATCCCGGCGCTCCTCGCGCCCTACGGACTCGCGATGGAGAACCTGGGCGACATCGACCGGCAGTCGATCTCCGGCGCCATCTCGACCGGCACCCACGGCACCGGCGCCGGATTCCGTGGCATCGCCGCGCAGGTCGTCGGCGTCACCCTGATCACCGCCGCGGGGGAGTTCCTGCGGGTGGACGAGACGCAGAACGCCGAGCTGCTGCCCGCGCTCGCGCTCGGACTCGGCGCCCTCGGGATCCTCGTCGAGGTCACCCTGCAGTGCGTGCCCGCCTTCGTGATGCACGCGGTCGACGCGCCTGCCCCGCTGGACGAGGTGCTGGACTCCGTGCACGAGCGCGTCGGCGCCGCGGACCACTTCGAGTTCTACTGGTTCCCCCACACCGACGTCGCCCTGACCAAGACCACCGAGCGGCTGCCGGAGTCGGCGGTGCGGCGCCCCCTGCCGAAGGTGGGGAAGTGGATCGACGAGACGCTCCTCTCCAACGGCGTCTACCGCGCGGTGTGCGCGGCCGGCGTCGTCGTGCCCGCGATCACGCCGTCCTTCAGCAGGCTCGCCGTGAAGCTCACGGGTGACCGCGAGTACACCGACCTCTCCCACCGCGTGCTGACGCAGAGCCGCACGGTGCGGTTCCGGGAGATGGAGTACGCCGTGCCGCAGGACCAGGTGGTGCCCGTGTTCCGCGCCGTGCAGGCGCTCATCGCCCAGCGCGGATGGCGGATCGAGTTCCCGATCGAGGTGCGGTTCGCCGCGGCCGACGACCGCTGGCTGTCCACGGCGCACGGCCGGGAGTCGGCGTACATCGCCGTGCACCGCTACTGGCGGCACGATCCGCGCGAGTACTTCGACGCGGTCGAGGCGATCTGCCTCGCCCACGGCGGGCGCCCGCACTGGGGCAAGCTGCACTCGCTCGACGCGGAGCAGCTGCGGGAGCGCTATCCCCGCTTCGACGACTTCCTCGCCCTGCGGGACAGGCTGGATCCGGAGCGCCGCTTCTCGAACCGCTATCTGGAGCGCGTGCTCGGCGCCTGACCGTTCCCTGGCAGCCCGGCGAACACGGAGCATGCCGGGATAGGATGGGCGCAATCGCGTCTGCAAGGGGGTCGTCGTCCGTGGATGTTCTTGTTCCAGTGCTCGTCGTCGTCGGAGTGATCGTCGTTCTGATCGCTGCCGTCGGCATCTATCTGTGGGCCACGTACAACTCGCTCGTGCAGCTGGGGGTCCGCGTCGACGAGGCGTGGAGCGACATCACGGTCCAGCTCAAGCGACGAGCGGATCTGATCCCGAATCTCATCGACACGGTCAAGGGCTATGCGGCCCATGAGAAGGCCGTGTTCGAGAACGTCACGCGCGCCCGGGCGGAGACGCTGTCCGCCTCCACTCCGGGTGAGGCGGGCGCGGCCGAGGGACATCTGCAGCAGGCCCTGAAGAGCCTGTTCGCGGTGGCCGAGGCCTATCCGCAGCTGCAGGCGAGCCAGAACTTCCTGCAGCTGCAGTCCGCGCTCGTCGACACGGAGGACAAGATCCAGGCGTCGCGCCGGTTCTACAACGGCGGCGTGCGCGAGCTCAACACCAAGATCAAGGTGTTCCCGAACAACCTGTTCGCCCGCAACCTCGGCTTCACGGAGCGCGAGTTCTTCGAGGTCGCCGACGGCGCGGCCATCGCCGAACCTCCCCGCGTCCAGTTCTGACACGGGATCCCGCTCAGACGCCCGTCCCCAGCGGAATCTGATCCATCCGGCCGGCGTCGTGACGCCTGGCCCGCTCGGGGTGGGCGTCGAGCGCGGCGGCGAGATCGTCGGATGCATCGCCCCATGAGGACACGGAGACGTGCTCCAGTCCTTGCCAGGCCGCGGCGGTGCGGAGCTCTGCCGCGATGCGCTCCACATCGGCGGTGGGCCTGGCCTGCGGCTCCCACCAGGCCGACTGCACGCGCAGGGTTCCCGTCGCGCGATCCGCCTTCAGGTCCACGCGCGCGGAGATGCGGTCGCCGACGAGCACCGGCAGCGAGTAGTAGCCGTATCGCCGCTTCGCAGCCGGCGTGTAGATCTCGATCCGGTAGTCCAGCGCGAACGTCCGCAGTGCGCGGTCGCGGAACCAGACCACCGGATCGAAGGGGGTGAGGATCGCGGTCGCGTCGATGCGCCGGGGCAGGATCGCCTCGGTGTGCCGCCACGCGGGCACGGGACGCCCGCCGCGCTCCCACCCGCGCACGCGCACCGGCGCCAGCTCGCCCTGGTCGACGAGATCCGCGATCGCCGACAGCACCAGCGCCCGGTCCTTGATGCGGTAGTAGTCCGCGATGTCGGCGGCCGTCGCCACGCCGTGCGCCCGGGCTGCCCGGCGCACGAGCTCGCCGATCGCGGCCGCGCGGTCCCGGTCGCGGCCGAGCAGGTCCCCGGGCACGACATCCTCGGCCAGGGCGTAGCGGCGCTCGAAGCCGTCACGTCCGGCGATCGCGACATCGCCGATCCGCCACAGGTACTCGAGGGCGTGCTTGACCTCGTCCCACTCCCACCAGCCGCCCCGGCCGCCCGGCGCGTCGCCGCGGATGTCGGCCGGGCGGGAGGGACCGCGGTCGCGCAGCTCGGCGCGCACCCAGTCCAGCGTGCGCGCCGACGAGCTCTGCCCCCAGAACGCGCCGCGCTTGGCGCGGAAGGCCTCGCGACGGAAGCCCCACAGCGGCCAGTCCTCGACCGGCAGGAAGGTGGCCTCGTGCGCGAGGTACTCGGTGTAGCGGCCGGTGCGCGCCGCGCTGGGCCGGGACAGGAACGCGCGCTCGAGCACCGCAGGATCGTAGGCGCCCAGCCGGGAGACCAGCGGCAGGTAGTGCGAGCGCGCGAAGACGTTCACCGAGTCGATCTGCAGCACGCCCATGCGCGCCATGGCCGCGTGCAGGTGCCGCACGCCCGGCGACGCGGGACGGCGGCGGGAGAACCCCTGCGCCGCGAGCGCGACCCGCCGCGCCTCACCGGCGCTCAGCGTGTCGACGGGGGAGGGGGCGGGCGGAGATCCTGTCACGTCCGTCAGCGTAACGACCGCCGCCGACACCGGCGCCGGGGGCGCTCCGGCGCCCCCGTAGACTGGATCGATGAGCGAGGACAGCACACCCCGGCTGCGCGATCTCCTCCGGCAGCGATCCGTCACCGGCCGCGTCGACGTGCGCGACGACGTCCAGCGCGCATTGCCGTCCGGCTTGCGCATCGCCACCGCGTACTCCTGGCGGCTGCTCGTGATCGCGGCCGCCCTGGGCGTCGTGATCTGGCTGGTGATGCTGTTCAAGATCCTGGTCATCCCGCTGATGATCGCGATCCTGCTCACGGCTCTGCTCTGGCCCGCGTTCAGCGTCATGCTGCGCGCCCGCTGGCCGCGCTGGCTCGCGATCGTCGTCGCCCTCCTCGGCACCGTCGCGATCGTCGGGGGCCTGCTGTGGCTTGCGATCTGGCAGATCACCCAGCAGTGGGGCGGCGTCCAGGCGCGCACCGTGGCGGTGTGGGGGGAGCTGCAGCAGTTCCTCATCGAGGGGCCCCTGCACCTCACCCCGACGCAGATCACGGATCTGCTCGACCAGGCCGGCACCTTCCTCAGCGAGCAGGGCGAGCTGCTGAAGTCGGGCGCGATCGCCGTCGGCTCCACCTTCGGCCACGTCGCCACCGGCGCCGTGCTGACGCTCTTCATCCTGCTCTGCCTGCTCGCCGACGGCGGCGGCATCTGGGCCTGGACCCTCAAGCTCTTCCCGAAGGCCTCGCGCCCCGCGGTGGACGCCGCGGCGCAGAACGGCTGGGCGACCGTGATCAACTACGCCCGCACGCAGATGCTCGTCGCGTTCATCGACGCGCTGGGCATCGGCCTCGGCGCCTTCCTGCTGGGCGTGCCCCTGGCCGTCCCCGTCGCCGTGCTGGTGTTCCTGGGCTCGTTCATCCCGATCGTCGGGGCGGTGGTGACCGGAACCCTCGCGGTGTTCCTCGCGCTCGTGTACAACGGCCCCTGGATCGCGCTGTGGATGCTGGTCGTCGTGCTCGCCGTCCAGCAGATCGAGGGGCACATCCTGCAGCCGATCCTGATGGGGTCGGCGGTCAAGGTGCACCCGCTCGCGGTCGTCCTCGTGGTGGCCGGCGGCGCACTCATCGCGGGCATCCCCGGGGCGCTGTTCGCCGTGCCGCTCGCCGCATTCGTGAACGTGGCGGCCGTGACCATCAACTCCGGTGCCTGGCGCACCGGCGCCGACCCCGACGGCGACTACATCTGGCGGACCGTGCCGCGGGCGCGGAGAAGGAGCAGGCGATGACGAACGAGACGACGACCACCCTCGCCGGGATCCCCACGCTGGCCGAGATCCAGCGGGTGGCGGACAGCCTGGACGGCGTCATCGTGCGCACCCCGACGCTGCCCTCGGTCGCGCTGACCAAGGTGCTGGGCTCGCCCGTGTCGCTCAAGCTGGAGAATCTGCAGCGCACCGGCTCGTTCAAGATCCGCGGCGCGGTGCACCGCCTCTCCAAGCTCACCGCCGAGGAGCGCGCGCGGGGCGTCGTGGCCGCCTCCGCCGGGAACCACGCGCAGGGCGTCGCGCTCGCGGCGCAGGCGCTGGGCATCCCCGCGACGATCTTCATGCCCATGGGCGTGCCGGTGCCGAAGCTGCTCGCCACGCGCGGGTACGGTGCCGAGGTCGTGCTCGAGGGCGAGACGGTCGCGACCTCGCTGCGTCTCGCGGCGGAGTTCGCCGAGCGCACCGGCGCGGTCTTCATCCCGCCGTTCGATCATCGCGACATCGTCACCGGTCAGGCCACGCTGGGCCTCGAGCTCATGGAGGACGTGCCCGACGTCGACACGATCCTGGTCGGCATCGGCGGCGGCGGTCTCATCGCGGGAGTCGCCGCAGCGGTGAAGGCGCGGGCCGCGGAGCAGGGGCGCACGGTGCGCGTCATCGGCGTGCAGGCGGAGAACGCGGCCGCGATGGGGCCGTCGCTCGACGCGGGGCACCCGGTCGAGATCGTCACGCAGCCGACGATCGCCGACGGCATCCTGGTGGCGCGTCCCGGCGACGTGCCGTTCGCCCTGATCCAGGAGCTCGTCGACGAGGTCGTGACGGTGAGCGACGACGACATCGCACGCGCACTGCTGCTGCTGCTCGAGCAGGCCAAGGTCGTGGTGGAACCGGCCGGCGCGGTCGGCGTCGCGGCGATCCTCGCGGGGAAGGTGCACGACACGGGCAACACGCTCGCGGTGCTCTCGGGCGGCAACATCGACCCTCTGCTGCTGCAGCGCGTGGTCTCGCACGGGCTCGCGGCGTCGGGCCGCTACCTCACTCTGCGCATCCCCCTCCCGGACCGCCCCGGCCAGCTGGCCCGGGTGTCGGAGCTCATCGCGCACGCCGGTGCGAACGTCGTCGAGGCGATGCACACACGGCACGGGCACGGCCTGCAGATCAACGACGTCATCCTCGAGCTCAGCGTGGAGACGCGCGGTCCGGAGCACTCGCAGCTCACGCTGGACACGCTGCGCGCCGCGGGCTTCGAGCCGGTGGTCGTGCAGGACTGAGGCGCGTCCGCCGGGATCCGGACGGGACCGGGGCCGGGGAGCGCGAGGACGGAGGCCGAGCCCCGCAGTGTCCGAGACTCCACGTAGACTCTTCCGGTGACTGTGCAGGGGATCATCCGCGCTCTGGAAGAGGAGGCGTCCGGATTCCGCGACGCCCTGACCTGGGCGCAGACCGATGCCGACCTGCTCGCGAGCGCCGGCATGGACGCGCCGATGCTGGCCGGGCTCCTCGAGCGCCGTGCCGCCGCGGACCGGCCGGCCGCCCTGCTCGTGGTCGCCCCGACCGGCCGGCGGGCGGAGTCCCTGGCGGCAGCGCTGGGATCGTACCTGCCGGAGGCCGAGATCCTCTCGTTCCCCGCCTGGGAGACCCTCCCTCATGAGCGCCTGAGCCCGAGCCCCGACACGGTCGGTCGGCGCCTCGAGGTGCTGCGCCGGATGCGGATCTGGTCGGGCGAGCGCCCGCTCGTGGTCGTCGCGTCGGTGCGGGCGGCCCTGCAGCCGGTCGCCGCCGGACTGGGCGATGTGGAGCCGCTCGAGCTCGCCGTCGGCGGGCGCGGCTACGACCTCGACGGCGTGGCGGCCTCCCTGGTCGAGCGCGCGTACTCGCGGGTGGACATGGTGTCGCGGCGCGGCGAGTTCGCGGTGCGCGGCGGCATCCTCGACGTCTTCCCTCCGACCGCGGAGCACCCCTCGCGCGTCGAGTTCTTCGGCGACGAGGTCGACCAGATCCGTCTGTTCTCGGTGGCCGACCAGCGCTCCTTGCCTGCGGCACCCACCGCGGTCGCGTTGCCCGCGAGCCGCGAGCTGCTGCTGACCGCCGAGGTCCGCGAGCGCGCGGGGTCCCTCGTCGAGGCCTTCCCCGGCATCGCCGGCATGCTCCAGAAGATGGCGGAGGGTATCCCGGTCGAGGGCATGGAGTCGCTGCTGCCCGTGGTGGCCGGCCCGGTGGTGCCTCTCGTCGACTACCTCCCGAACGGCGCAGCCGTCGCCCTCGTCGATCCCGAGCGCAGCGGAGCCCGGGCCGCGAGCCTCGGCGAGACGAACCGCGAGTTCCTCGACGCGGCCTGGAGCGCCGCGACCGCGGGCGCCTCTGCGCCGATCGACCTGCAGACCGGCGACTTCCTCTCGATCGGGGAGCTGCGCACCGCCGTGCACGATCGTGACGGCGTGTGGTGGCGGCTCAGCGCCTTCGACGCGGGCGCCGACGATGCGGCCTTCGACCACGGCGCCGACGGGGTGCGCGCCGCGCCCATCCCGTCGTTCCACGGCAACGTCGACGGCGCGATCGAGTTCACCGCGGGCCGTGTCTCGGACGGGTGGCGGGTGGTGCTGGTCTCTTCCGGGGCCGGCCTGGTCGACCGCGCCCGCGACGTGCTCGCCGATCGTGGCATCGCGGCGCGCGTGGTCGCGTCGCTGCCGGAGAGCCCGGATCCGGGGATCGCGACGCTCGTGACCGGCGCGATCGAGTCCGGCTTCCAGATCGCGGACGCGAAGATCGCGGTCATCACCGAGAACGAGTTCTACGGACGCACGATCGGCGGGGACACCCGGGTCGTGAAGAAGCTCGCGTCGCGACGGAAGAACGTCGTGGATCCGATGCAGCTCAAGGCCGGGGACTTCGTCGTGCACCAGACGCACGGCATCGCGCGCTTCGTGGAGATGACCCAGCGCGAGGTGTCCTCGGGCGGCCGCCATGCCGTCAAGACCACGCGCGACTACCTCGTGCTCGAGTACGCGCCGACCAAGCGGGGCTACCCGGGCGACAAGCTCTACGTGCCGACCGATCAGCTCGACCTGCTCTCCAAGTACGTCGGCGGCGAGGCTCCCACGCTGTCGAAGATGGGCGGCAGCGACTGGGCCGCCGCCAAGGGCAGGGCGCGCAAGGCGGTGCGCGACATCGCCGTCGAGCTCGTCAAGCTGTACTCCGCGCGCATGGCGGCGAAGGGATACGCCTTCGGCAAGGACACGCCGTGGCAGCGCGAGCTGGAGGAGGCGTTCCCGTTCGCGGAGACGCCCGATCAGCTGCAGACCATCGACGAGATCAAGTCCGACATGGAGCGGCCGATCCCGATGGACCGCCTGCTCAGCGGCGACGTCGGCTTCGGCAAGACCGAGGTCGCCGTGCGCGCCGCGTTCAAGGCCATCCAGGACGGCAAGCAGGTCGCGATGCTTGTGCCGACGACGCTGCTCGTCAAGCAGCATCTGGAGACCTTCACCGAGCGCTTCGCCGGCTTCCCGGTCAAGGTGCGGCCGCTGTCGCGGTTCCAGACCGACAAGGAGGCGCGGCTCACGCTGGACGGCCTGCTCGAAGGATCCGTCGACATGGTGATCGGCACGCACCGGATCCTCACCGACCAGGTGATGTTCAAGGACCTGGGGCTCATGATCATCGACGAGGAGCAGCGCTTCGGCGTCGAGCACAAGGACGCGCTGAAGAAGATGAAGACGAACGTCGACATCCTTGCGATGAGTGCGACGCCGATCCCGCGCACGCTGGAGATGGCGGTGACGGGCATCCGCGAGATGTCGACCCTGCAGACGCCGCCCGAGGACCGGCACCCGATCCTCTCGTTCGTGGGCCCGAAGAGCGACAAGCAGGTGGCCGCCGCGATCCGTCGGGAGATCCTCCGCGAGGGACAGGTCTTCTACGTGCACAACCGGGTGCAGTCGATCCAGCGCGTGGCCGCTGAGCTCGCGGAGCTGGTGCCCGAAGCGCGGATCGCGGTCGCGCACGGCAAGATGGGCGAGCACCAGCTGGAGCAGGTCGTCGACGACTTCTGGGAGCGCAAGTACGACGTGCTCGTCTCGACGACGATCATCGAGACCGGCCTCGACATTTCGAACGCGAACACGATCATCATCGACCGCGCCGACCGGTACGGCCTGAGTCAGCTGCATCAGCTCCGCGGACGCGTGGGCCGCGGCCGCGAGCGCGCCTACGCCTACTTCCTCTACGACGACAGCAAGCCGCTGAGCGAGACCGCCGCCGACCGGCTGCAGACCATCGCGGTGAACAACGACCTGGGATCCGGGATGCAGGTCGCGCTCAAGGATCTGGAGCTGCGCGGCGCCGGCAACCTGCTGGGCGCGGAGCAGGCCGGTCACATCGCCGGCGTGGGCTTCGACCTGTACCTGCGCATGATCGGCGAGGCCGTCGCGACGTTCCGCGGCGAGGAGACCGAGACCGGGGCGGAGCTGCGGCTCGAGCTGCCGGTCGACGCGCGGATCCCCGAGGCGTACATCGACAGCGAGCGACTGCGCCTGGAGGCGTATCAGAAGCTGTCCAGCGCGGCGACCGCGACCGCGCCCGACGAGGCCATCGACCACGTCGTCGAGGAGCTGACGGACCGCTACGGCACGCCTCCCGCCGAGGTGGAGGGACTGATCGCGATCGCGCGGCTGCGCCGTCGCGCCGCCCGGGCCGGGCTCACCGACGTCGTCGCGATGGGGTCGAACCTGCGGGTGGCGCCGGCGCGCCTGGAGGACTCGATGAAGGTGCGCCTGCAGCGGCTGTATCCGCAGGCGAAGCTCGTCGCCGGGGGAGAGGCGCTCGTCGTGCCGATGCCCGGGGCGGACAGGGCGGATCCGGTCGAGTGGACCGGCCAGCTCCTCACCGCGCTCTTCCCCGAGCCGGCGCCGGCCGAGGCGCCCGTCGCCGCGGGAGCGGCGTCGTGAGCGCCGAGCTCGCCGCGGCACGGCGGCGCGGCCGCGCGCTGTCCGCGGCCGAGGGACGCGCGTTCGTGGCGGAGCAGCTGTCGCAGAGCCGTCGCGCGGCGCTGCACCCGGAGAGTCGCTCCGCGGCGCCCGATCCGTCGCGGCGCTCGCGGGTGCGCCCGGAGCCGGCGGCGGATCCCCGGTGGCGCTGGATCTCGACCCGCGAGACGCATCGCGGGCGGGTGCGCATCGATGTGGACGAGGTGCAGCTCCCGACCGGCGAGCGCACCACGTTCGAGGTCGACCGCAGCGTGCCGTTCACGGTCGCGGTGCTGGTGCAGGACGGCGCCGATCTGCTGCTCGCCCGGCAGTACCGCTATCCGATCGATCGCTGGATCCTGGATCTTCCGGGCGGTGCCGCGGAATTCGGCGAGGTTCCGGAGCAGGCGGCGCGTCGCGAGCTCGAGGAGGAGCTCGG
>JABLTH010042851.1_pt1 | contig 20744 bp, 22 predicted proteins | sample 7875711 | NCBI WGS metagenome assembly JABLTH01 (sample SAMN14941262, study PRJNA633318) | bioreactor metagenome | isolation source: bioreactor | place: China | collected 2019-03-05 | reverse complement strand
CGTAGGCCGCACTGGGTGGCGCGGCGCGGGCCACTACTCGTAGCCGTAGCTGCGCAGGTGCTCTTCGCTGTCGGCCCAGCCCGAGCGGACCTTGACCCACAGCTCGAGGAAGATGCGGGCCTCCATCAGGCGCTCCATCTCCTGCCGCGCCTCGCTGCCGATGCGCTTCAGCCGCTCGCCCTTGTCACCGATGATCATGCCCTTGTGGGCGTCGCGCTCGACGATGATCGAGGCGCTGATGCGGCGCTTCAGGCCGCCCTCCTCCTCTTCCCATTTGTCGATCACGACGGTGGAGGTGTAGGGCAGCTCGTCGCCGGTCAGGCGGAACAGCTTCTCCCGGATGATCTCGCTGGCGAGGAACTTCTCGCTGCGGTCCGTCAGCATGTCCTGGTCGTAGTACCAGGGCTGCTCGGGCAGGTAGGGCTTGAGGATCTCGAACAGGCGGCTCACGTCGGCCGCCTTGTGGGCCGACATCGGCACGTACTCGGCGAAGGCGTGGCGCTCCTGCATGCTCTTGAGCCAGGGCAACAGGTCGGCGCGGCGGTGGACGGTGTCCAGCTTGTTGGCCACCAGCACCACCGGCTTGCCCTTCAGGCCTTCGCCCTGCAGCAGCGCCAGCACCTTGGCGTCGTCGATGCCGAAGCGGCCGGCCTCGACCAGGAACAGCACGAGGTCCACGTCCTGCAACGTGCCGACCACCGCGCGGTTGAGCGAGCGGTTCAGCGCCGCCGCGTGGCGGGTCTGGAAGCCCGGCGTGTCGACGAACACGAACTGCGCCTCGTCGACGGTGCGCACGCCGGTGATGCGATGGCGCGTGGTCTGGGCCTTGTTCGAGGTGATGCTGATCTTCTGGCCGACCAGCGCGTTCATCAGCGTGGACTTGCCGACGTTGGGGCGGCCGACGATCGCGATCAGGCCGCAGCGCTGGGGCGGCTCGGCGGGCGCGGGCGCCGCGGAAGGGGAAGGAGCTTGCACGATCGGATTGTCCTGCAGGGCCGTCGGTCCGGCTCAGGCGCGGTCGCCCTCGGCGCGCAGCAGTTGGTCGAGCAGGGCCTGCGCGGCCTCCTGCTCGGCCGCACGGCGCGACCTGCCCTCGCCGCGGGCGCTGCGCTCCAGCGCGGGCACGCTGGCCTCGACCTCGAAGGTCTGGGCGTGGGCCTGGCCGCGGGTGGCGACGATGCGGTAGCTCGGGACCGCCAGCCTGCGCGCCTGCAGCCACTCCTGCAACTCGGTCTTGGCGTCCTTGCGCCAGCTGTCGACGCCGGTGCTGGCGATCACCTCGCCGAACAGGCGGGTCACCAGCGCGTGGGCGGCCTCGGCGCCGCCGTCGAGGTAGACCGCGCCGATGACGGCCTCCATCGCGTCGGCCAGGATGCTGGCGCGCTGGGCGCCGCCGCCGCGGGCCTCGCCCTCGGACAGGCGCAGCACCTCGGGCAGGCGCAGCGCGAGCGCGAGGCGGTGCAGGCTGTCCTCGCGCACGAGGTGGGCCCGCACCCGGGTCAGGTCGCCCTCGTCGGAGCCGCCGAAGCGGTCGAACAGCAGGCGCGAGACACCGAGGTTCAGCACCGCGTCGCCCAGGAACTCCAGCCGCTCGTTGTGCTCGGCGCCGAAGCTGCGATGCGTCAGCGCGCGCAGCAGCAGGTCCGGCCGGCGGAAGCGGTAGTCCAGGCGCTGTTGCAGCGCGTCGTGTCGGGCGTCCATCGGAGCGGGCGTGCGGTCGCCGCCGGGCGACCGCGTCGGTCAGCGGGCCGGCGCGGTGTACCGGTACTTGATCAGCAGGTACACCGGGTCCATCAGTTCGACCTCGTCGTCGTACGAGAAGCCGACGCGGAAGCCGTCGCCGACCGCCTCGATGTCGAGTTCGCTGCCGGAGATCATGCCGTTGACGAACTCGATGTCGCGCTGGCGGTCGAAGGCGCGGCGGATCTCGGGCACGCTGTTCGGGCGCTGGTCGGCCCGCATCACGCGGTTGAGCGCCTCGCGCGTCGTCAGGTACTTCTGCACCGAGGGGTAGACCTTGATCAGCACGACGGCGCCGCCGCCGACGACGATGGCCCAGAACAGCATGCCGAGCAGGCTGAGGCCGAGTTGGCGGCGGACTCGCAACGACGACGCGATGAACATGGCGCGGAACTCTCCTTCGAGGCAGCGGCGGCCCGCTCGTCAGTGGAACGAGCCGATCCGGCCGAGGTTACCGAAATTCATCCAGATGAAGAAGGCCCGGCCGACCAGATTCTCGTCGGGCACGAAACCCCAGTAACGCGAATCCTGCGAATTGTCACGGTTGTCGCCCATGACGAAATAGTGGCCGGCGGGCACCTTGCAGGTCACGCCCTCGGCGCTGTAGCTGCAAGCCTCGCGGTGCGGGAACACGGTGATCGGCTCGCCGCGCGCGCCCGGCCCCTTGTCGTGCTGGATGCGGTGCTCCACCGCGCCCAGCTTCTCGCTGAGGATGTCCATGTAGCGCATGCGGTCGTCGTCATAGCCGTCGCCCAGCGGCGTGCGCGCGACGGGCTGGCCGTTGATCTTCAGCTCGTGGTTGCCGTAGCTGACCACGTCGCCCGGCAGCCCGACGACGCGCTTGATGTAGTCGATGCGCGGGTCGACCGGCCAGTGAAACACCACCACGTCGCCGCGCTGCGGGTCGCGGTTCGGGACGATCTTGGTGTTGAGCACCGGCAGCCGGATGCCGTACTGGAACTTGTTGACCAGGATCAGGTCGCCGACCTCGAGCGTCGGGATCATCGAGCCCGACGGGATCTTGAACGGCTCGAACAGGAACGAGCGCAGCAGGAAGACGACGATGATCACCGGGAACAGCCCGGCGGTCCAGTCGAGCCACCAGGGCTGCATCAGCAGCCGGGACCGGGCTTCCTCGATGTTGCCGTCGACCTGGGTGATGCCCTGCGCGGCCAGTTGCGCACGCCGGGCCGCGTCCTGCTGCTCGAGGTGGCGCGCCGCCGCCTCGCGCCGCGGGCGGAAGTGGAAGCGTTCGGCCAGCCAGTAGAAGAAGGTGACGACGGACAGGATGAACAGCAGCAACGAGAAGTTGCCGACCCATTTGTCCATGTACCAGCCGCCGAGGTAGACGAGCAAGGCACCGTACAAGACGGCGGTCAAGTAGTTCATGTGGGGGAGGTCGTGGTGGATCTGTGGCCGGCGCTCAGTCGTCGACTTGCAGGATCGCCAGGAAGGCCTCCTGCGGCACCTCGACGGTACCGATCTGCTTCATGCGCTTCTTGCCGGCCTTCTGCTTTTCGAGCAGCTTGCGCTTGCGGGTGATGTCGCCGCCGTAGCATTTTGCCAGCACGTTCTTGCGCAGCGCCTTGATGTTCTCGCGCGCGATGATGTTGGCGCCGATGGCCGCCTGGATCGCCACGTCGTACATCTGGCGCGGGATCTGCTCGCGCATCTTGGCCGCCACCGCGCGGCCGCGGTACTGGCTCTGCGAGCGGTGCACGATCATCGCCAGCGGGTCGACCCGGTCGCCGTTGATCAGGATGTCGACCTTCACCACGTCGGCGGCACGGTACTCCTTGAACTCGTAGTCCATCGACGCGTAGCCGCGCGAGGCGGACTTCAGCTTGTCGAAGAAGTCCAGCACGATCTCGGCCAGCGGCAGCTCGTAGGTCAGCATGACCTGCTTGCCGTGGTAGGCCATGTTCAGCTGCACGCCGCGCTTCTGGTTGCACAGCGTCATCACCACGCCGACGTAGTCCTGCGGCATATACAGGTGCACGGTGACGATGGGCTCGCGGATCTCGCGGATGCGGCCCTGGTCGGGCATCTTGCTCGGGTTCTCGACCTCGAGCACCGTGCCGTCGTTGAGCTCCACCTCGTAGACCACGCTGGGCGCAGTGGTGACCAGGTCCTGGTCGAATTCGCGCTCGAGCCGCTCCTGCACGATCTCCATGTGCAGCAGGCCGAGGAAGCCGCAGCGGAAACCGAAGCCCAGCGCCTGGCTGACCTCGGGCTCGAAGCGCAGCGAGCTGTCGTTGAGCTTGAGCTTCTCCAGCGCGTCACGCAGCTGGTCGTACTCGCTGGCCTCGGTCGGGTACAGCCCGGCGAAGACCTGCGGCTGGATTTCCTTGAAGCCGGGCAGCGGCTCGGTGGCCGGTCCGGCGTTGTTCGGCAGCTTCTTCTCCAGCGTGACGGTGTCGCCGACCTTGGCCGCGGCGAGCTCCTTGATGCCGGCGATGATGAAGCCGACCTCGCCTGCCTTGAGCACCTCGCGGTTCTCGCTCTTGGGCGTGAACACGCCCAGATGCTCGATCGGGTAGACCGCGTTGGTGGCCATCAGGCGGATGCGCTCGCCCTTGGCCAGGCTGCCGTCGACCACCCGCACCAGCATCACCACGCCGACGTAGTTGTCGAACCAGGCGTCGATGATCATCGCCCGCGGCGGCCCGTCGGGCTGCCCCTTGGGCGGCGGCATGCGCTCGATGACCGCCTCGAGGATGTCGTCGATGCCCAGGCCGGTCTTGGCCGAGCAGGGAATGGCCTGCGACGCGTCGATGCCGATGACGTCCTCGATCTCGGCCTTCGCGTTGTCCGGGTCGGCCTGCGGCAGGTCCATCTTGTTCAGCACCGGCACCACCTCGACGCCCAGGTCGAGCGCGGTGTAGCAGTTGGCAACGGTCTGCGCCTCGACGCCCTGGCTCGCGTCGACCACCAGCAGCGCGCCCTCGCAGGCCGACAGCGAGCGGCTGACCTCGTACGAGAAGTCGACGTGCCCCGGCGTGTCGATGAGGTTCAGGTTGTAGGTCTTGCCGTTGCGCGCCGTGTACTGCAGGGCCGCGGTCTGCGCCTTGATGGTGATGCCGCGCTCGCGCTCGATGTCCATCGAGTCCAGCACCTGCGCCTCCATCTCGCGATCGCTCAATCCTCCGCAGCGCTGGATGATGCGGTCCGCGAGCGTGCTCTTGCCGTGGTCGATGTGGGCGATGATGGAGAAGTTGCGGATGTGGTCCATGAAGACTCGGAGCAGCGCTTCAAGCTGAAGCTGCAACGGCGACGCCGTCGCATGGGAGGCTCATATCGCGAAGCGACGTGAAGGCCCGACGGGGCCGTGCAGGACATAAAAAAAAGGCACGTCCAAAGTGGAGACGCGCCTTCCAACAAAACGTATGGCAACTGCTTGTTGGGCTTTCATTGTAGCCAAAAGCCCCCCGCTGCAAGCCGCGTCTTTACTGGGTTTCGGGTCGTTGCAGGGTGCCAACAGGGAATTTCGTCCACAAGTTATCCACAACAGCTTGTGCATAGCCTGGGGACAGTCCTCGGCCCCGTCCGAACCGCCCCGCGCGCTCACTAAAGCGGGGTTGCGCAGGGCGCATTGTATCTGTTCGCTGGTGCAATCCCGGGTCAGGCTGAATGTCTGTGTGTGCTTGCTAACTTTTTCGTGACGACTTCGAGCGCCGCGGGTGTCGGCCGCGCGCTCGCCGTGGGGCCGGCAACTTCCACTTCGTGAAAAGACCCGCCGGCCCAGTCGGGCAGGCGGGTCCTCCGGCCGGTCGCCGACGCCCGTCAGCGGGCGGGCCGGATCACCAGGTAGTTGACCCACTCGCCTCGCCGCACGAGCAGCGTGACCGGCTTGTTCTTGTCGAGCTTGGCGACCACCGCGCCGAACTGCTTGACGTCGGCGATCTCGGTGTTGTCGATCGACAGGATGACGTCGCCGTCGCGCACGCCGGCGCGGGCCGCGGCGCCTTCCGCGCTGTCGACCTTGACGCCACCACGCACGCGCAGGTCCTTCTTCTGGGCGTCGGACAGTTCGCTCACGACCAGGCCCAGCTGGGCCTTCGCGGCCGACGACGACGGCGCCTCGCCCGGCGCCGCGGCGGCGCGCGGCTTGTCGGCCTCGAGCTCGGCCACGGTCACCGCGACGTCCTTGTAGCTGCCGCGCCGGAAGACCTGCAGCGTCGCCTTGCTGCCCGGCTTGGTGTTGCCGATGATGCGGGGCAGGTCACCGGACTTCTCGACCGCACGGCCATCGACCTTGACGATGATGTCGCCGGCCTCGATGCCGGCCTTCTCGGCCGGCGTGCCGGGCTCGACCCCCTGCACCAGCGCGCCGACGGGCTTGCCCAGGCCGATGGACTCGGCCACTTCCTTGGTCACGGGCGCGATGCGCACGCCGATGCGGCCGCGGATCACCCGACCGCTGGCGCGCAGCTGGTCGGCCACGCGCATCGCCTCGTCGATCGGGATCGCGAACGAGATGCCGGCATAGCCGCCCGAGGGGCTGTAGATCTGGGAGTTGATGCCGACCACCTCGCCGCGCATGTTGATCAGCGGGCCGCCCGAGTTGCCCGGGTTGATGGCCACGTCGGTCTGGATGAAGGGCAGGAAGTCGCCCGTGTCGCGCTGCTTGGCACTGACGATGCCGGCCGTCACGGTGTTGTCCAGGCCGAACGGCGAGCCGATGGCCATCACCCACTCGCCCACCTTGAGCTTGCCCACGTCGCCGATCCTGACCGCCGGCAGGCCGGTCGCGTCGATCTTGACCACTGCCACGTCGGTGCGGGCGTCGGCGCCGATCACCTTGGCCTTGAACTCCCGCTTGTCGGTCAGCGTGACGATCAGTTCGTCGGCGCCGTCGACGACGTGGGCATTGGTCATCACGTAGCCATCCGCACTGAGGATGAAGCCGGAGCCGACGCCGCGCCGCTGCGGCAGGTCGTCGTCGTCGCCGTTGTTGCCGCGCGGATTGCGGTTGTTCGGCAGCGGGATGCCGAAGCGGCGGAAGAACTCCTCCAGGTTGGGGTCGATCTGACCGCCGCCACGACCCAGGTTCTTGGCCTTTTCCGTCGTGCGGATGTTCACCACCGAAGGGCCCGCCTGCTCGACGAGGTCGGTGAAGTCCGGCAGCACCCGGGCCTGCGCCGCAGCCGGCACGGGATGCAGCGCCGCGACGCTGGCCGCCAGCGACAGCGCCATGGCGGCGATCAGGCCGCGCGGGGTGCGGCGGCCGGCCATCGGGATGGCTTGGGAATGCATGGGTTCTCCTTGAAGAACGGCAACACGAAAAGATGTCGGACACGCAGGTGCCGGCGATCGGGCCGCTGCCGACCCTAGCGCTTGCGCTCGAGGGCCTGCACGAAGCGCCGCAGCGTCTCGATCGGCACGTCGCCCATCGCGGTGACCCACTGGTCGTCCTTGCGCTGGCGCAGGATCTGGGTCGCCCCGTCGGCCGGGCCGGCAAACTCGGCTTGGTGCCGCCGCGCGTCAAAAGGTTCGATGAACATCGACACGTGCGTCAAGCCGTCCGAATAGAGGGCCTGGACGACCACCGGCGTGTCGGGTGCGCCAGCGGGGTCCAGCGTGCGCTTGGCACACTGCACCGGCTTGAAGCCGGCCGGCAGTTGGCCCAGTTGCCAGCCCTCGTTGTCCAGGCTGGTCGGCAGCACCGCCGGCCGCAGCACCCGGTAGCCCTCGAGGTGCTTCAGGCGGTCGGTCACCAGCGCGATGCGCGGCTTCACCCCGATCGCGATCTCGGAGAAGGCCGACCATTCGAGGATGTTGCCGCCCGGCGCGAGGATGTCCGCGCGCAGCAGCAGGCCGGTCTGCCGCTCGGCCCACAGACGCTGGCCGAAGCGCAGGGCGTCGCGCGGCTTGAGCAGCATCACGTCGGTCTCGTAGCCCGCGACGCGACCCACGCCCACCGGGCGCAGCTCGTACCACTCGAGCACGCGCTGCTCGGCATTCGCGGGCAGCGCCGGGAACATCGCGCGGGCGTCGCGCTGCTCGATCTCGGCCATGCGGGAGCGCTGCCACAGCTTGTGCACGACGTCGTTGTGCCGCAGCACCGTCAGCGCCTCGCCGCCGAGCGCGTCGACGCGCTCGTACTGCTGGTCGGCGTCCGCATAGTGCGCCACGCGCCAGACCGTCACCGAATTGGCGTCGCTGAAGACCAGCGTTCCCTCGTAGTTGCGCGCCCGGGCGGCCTCGTGCACGCGTGCCAGCCAGGCTCGCGCGTCGAGTGCGCCCCGGGGCGTCTCACCCGCCGGCGGGCCCGACTGCGCCGAGGCCCACCCCGGCAGCACGCAGGCGATGGCCAGCGCCCCCAGCGAGGCGCGGCGCGCGCGTGTGCCCCGCCCACCGGGCCAGCGGCGCCCGCCCAGCCATTCGATCCGCGGCCACTGCATCCTCGCCCGCCCCGTGCGCTCAGCGGCCACTGGTGGTGACGGCCACCTGGCGGACACCGCCCGGGACCGCGAGGACCGCATTGCCGGCCAGTTGCCGGTGTGCGTTGAGGTAGCGGTCGAGCTCGGGGTCGCGCACCAGATCGCCCAGCGGGGTCGGCGCCGAGGCCGCCCCGACCGCCAACGCCTGCGTTGGCGCCGGTGTGGCGTCGACCAGCAGGCTCGGCGCGGCCGTGTCGGCCGACGGGCGCGGGCCGCCTTGGTTCATCATCACCAGCGCGCCGGTGACGACCACCCCGGCCGCCATCGCGACCGGCGTTCCCCAGCGCAGCCGGCGTCCGCCGGCGGCCAGCCCCGCCAGCCGGCCGGGCCTGGTGGCCGGCGCGGGCATCGGGGCCGGCGAGGGCGCCAGCACCACCGGCTCGGCAGCCAGGCGCGCCCGCAAGGCGAGCAGGAAGGCCTGGTCGTGGCCGGCATCGGTGGCCAGGTCCTCCGACCGCATCACGTCGCCAATCCATTGGTAGGTGTGCCAGCGCTCACGCAGCGCCGGCTCGTCGCGCCAACGATCGAAGCTGTCCTGGGCCTCGGCCGCATCGGCCTCGCCGTCGCACAGCGCCGACAGGCGTTGCCAGGCGCGTTCGTTCGGATCGTCAACGGGGTGGGTCATGGGCAACTCCGGGCTCGGCCGATTCGGTGGGGCTCACCAGCGCTCGCCGTGGCGCGTGTCCAGCAGCGGACGCAACCGCTGTGCGATGGCCTCGCGGGCACGAAAGATCCGCGATCGCACGGTGCCGATCGGGCAATTCATCACATCCGCAATCTCTTCGTAGCTGAGGCCTTCGATCTCCCGCAGCGTGATCGCCTGCCTCAGATCCTCGGACAGGGCCTCGATCGCCGCGTTCACCGTGGCCGCGATCTCCTTGCTGGCCAGCAAGGCGTCCGGCGTCGCCACGTCGCTTGGTTCCAATCCGCGGCGCGAAGTTTCCTCGTCGTCGTCGCCCGCGGACAGCGCGGCCTCGGTGACCAGCGGGTCGCGCTTGAGGTCGACCAGGGCCTTCTTGGCGGTGTTGACGGCGATGCGGTACAGCCAGGTGTAGAAGGCGCTGTCGCCACGGAACTGGGGCAGCGCCCGGTAGGCGCGGATGAACGACTCCTGCGCGATGTCGGCCACGAGGTCGGTGTCGCGCACCATGCGCCCGATCAGGCGCTCGATGCGGCGCTGGTACTTCACCACCAGCATCTCGAAGGCACGGACGTCACCTTGCTTGACGCGCTCGACCAGCGCGGCATCGGCGTCCGGTCCATGCGCGGTCATGCCGCGGCTCCTGACATGGTGTCCGTCGGGCGGTCGGCGGGCGCCTGCGCGAGCGCGACGCGCAGGCCGTGCCACGACGACGGCGCATCCCGGCGCTCGAGCGGCAGCCAGGTCGCGGCCCGGCCCGGCCCGTCCGCGCGGGCGAGCATCGCCACGCCCAGGTCGATGCGGACGACAGGCCGCGCCAGCGGCTCGGCCGTCCCGTCGGCGCGGACATGCTGCCAGGCGGCACCGGTCCACCGCAGCCGGCCTGGATGCCGTGCGGCGCGACGGCGGGCCGCCCCGCCGGCCAGCAGGCCCGCCGCGGCGGCCAGCCCGCCCAGGCCGAGGGCTGGCCACCGGGCCGAAGCACCGGCGACGCGCCAGTGCCAGCCCAGCCAGACCAAGGGAACGGCCACGGTCATCGCCCCCAGCAGGCTGCCGAGCAGGCGCCAAAGGCCCTGGTGCGCCAGAGGGTGCTCGACGGCGGGCGCGACTCGCATGCGACGCGGGGCAGCCGGAACCCCGCCGGGCTCAGACCCGGCCGAACACCAGCGTGCCGTTGGTGCCGCCGAAGCCGAAGTTGTTCTTCACCGCCACGTCGATCTTCATCTCGCGCGCCGTGTTGGCGCAGTAGTCCAGGTCGCACTCCGGATCCTGGTTGAAGATGTTGATCGTCGGCGGCGAGACCTGGTCGCGGATCGCCAGCACGGTGAAGACCGACTCGATGCCGCCCGCACCACCCAGCAGGTGGCCGGTCATCGACTTGGTGGAGTTCACGACCAGCTTCCGGGCGTGGTCGCCGAAGGCCAGCTTGATCGCGTTGGTCTCGTTCAGGTCGCCCAGCGGCGTGGAGGTGCCGTGGGCGTTGAGGTACTGGACCTGGTCGGGGTTGACCGCGGCGTTGCGCAGGGCGGCCTTCATCGACCGCTTCGGGCCGTCGACGTTGGGCGCGGTCATGTGGTACGCGTCGCCGCCCATGCCGAAGCCGAGCAGCTCGGCGTAGATGCGCGCGCCTCGCTTCTTCGCGTGCTCGTACTCCTCGAGCACCAGCACCCCGGCGCCCTCGCCGAGCACGAAGCCGTCGCGGTCCCTGTCCCACGGGCGCGAGGCGGTCGCCGGGTCGTCGTTGCGGGTCGACAGCGCGCGCGCCGCGGCGAAGCCGCCGACACCCAGCAGCGACACCGTGGCTTCCGCGCCGCCGGCGACCATCACGTCGGCGTCGCCGTACTCGATCAGGCGCGCGGCCTGGCCGATGCAGTGCAGGCCGGTGGTGCAGGCGGTGACCACCGCCAGGTTCGGCCCCGTGAAGCCGTAGCGGATCGCCAGGTGGCCGGAGATCATGTTGATGATCGAGGCCGGCACGAAGAACGGCGAGATGCGCCGCGGGCCGCGCTCGAAGGCCAGCTTGGCCGTCGCCTCGATCTCGGGCAGGCCGCCGATGCCGGATCCGATCAGGCAGCCGATGCGCTCGGCCGTCTCCTCGGTCAGCTGGTCGTTGGTCGGCAGACCCGCGTCGCGCACCGCCTGGATACCGGCCGCCATCCCGTAGTGGATGAAGGTATCCATGTGCTTGGCTTCCTTGCCCGGGATGTACTCCTCGAGCGGAAAGCCCTTGACCTCGCCGGCGAACTGGCAGCTGATGGCCGAGGCATCGAACTTGGTGATCGGGCCGATGCCCGAGCGCCCGGCGAGCAGGTTCGCCCAGCCTTCGGAAACGGTATTGCCGACCGGGCTGATCAGCCCCAGGCCGGTGATGACGACACGTCGACGGGTCATGCGGGAGGAATGCAGGTCGTTGGCGGCCGTGGCAGGCCCATGGGCCGTGCGGCCCGCGCGAGGGGAAGCGGCGGCGTCAGGCCTTGGCGTGGGCCTTGGCGTAGTCGATCGCCAGCTGGACGGTGGTGATCTTCTCGGCTTCCTCGTCGGGGATCTCGATGCTGAACTCGTCTTCGAGGGCCATCACCAGCTCCACGGTGTCCAGCGAGTCGGCGCCGAGGTCCGCCACGAAGGCCTTCTCGTTGCTGACATCCGCTTCGGGAACACCGAGTTGCTCGGCAATGATCTTCTTGACGCGTGCTTCGATATCGCTCATGACTCCTCCAGGAGGTTGCGTAAAACGGGCCGGATTCTACGCTGGCAGGGTGCCGGCGCCGGCCGGGGAACTCAGGCCATGAACATGCCGCCGTTGACGTGCAGTTCGGTACCCGTGATGTACCCCGCCTCGGGCGAGGCGAGGAAGGCGACCGCATGGGCGATCTCGGCCGGCTGGCCGAGCCGCTGCAGCGGGATCTGCTGCTGCAGCGCGGCCTTCTGGGCCTCCGGCAGCGCATCGGTCATGTCGGTGGCGATGAAGCCGGGAGCGACGCAGTTGACGGTGATCGAGCGGCTGCCCAGTTCACGGGCCAGCGCGCGGGTCATGCCGGCGACGCCGGCCTTGGCAGCCGCGTAGTTGGCCTGGCCCGGGTTGCCGGAAGCCCCGACCACCGAGGTGATGTTGACGATGCGGCCGTAGCGCTGCTTCATCATCGGCCGCATGACGGCCCGCGACAGGCGGAAGACAGCCTTGAGGTTGGTGTCGAGCACCGCATCCCAGTCCTCGTCCTTCATCCGCATCGCCAGGGTGTCGCGCGTGATGCCGGCGTTGTTGACGAGCACGTGCAGCGCACCGTGCTCCTTGACGATGGCCTCGACCAGCGCGTCGATGCCGGCGGCGTCGTTGACGTTGAGGTTGACCCCCTTGCAGCCGGCGTGCGCGGCCAGCGCCTCGGTGATGCCGGCGGCCCCGGCATCGCTGGTGGCGGTGCCGACGACCTTCATGCCGCGCGCGGCGAGTTCGAGCGCGATCGCCCGGCCGATGCCGCGCGAAGCCCCGGTCACCAGGGCCACCTGCCCGGCCATGCTCGTCCGGTTGCTCATGCCAGCATTCCCTTCACCTCGGCCAGCGAGGCCGGATCGAACAGCGCCGCGCTCGCCGCGTCGGCGTCGATGCGCTTGACCATGCCGGCCAGCACCTTGCCCGGCCCGCACTCGATGATGTGCGTCACGCCGCGGGCGCGCAGCGCCTGCACGACCTCCACCCATCGCACCGGGCCGAAGGCCTGGCGGTACAGCGCGTCGCGGATGGCGTCGGGCGTCGCGGCCACCGCCACGTCGATGTTGTTGACGACGTCGATCTGCGGCACGGCGATCGCGATCCCGGCCAATCGCGCCTTCAGCCGCTCGGCGGCAGGCTTCATCAGGCTGGAGTGGAACGGCGCCGAGACCGGCAGCGGCAGCGCGCGCTTGGCGCCCTTGGCCTTGAGGAGTTCGCAGCCCTTGTCGACGCCGGCCTTGCTGCCGGCGATCACCGTCTGCTTCGGGTCGTTGAAGTTCACCGCCTCGACGACCTCGCCGCTGGCGGCGGCCGCCTCGGCGCAGCCGGCGCGCACGGCCTCGGCATCCAGCCCGAGGATCGCGGCCATCGCGCCCTGCCCGACCGGCACCGCCTCCTGCATCGCCTGGGCGCGCAGGCGCACCAGCGGCAGCGCGTCGGCCAGGCTCAGCGCGCCCGCGGCGACGAGCGCGGTGTATTCCCCCAACGAGTGGCCGGCCACCGCGGCCGGCACGGCACCACCCTCGGCGCGCCAGGCGCGGTAGCAGGCGATGCCGGCGGTCAGCATGACCGGCTGGGTGTTGGTGGTCAGGTCGAGCTGCTCCTTCGGGCCGCCGTGGATCAGCGCGCCGATGTCCTCGCCGAGCGCGTCGGAGGCCTCGGCCAGGGTCTGGCGCACGGCCGGGTGGTCGCCCCAGGCGTCGAGCATGCCGACGGCCTGCGAGCCCTGGCCGGGAAAGACGAATGCGAACGAAGTCATCGAGACACCTTCAACGGTTGCCAGCGCGCGCCGCGGCGCCGCTTCAGAAATCCAGCAGCACCGCGCCCCAGGTGAAGCCGCCGCCGACACCCTCGAGCATCAGCGTCTGGCCACGCCGGATCTGGCCGGTGCGCACTGCGTGATCGAGCGCGAGCGGGATCGACGCGGCCGAGGTGTTGCCATGCTCGTCGACGGTCACGACCACGCGCTCCGGCGGCAGCTTCAGCTTGCGCGCCGTGCCCTGCATGATGCGGATGTTGGCCTGGTGCGGGATCAGCCAGTCGATGTCCTCGGCGCGGCGGCCGGCCGCCTCGAGCACTTCGCGGGCGACCTCGTCGAGCACCTTGACCGCCAGCTTGAACACGGCCTGGCCGTCCATCTTCAGCAGCGGATCGCCAATCACCCGGCCGCCCGACACCGTGCCCGGCGTGCAGAGGATCTCCATGTGCTGGCCGTCCGCGTGCAGCCTGGTGGCCAGGATCCCGGGCTCGGCCGAGGCCTCGAGCACGACCGCACCGGCACCGTCGCCGAACAGCACGCAGGTCGTGCGGTCGTTGAAATCGAGGATGCGCGAGAACACCTCGGCGCCGATGACGAGCGCGCAGCTCGCCGTGCCGGAGCGGATCATCGCGTCGGCCACCGACAGGCCGTAGACGAAGCCCGAGCAGACGGCCTGCAGGTCGAAGGCCGGGCAGCCCTGGATGCCGAGCTTGCGCTGGATGATGGTCGCGGTGGACGGGAACACCATGTCCGGCGTCGACGTCGCGACGATGATCAGGTCGACGTCCTCGGCGGTGCGGCCAGCCGCCTCCAGCGCATGGCGCGCGGCGCCAACGCCGAGGTCGCTGGCATTGACATCGGCCGACGCGAAGCGCCGGGCCCGGATGCCGGTGCGCTCGACGATCCATTCGTCGGACGTCTCCAGGCCCCGCTCGGCCAGCTGGGCCGCCAGATCGGCGTTGCTGACACGATGGGGCGGCAGCATGCTGCCGGTGCCGGTGATACGGGCGTAGCGCCGGGAGGGAACGCGATCGGGGGAGGGATTCATGCGGCAGGGCGCACCGGCTGGTCGTCGGGGGCGGACGCGGTCCGCAACGTCTCGACGATGCGCTCGTGCACCTGTTCGGGCAGGCGATGGCGGGCCGCATCATAAGCCCGCGACAGCGCGCGGCCGAAGGCATACGCATCAGCCGAGCCGTGGCTCTTGAACACCAGCCCCTGCAGGCCGAGCAGCGCGGCACCGTTGTAGCCGCGCGGATCGAAGCGGGCGCGGAAGTGCTTGAGCACCGGCAGCGCGGCCAGCGCCGCCAGCTTGGCCATCCAGTGGCGCTTGAATTCGTTGCGCAGGAAGCCCGTCAGCATGTGCGCCAGGCCCTCGCTGGTCTTCAGGGCCACGTTGCCGACGAAACCGTCGCAGACGACGATGTCGACCTTGCCGTTGAAGATGTCGTTGCCCTCGACGTTGCCGGCGTAGTTCAGCTGGCCGGCCGCCGCCGCGGCGCGCAGCAGTTCGCCGGCCTGCTTGATGGTGTCGCTGCCCTTGATGGCCTCGGCGCCGATGTTGAGCAGCCCGACGCTCGGTTCGGGGTTGCCCTCGACGGCCGACACCAGCGCGCTGCCCATGACCGCGAACTGCAGCAGGTGCTCGGCCGTGCAGTCGACGTTCGCGCCGAGGTCCAGCATCGTCGTGAAGCCGGGGCGCTCGTTCGGGATCACCGACGCGATCGCCGGCCGGTCGATGCCCTCCACCGTCTTCAGCACGTAGCGCGAGATGGCCATCAACGCGCCCGTGTTGCCGGCCGAGACGGCCACGTCGGCTCGCGCCCGGCCCTGCTCGTCGAGCTTGAGCTGGTTGATCGCGACCCGCATCGAGGAGTCCTTCTTGCGGCGCAGGGCGACCTCGACCGGATCGTCCATCGAGACGATCTCGGTCGCATGGACCACGGTGCAGCGCGGCCAGTCGGCCGCCGGCGCCAACGCCTCGGCGGTGCCGACCAGCACCAGTTCGGCCTGCGGGTGCGTGGCCAGGAATTCCTTGCAGGCCGGCAGCGTCACCGACGGGCCGTGGTCACCGCCCATGCAGTCGACGGCGACGCGGACCCGCTCGAGCGGCGTCAAAGGGAGTGCGTGCGACACGTTCTGGAATGGCAAATGCCGCAGTCAGGGCTGCGGCATTGTGTTCGATTCTCGTTGGAGGGCAGGCACGCGCCGACCCGGCCGAACGCGGAAGATCAGGCGTCGGCCTTGGTCTTCAGCACCTTGCGGCCGCGGTAGAAGCCGGTCGGGCTGATGTGGTGACGCAGGTGCACCTCGCCGGTGGTCGGCTCGATCGCGGTGCCCGGCTGGGTCAGCGCGTTGTGCGAACGGTGCATGCCGCGCTTGGACGGCGACTTCTTGTTTTGCTGAACAGCCATGGAACGCTCCTGGGAACACCGGCGCTACCGGTGCAGCGGGTGCCCGGCGCGGCACGCGCTCGAACACGGGTCTGGGTAAGCCACGCCCGGTGCCGCACGGCAACGAGCCTGTGCCCGGGCTCCCCCGGGCTCCGGAACCGACCGCCGCTGATTCGCGCGACTGCCAAGTCCGGGAAAGCCCGAAAGTATATCACCAACGCGCCATTCACCCAAACCCCGGGCTGGCAGCGCCGGCTCAGCCGTCCGACTTGCCGGTCTTCAGGCGCGCCAGCGCCGCGAACGGATTGGGCTTGGGCTCGGCGGGCGCCGGTGCGGTGCCCGCCGCGTCGTCGCCCATCGGCAGCGGCTGCGGGCACTCGTCGTGGCGCGGCACCAGCGGCAGCGACAGCAACAGTTCGTCTTCCAGCAGCTCGATCAGGTCGGCGTGACGCGGCAGTTCGAGCACGTCGTCCTCCAGTTCGGCGTCCAGTGCCTCGGCCAGGCCGGGGTCGCGCACGAAGCGGATGCGACGGTCCACGTCCAGCGGCACGGCCATCGTGGCCAGGCAGCGCTGGCAACGCATGACGACGCAGGCCTGGGCCGTCAGGTGCAGCCAGATCTCCGGCTCGCCGCCGGTGACCGGCCGCTGCTCGCCGGCCGCCTGCCAGTGGATCGCCGCGGCGTCCGGCTCGGCCCCCAGCACCGAGCCGGCCAGCCGCGACAACGCGTCCAGCGAGACGTCACCCGCCAGTTCGCCGGCCGACGCCGCGAAGGCGGCGATGTCGAGTCGGCGGGGATCCAGCGGTCGCGAGGTGGGCTTCATGGCGGGCAGTTTATGCCGAGGCGGGGCGGCCGGGCCGATGGGACAATCGGCCGATGTCCAACGCTTCCCCCGCCGCCCCCCGCCTCGTGCTCGGCTCGACCTCGCGCTACCGCCGCGAGCTGCTGCAGCGCCTGCGCCTGCCTTTCGAGGTGGTGTCGCCGCAGGTCGACGAGACGCCCCAGCCCGGCGAGACGCCGGCCGCGCTGGCGATGCGCCTGGCGCTGGCCAAGGCGCGGGCCGCCGCGGCAGCGTCGCCGGACGACGCCGTGGTGATCGGCTCGGACCAGGTGGCCGACGTCGACGGCGCGCCGGTCGGCAAGCCGGGCACGCATGAGCGCGCGGTCGCCCAGCTGCGCCACATGAGCGGCCGCACCGTCGTGTTCCAGACCGCGGTGGCGGTCGTGCGGCGCGCCACCGGCTTCGAGCAGGCGCGGCTGGCCCCCGTGCGGGTGCACTTCCGACACCTCGAGCCCGACGAGATCGAGCATTACCTGCGGCTGGAGCAGCCCTACGACTGCGCCGGCAGTGCCAAGTGCGAGACGCTGGGCATCGCGCTGCTGCAGTCCATCGAATCGGACGACCCGACGGCCCTGGTCGGGCTGCCGCTGATCCGCACCTGCGAGTTGCTGCGTCAGGCGGGGCTGGACCCGGTGCGCGCGGCGGCGGCTTCCCGATGACCGCACCGGCCGTCCGGCCCGGCCGGCTCGTGCTGGTGCCGAACGCGCTGGACCTCGGCACCGCGCCCGAGCCGCTGGACCATGTGCTGAGCGCGCTCGCGCTGCGGCGCGCGGCGGGCCTGCGCCACTGGGTGGTGGAAAGCGCGAAGGTGGCGCGGGCCTTCCTGAAGCGCGTCGATGCCCTGGCGCCGCTGGGCGTGCCCTTGCAGGCGCTGTCGATGCACGAACTGCCGCGCGCTCGCAAGGGCAGCGGCCAGGCGGTGGACGGGGCCGAATGGTCCCGCCTGCTGGCCCCGGCGCTGGCGGGCCACGACCTCGGGCTGCTGTCGGACGCGGGGCTGCCCGCGGTGGCCGACCCCGGTGCGGCGCTGGTGGCCGCCGCCCATGCGCAGGGCGTGGCGGTCGAGCCGCTGGCCGGCGCCAGTTCGCTGACGCTGGCCCTGGCGGCAAGCGGCCTGAACGGCCAGCGCTTCGCGTTCGAGGGCTACCTGCCGCAGGACGCGGCTCAGCGCCAGCAGCGGGTGCGCGAGCTGGAGCAGCGTTCGCGCCGCGAGGGGCAGACGCAGCTGGTCATCGAGACGCCGTACCGCAACGAGGCCTTGCTGCAGTCGCTGGTCCAGTGGCTGCAGCCGGCCACCCGGCTGTCGGTCGCCTGCGGCCTGACCTCGGCCGGCGGCTGGTGCCGCACCCAGCCCGTGGCGGCCTGGCGCCGGGAGCTGCAGGCCCCGGGCCGCGCACCGATGCCCGACACCCTGCCGGCCGTGTTCCTCTGGCTGTCGGCCTGAGCGCGCCGCCGCGTCAGGCGCTGCCCAGCAGCCAGCGCCCGGCGGCGATGCCGACGGCATCGGCCAGCACGTCGGCGACCGAGGACTCGCGCCCGGGCGACAGGGCCTGCAGCAGCTCGATGGCGATGCCGAAGGCGAGCAGCCCGAGCACCAGCGCCCAGGTCGGCCGCAACCCGGCGCGCCGGCCGATCGCCCACAGCGCGACAAAGGCCGCCGCATGGCGCAGCTTGTCGGCCTGCGGAAACCAGTCGGCCCCGCCGGCGGACGGCATCAACGCCAGCACCAGGATGCCCACGAGCGCCGCGACGAACACGGACCGCCAGGCGACCATCGGGCGGGTCATCGGGCCCATGGCCCGGCTCACGCCTTGGCGGTGCCGCCCAGCAGCGCCGCCACCTTGCGCTTGGGCCGGATGTTCGGCGAGACGCGGGTCGTCGTGGCGGGCGCCGGCGGCGGCCCCTTTTCCCAAGCCGCCGGGCCGTCGCTCGGCGAGGGCTCGTAGGGCTTGTCGAAGAACGGATCACGGGGCGCCTGGCGCGGCTCGTGGCGACGCGGCGCAACGCCCGCGGCCGGACGGGTGTCGGCCCGCTCGGCCCGCTCGGGACGCTCGGATCGTTCGGCCCGGTCGTCGTCGCGCGGCGTGCGCCGGCGCGGGCGATCGTCCTCGAGTTCGAGCGGCTCGAGCTCGATCTTCTTCTTGATCAGCTTCTCGATGTCGGCCACCAGGCGGGCATCGTTGCGCGTGACCAGCGTGAACGCCAGCCCCGAGGCGCCGGCACGGCCGGTGCGGCCGATGCGGTGCACGTAGTCCTCGGCGTTGAACGGCACGTCGAAATTGAACACCGCGGGCAGGTCGGCGATGTCCAGGCCGCGCGCCGCGACGTCGGTCGCCACCAGCAGGTCGACCTCGCCGGCCTTGAAGGCGGCCAGCGACTTCAGGCGCTCGTCCTGCGACTTGTCGCCATGCAGCGCCGCGGTGCGCAGGCCGTCGCGCTCGAAGGAACGGGCCAGGCGCGCGGCGCCGAGCTTGGAGTTGACGAACACGATGGCCTGCGAGATCGAGCGCTCGCGCCGCAGCTGCAGGATCGCCCGTCGCTTGTCCTCGTCGGCGACGCTGAAGAAGCGCTGCTCGACGGTCGACGCAGTGGCGTTCGGGCGGGCCACCTCGACCAGCACCGGGTCCTGCAGGTAGCTGGCGGCCAGCTTCTTGATCTCGGGCGAGAAGGTGGCCGAGAACAGCAGGGTCTGGCGCTGCCGGGGCAGGTAGCTCAGGATGCGCTGCAGATCGGGCAGGAAGCCGATGTCCAGCATGCGGTCGGCCTCGTCGAGCACCACGTACTCGACCTGGTTCAGCACCGCATTCTTGGCCTCGATGTGGTCGAGCAGCCGGCCCGGCGTGGCGATCAGGATCTCGACGCCGGCCTTGAGCTCCAGCGTCTGGGGCTTCATGTCGATGCCGCCGAAGACCACCGCCGCGCGCAGGTTCGTGTGCTTGGCGTAGGCCTTGACATTCTGGGCCACCTGGTCGGCCAGTTCGCGCGTCGGCGCGAGCACCAGCGCGCGCACCGGGTGGCGCGCCGGCGAGGCACTGGCGTTCTCGTGCCGCAGCATCTTCTGCAGCAGCGGGATCGAGAAGGCGGCGGTCTTGCCCGTGCCCGTCTGGGCGGCGCCCATCACGTCCCGGCCTTGCAGGACGATCGGGATCGCCTTGGCCTGGATCGGCGTCATCGTGGCGTAGCCCTGGTCGGCGACCGCGCGCAGGAGCTTGGGATCCAGCGGCAGGGTGTCGAAGCGGGCGGGGGGCGGGTTGACGGCGGCGTCGGCCGCGGCCACCTGAGGGTCGGAGGTCATCACCCGGCATTATCGCCGCACCACCGGGCGACTACACTTGACAAATTCCGGGCGATGCCCGGGCTATTCGAACAGTGGGCGCCGCATCGGGCGGTCTGCAAGGGATTTCGGCATGATCCTCGTCACCGGCGGCGCCGGGTTCATCGGCAGCAATTTCGTGCTGGACTGGCTGGCGGACCCGGCCACCGGCGGCGAGCCGGTGCTGAACCTGGACGCGCTGACCTACGCCGGCAACCTGCGCAACCTCGCCTCGCTGGAGGGCGACGCCCGCCACCGCTTCGTGCACGGCGACATCGGCGACCGCGCCTTGCTGGACCGGCTGCTGGCCGAGCACCGGCCGCGCGCGATCGTCCACTTCGCCGCCGAGAGCCACGTCGATCGCAGCATCCACGGCCCCGGCGAGTTCATCCGCACCAACGTCCAGGGCACCTTCACGCTGCTGGAGGCGGCGCGCGCCCACTGGGCCGGCCTGCCGGAAGGCGAGCGCGCGGCCTTCCGCTTCCACCATGTCTCGACCGACGAGGTCTACGGCAGCCTGGCGCCGGACGCACCGGCCTTCACCGAGAGCCACCCCTACGAGCCCAACAGCCCGTACTCGGCCAGCAAGGCGGCCAGCGACCACCTCGTGCGGGCCTGGCACCACACCTACGGCCTGCCGGTGCTGACCACCAACTGCTCGAACAACTACGGCCCCTTCCATTTCCCCGAGAAGCTGATCCCGCTGATGATCGTCAACGCGCTGGCTGGCCGGCCGCTGCCGGTCTACGGCGATGGCCGGCAGATCCGCGACTGGCTGTACGTGAAGGACCACTGCAGCGGCATCCGCGCGGTGCTGGCGCGCGGCCGCGTCGGCGAGACCTACAACATCGGCGGCTGGAACGAGCAGGCGAACATCGAAATCGTGCGCACGATGTCGATGTTCGCCT
>JABLTH010032567.1_pt1 | contig 20747 bp, 19 predicted proteins | sample 7875711 | NCBI WGS metagenome assembly JABLTH01 (sample SAMN14941262, study PRJNA633318) | bioreactor metagenome | isolation source: bioreactor | place: China | collected 2019-03-05 | reverse complement strand
GATGAACGCGATCACCGAATGGTCGGCGCTGCCCGCGACGGAAATGTTCCTGCGCGACAACCAGCACGACAGCGACTTTTCCGCGTTCATGAGCGTGTGGTTCTTCGAGGAGCAGAAGCATTCGCTCGTGCTGATGGAATACCTGCGCCGCTTCCGGCCGGAGAGGGTGCCGACCGAAGAGGAACTGCACGCGGTGCGCTTCGAATTCGACCCGGCGCCGCCGCTCGAGACGCTGATGCTGCACTTCTGCGGCGAGATCCGCCTGAACCACTGGTACCGCTGCGCGGCCGACTGGCACACCGAGCCGGTCATCAAGCAGATCTACGAGACGATTTCGCGCGATGAAGCGCGCCATGGCGGCGCCTACCTGCGCTACATGAAGAAGGCGCTGAACAACTGCGGCGACGTCGCGCGCGCGGCGTTCGCGAAGATCGGCGTGCTGATGGCGTCGGCGCGCCGCACCGAGAAGCCGCTGCACCCGACCAACCTGCACGTGAACCAGGCGCTGTTCCCGCGCGATACCGTGCAGTCGCGCCTGCCCGATCCGGAATGGCTCGAGCGCTGGCTCGACGAGCAGATCCGGTTCGACGGCGAGTGGGAAAAGAAGGTCGTCGAGCGGATCCTGCACAACCTGTCGATTCTGTTCGAGCGCACGTTCGCGACCGCGCAGGAGCTGAACCGCTATCGCAAGGAAGTCACCAGCCGCCTGCAGGCCGAAAGCGGCCCGTCGTCGGCCGCGCAGCCGGCCTGAGGCCGCCAGGCGCCGCCGCCGGCGTGAATCGCGCCGGCCGGTAGCGCCGCAGTGCCGTACCCGACGCACGAAGCCCGCCTGGCCAGCCCGGCGGGCTTTTTATCTGGCGCCGCCGTCGCGCGCGCCGTTGCTCATTCCGTCCGACCTCCACCATGTCCGCCACCTTCGAACGCAAGCTGATCACCCGTGATGCCCTCGTCGCGCTGCGCGCGTCGCTGCCGTCGCCCGTCGTGTTCACCAACGGCGTATTCGACATCCTGCACCGCGGCCACGTCACGTATCTCGCCGACGCGAAAGCGCTCGGCGCGTGCCTGATCGTCGGCGTGAACAGCGATGCGTCGGTGCGCATGCTCGGCAAGGGCGACGACCGGCCGATCAATCGCGAGGAGGACCGCGCTGCACTGCTTGCGGCGCTGGAAAGCGTCGACTGGGTCGTGACGTTCGGGGAAAAGACGCCGGTGTCGCTGATCGAGGCCGTCCGTCCGGACATCCTCGTGAAAGGCGGCGACTACGACATGGACGCGCTGCCGGAATCGGCGCTCGTGCGCGGCTGGGGCGGCCGTGCGCTGGCGATTCCGTTCGAGCACGACCGCTCGACCACCGCGTTGCTGAAGAAGGTGCGCGCGCAGCAGTCCTGAGCGCGGCCGGGCGCCGTCAGGGCGCGGACGCCGCGAGCGGGGCGGTCGTGACGGCCGGCGGCGCGATCGGGCCACCGACGACGGGTTGGTCGGTCGCCTGCGCGAGCGGCGTCACGCGCAGCGCATCGGGCCGGACCTGCCGCGACAGCATGCCAGGTTCGCGCGGGCCGGCCGACGGCAGCGGCCCGAACACGCCGCGAGCCACCACGAACGCGAGCATGTTGGCGAGAAAGAGAACAGCGATCAGCCAGCGCAGCATCGTCGAACCTCCCTGTCGTTATCGACGTCGTTCACGTCATTCAGTCGAGCCGGCCGCCTGGCCGGCTTTTTCATGGCTTCCGCCGGTCGAATGCACGGGCGGTTGCAGCTGCCCCGCGCGTACCGCTTCGTCAGCGTGCCGCATGTCCGTCCGGACCCGTGTCCGCCATGCACCGGCGCGATGCCGGCGCCGGTACCGTCAATCCTGCGCGGCTTCGGCCGCAATCAGCGCGAGCCCGGACAGGATCAGTGCATCGTGCCGCGTATGCGGCACCGTCAGCGCGCGTGCGACGTCGTCCGCCGCGCCGCCGGCCAGCACGAGCCGCACGGGTGCGTGCCACGCGTCGGCAAGGTCGCGCCACGCGCGTTCGATCAGCCCGGCCTGCGCGTACAGGCAGCCGGCCGACAGCGAGCGCGGTGTATCGACCTGGAACGGATCGGCCTGCGCACCCGCGAGCAATCCGCTCGCGATATCGGTGGTCAGCGTCGGCAGCTGCGCGGTGTGCGTGCCGAGCGCGCGCATCATCAGCGCCCAGCCCGGCGCGATCAGCCCGCCGGTGAAGCGGCCGTCCGCGCGCAGCGCCTCGAGTGTCGTCGCGGTGCCGAACGTCGCGATCAGCAGGTGCTCGCCCGGAAACGCAGCGTGCGCGCCGATCAGGCCGGCCCAGCGGTCGCTGCCGAGCTGTTCGGGTGTCGTATAGCCGTTCGACACGCCGCATTGCGTGTGACGCGAGCGTATCGTCGTGCGCGGCAGGCCCGGCCAGCGCGCGTCGAGCAGCGCGTCCAGCCGGGCGGCCACGTTGGCGCCCGCGACGTTCGAGATCCACGCGCCGCGCGGATGCGGCAGGTTCGACCAGTCGGGATCGGCGCCGCCGTCGCGCGTGTGGCCGAATGCGCCCGTCTCGACGAGCGTGCGCTGCGCATCGGCGAGCGCCCACTTGATCCGGCTGTTGCCGGCGTCGATCAGCAGGTGCGGCTCGTTCATTGCGCTTCGCGCAGCGACACGTCGCCGGCCGCGATCGCCTGGATGCCGTCCGGCGTGTCGAGCAGCAGCTGGCCGGTCGCGTCGATGCCCGTCGCGATGCCGCGCGCGCGTTCGACGCCCTGTTCGAGCAGGACGACTTCGCGCCCCGCATACGCGTGCAACGCATGCCAGCGCGGCACGAACGGCGCGAGCCCTTCGGCGCCGAACTGCGCGAGCGCGGGCGTGAGCGCGTTCAGCGACGCGGCGAGCGTATCGGTGAGGTTGGCCGATGCGCACGCGATCGACAGCGCAGCGGGCGGCAGCCCGCTCGCGAGCGTCGCTTCGCGCGCGCGCAGCGCGTCGACCTGCGCGGCGACGGCTTCCGCGCCGCGGACGTTGATGCCGAAGCCGATCACGACGGCGGTCGCGTCGGCGCTGGCCCAGGCGGTTTCGATCAGGATCCCGGCGAGCTTGCCGACGATGCGCGGCGTGCCGTCGTCGGTGGCCGTCAGCAGCAGGTCGTTCGGCCATTTGAGCGCGACGCGCGAGCGGGCGTCGAGCGGCAGCGTGGCCAGCCCTTCCGCGAGCGCGACGCCGATCGCGATGCTGAGGCCGCCGAGCGCGTCGACGGGGCGCGGCACGATGCAGCCGACCGAGCACAGCAGCGCGTTGCCGGGCTGTGCGAACCACGGGCGGCCCTGCCGGCCGCGGCCGGCCGTCTGCTCGAACGCCACGCGCACGAGCGGCGCGGGCAGCGCGTTCGCGTGGCGCGGCAGCGCCTTGAGCCGGGTGGCGACGTCGGCGTTGGTCGAGCCGGTAGCGGCGACGATGTCGAGCGGCCACGCACGCGGCGCGGCGTCCAGGTGCGCCTCGAGCCGGTTGCGCGCGATGTGCGCGTCGCCGGAATCGGGCGTGTCGGAGGAGGTGGGGGCGTTCATGGCGCCTATTGTAGCGACAGGGGGCGGTGGCGCGCGTCGAGCGGCGCGCGCCACCGGCAGTGATCGACCGGCGGCGACCAACCGGCCGCGACCGATCGGCAATGACCAACCGGCAATGACCAACCGGTAGAGGCCAACCGGCAGTGACCAACCGGTAGAGACCAACCGGCAGTGACCAATCGGCAATGACCAATCGGCAATGACCAACCGGCAATGACCAACCGGTAGAGGCCAACCGGCAGTGACCAACCGGCAGTGACCAACCGGTAGAGACCAATCAGCAATGACCGGCCAGCATCTACCGCCACGGCGGCGCGCGGCCGCCCGCATGCGCGCGGCGCCGGCGCGCCGCCGCACGACTCAATGCTTCTCCATCTGCTCCAGCGCCTTGATGTCTTCCTCCGACGTCATTTCGCACGCAAGCAGCGTTTTACCCTTCAGCGCCGGGCCCTGGCGCGCCGACACGAGGATCAGCGCGCCGCCCGGGCCGCGCACCGTCAGGCGGCGCGAATAGCCTGCCGACGACGCGCCCAGCAGGTGCCCCTTTTCCGGCGCGAGCTTGTAGCGTTGCGCGAGCTGGCCGGCGACTTCGCCGTCCACGAGCACGCCGATCCCGGTGCTGGTGAACACGACGTGCTGCGTCGTGAAGCCGTCCCGGTGGATCGGCTCCGGCAGACGGAAGACCGCGGCGCCCAGCATCGATTCGTCCGGCTTCGGATCGGTGGCCTTGACGGTGTTGTAGATCGAGTCCATCAGGTCCGACGTGAACGGCGGATTGCAGATCGCGGCGTTGAAGATGTCGGGTTGGGCGGGCGGCGCGGCGAATGCAGCGAGCGGCGCGGCGGAGAGGGCAATGGCGATGGCGGCGGCGCCGACGGCAGCGGCGCGACGCCCGGACAGGCGAAGGGACATGAATGCAGTTCTCTCAGGTTTTATTGTGAGGCTGCATGTTAATGCATCGCCGCACGCCGGCCGATCGACGGGGAGCGGCCGGGTGGCGGCAATGCAACAGGCGCGCACCCGCGCGCCGCGATCGATTCCGTTGCCGGATGATCGATGCGCGGCGCGTCGGGGTTTGCGCGTCAGGCAGCCGGTGCGATGCGGGTTCGCGTTACGGCGCGACGACCGGATGCTTCAGCGCATGCGCGGTCTCGATCCACTGCGCGTGGAATTCGTCCGCGTCGGGCTTGAGCCCGAGCTCGCCGTTGCGATAGGCCATCGCGAGCGTCTGCACGGCTTCCGGCAACTCGTGCTCGGCGGCCCGGCGATACAGCGCGAGCGCGCGTGCGTCGTCGCGCGGCACGCCGCTGCCGTCGCGATACGCGTTCGCGAGCATGAAGTCCGCGGCCGGGATGTCCGCGCGCGACGCGACCTCGAACCAGTGCGCGGCCTGCACGGGATCGGCGGCGATCCCGTAGCCGCTGCGATAGATCAGCCCGAGGTAATACGCGGCGGCCGGGTCGCCCTGCGCGGCCGCTTCGCCGAGCAGTGTGCGGGCGCGTGCATAGTCCTTCGGCATGTCGCTGCTGCCGAGCAGCAACGCCTTGCCGAGCGCGAGCTGCGCCCGCCGGGCGGCCGGCGCGTCGGCCTTGCCGTCCGCCGTCGCGGCCGTTTCCAGCCAGCCGCGCCCCTCGTCGCGCAGCCCCGGTTCGCGCGCGTCGACGAGCGCGATGCCGAGCGCCGCCTGCGCGTCGCCCGAGCCGCGGCGCGCCAGCGTGCGCAACTGGGCGAGCGCGTGCGGCTCGGTGGCCTGCGTGACCATTGCCTGCCACTCGTCGAGCTGCGCGGCGCTCGGCGTGGAGCCGGCCCCGTGCAGGCCGGTCGCCGCGACGACGGCCGCGACGGTCACGGCCGCCGCCGCGAGCAGCGCGGCCGGCGGAAGTTTCGCGCGCAGCACGCGCCGCGCGGCAGCGGCGAGGCCGGATTCGGCCGGCCGCATCGTCCGGATCGGTTGCATCGCGTGTCTCATTGCGTGAGGTCGATCTCGTAGGTGGCGAGGTTCTTGCCCGAGCCGTCGTCGGCCGCGACCTGCGTGATGCCGGTCAGGCCGGCCGCCGCCGCGTCGCCGAGGCGGTTCGGTGCGGACGCGAACTGCACGTGCGCGACCGAGCTCGCGAGCTTCGTGAAGCGCCAGCTGCGCTGCGCGCCGTCCGCCGTGCGCGTGATCGCGCCGCGTTTCTTGATGAACGCGATCAGCACGTCGCGGTTCGCATCCGGCGACGCGAAGATCGTCTTGCTGCCGTCGAGGCCCGGGAAGTTGCCGCCGCCGCTCGCGCGGTAGTTGTTGGTCGCGACGATGAACTGCGCGTTCGGGTCGATCGGCGCGCCCTTGTACGTCAGGTTCCTGATCCGGCTGCCGACCGGCTGCGTGACGTCGATTTCATACGCGAGATCGGCCGACGTGAACATGTCGAAGTTGTAGCCGGGGAAGGTGCTGACGAGCGGCTGCACGGTCGCCTTGGTCGGGTCGATCCGGTTGAAGCGCTTCGCGGCGGTTTCGAGCCAGTTCTTCACGTCGGCGCCGCTGACCTTCACCGCATACACGGTGTTCGGATACAGGTACAGGTCGGCCGCGTTGTTGATCGCGAGCGCGCCCGGTGCGACGTCGGTGTAGTCGGTGCCGCCGCCGAAGCCGCTCTTGAACGGCGCGCTGACCGACAGCACCGGCAGCGACGCGTATTGCGGCAGGTTCGCCTGCACGTAGGTCTTCACGTAGTCGGCCTGCGCCTCGTTGACGATCTGGATCGCGCCCGGATCGCCGACATCGGCGAAGTACGAGTTCATCCGGTAGTCGGTCGAGCCGATCGGCGTCTTCACATAGTCGATCGTCGCCTGGTGCTCGGCGGCGATCGCGGCGGAAACCGACGGATCGGCCGCCACGTAGCTCTTGTCGGCGTTCTGGATCGGCCGCGCCTCGACGGTCGTCTGCGACTTGTCGACGCTCCACGTCTTGCCGTCGAACTTCAGGCCGAGCTTGATCACGCCGAGGTGCTTGCCCCAGTAGTTGGCCATCACGGTCGGCACGCCGTTGACGGTGCCCTTGACCTTGTCGACGCCCGGCAGGTTGAACTGCGACACGGTGCTGTTCGCGTCCGGGAACACCTGGTGCGAGTGGCCGATCAGCATCGCGTCGATGCCGGTCACCTTCGACAGCCACCAGCTGCCGTTCTCCATCGTCGGCGAATACGCGGAATTGTCGAGGCCGCCGTGCGAGATCGCGACGACGAGATCGGCGCCCTTCGCGCGCATCTCCGGAATGTACTTCTCGGCCGCTTCCTTCAGGCCGGTCGTGTAGACCTTGCCGTCGAGCCAGCGCTTGTCCCAGTTCATGATCGCGGGCGGCGTGAAGCCGATGATGCCGATCTTCACGGGCGCGCTGACCGTCTTGCCGTCCGGCGTGGTCGCGGTCACGGTGCGGGTCAGGATCGTGTACGGCGTGAACAGCGGCGCGTTGGTCTTCGCGCTGATCACGTTCGCGAGCACCTGCGGGAAGTTCGGGCCCGCGCATTTCTTCTGCTGGGCCGGCGCCGGCAGGCCGTCGACCTCGAACGTGTTGCCGGTCACCTGCGACAGGTACGGCAGCCCGTAGTTGAATTCGTGGTTGCCGATCCCGCCGCCGTCGAATTTCGCGGCGTTCATCACCTTGTAGATCGCGAGCGTCTGGTCGCAGCCGACCGGCTTCACGAGCGCCTGGTAGTCGGACAGCGCGGTGCCCTGGATCGTGTCGCCGTTGTCGAGCAGCAGCGTGTTCGGGTACTGCTTGCGCGCCTGCGCGATCAGCGTCGACACGCGTTCGAAACCGAGCGAATTGTCGGCGGCGAGCTTGAAATAGTCGTACGACAGCACGTTGGTGTGCAGGTCGGTCGTCTCGAGCAGGGCGAGCGTGGCCGTCGTGCCGACGGGCGCCTGGGCTGCCGGCGGCGTCGCCGGCGGCGAGGTCACGTCGTCGCCGCCGCAGGCGGCGAGGATGAAGGCGAGGCTGGCGAGCGCGGCGATGGCCGGCACGCGACGGCGGGAAAGCAGGGGGAGACGCATCGGTTGTCCTGTTCGGTGTTCTGTTTTATGAAACGCGAGGTGCGCAACGATTGGCGGCGCGGGGCGCCGACGGCCTGATGTGCGGCGCGAGAGAGTATCGAAAGGAAACGTGACGGAAGAATGAAAGGTGGTGACGTCGGCATCGGGCAACGGCCGGCGGCTTCCTCGCGCATGTCGGGGCGGGCGCCCGGCCGCCCCCGGCCGGGCTCCCCGGCTGCGCGCCCCGAGCTCGCCGCCCGCACGGAAATCCTCACGTCGCGGCGCCGGGCGGTTCGCTACAATGGCCGCTGTCACCTTTTTGCAAACAACCTGCCCTTGGACTTCGAGACTCCTCCCGGCCTGTCGGTCGACGCCGGCGGCCAGGGCCAGACGGTGCGCCTGACCGGCCAGTGGACCGCGCTCGCGCTTGCACGCAATCGCGGCGCGGTGGCGCGCCGTATCGCGAGCATCGCGTCCGGGCGCGTGAGCGAATGGGATCTGTCCGGCATCGAGCGGCTCGACCACGTCGGCGGCCAGGCGCTGTGGCGCGTGTGGGGCCGCAAGCTGCCGGACGGCGTCGCGCTGAGCGCCACGCAGCGCACGATCTTCGAGCGCATCGAGCGGCTCGACAGCGAGCGCGAGGCGCCCGAGCGCGTCGTGCGCGTCGATCCCGTCACGCGGCTCGGCCAGGCGATCTTCCGGTTCGGCGAGCACCTGCAGGGCGGCATCGCGCTGTTCGGCCTCGTGATCCTCGATGCGCTGTCGGTGTTGCGCCGTCCGCAGACGATGCCGTGGAAGGAGACCTCCGCGAACATCTACAGCGCGGGCGCCCAGGCGCTGCCGATCACCGCGCTCGTCGCGTTCCTGATCGGCATCGTGCTCAGCTACCTGTCCGCGCAGCAGCTGCAGATGTTCGGCGCGAACCGCTACATCGTGAACATCCTCGGGCTGTCGGTGATCCGCGAGCTCGGCCCGGTGCTGTCGGCGATTCTCGTCGCGGGCCGCTCCGGCTCGGCGATCACCGCGCAGATCGGCGTGATGCGCGTGACCGAGGAGCTCGACGCGATGCGCGTGATGGGCATCCCGCACGGGCTGCGGCTGATCCTGCCGCGCGTGCTCGCGCTCGGCGTCGCGATGCCGCTGCTCGTGATGTGGACCAACATCATCGCGCTGACGGGCGGCGCGCTCGCCGCGAAGCTCGTGCTCGGCATCGACGTCAACTATTTCGTGCGCTCGCTGCCGGGCGTCGTGCCGATCGCGAACCTGTACATCGGGGTCGGCAAGGGTGTCGTGTTCGGCATGCTGATCGCGCTGGTCGCCTGCCATTTCGGCTTCCGGATCAAGGCGAACTCGCAGAGCCTCGGCGAAGGCACGACCACGTCGGTCGTGACGTCGATCACGGTCGTGATCCTCGCCGACGCGGTGTTCGCGATCCTGTTCCAGAACGTGGGGCTCGGATGAACGCATCGAACGAAACGACCGCGCACGCCGCGGCCATCGGTGCCGGGTCGGTCGGCGAGCGGCCGGCCGCGGCGGCCGCTCCCGGCGATCTCGTGATCGAGGTGCGCAACCTGACCAAGCGCTACGGGCGCAACATCATTCACCAGAAGCTCGACTTCGACGTGCGACGCGGCGAGATCGTGTCGATCGTCGGCGGCTCGGGCTCCGGCAAGACCACGCTCGTGCGGCAGATCCTCGGCCTCGAGCGGCCGACGTCGGGCACGATCAAGGTGTTCGGCGAGGATACGGCGACGATCGACGACGCGAGCGCGCGGATGATGCGCACGCGCTCCGGGATGCTGTTCCAGCAGGGCGCGCTGTTCTCGTCGATGACGGTGTTCGACAACGTCGCGCAGCCGCTGCGCGAGCTCGGCCGCGTGCCGCCGGACCTGCTGCACGACATCGTGATGCTCAAGCTCGAGATGGTCGGGCTGCCGTGCAAGCACGCGTCGAAGATGCCGGCCGCGCTGTCGGGCGGGATGGTCAAGCGGGTCGGCATCGCGCGCGCGATCGCGCTCGAGCCCGAGCTGCTGTTCCTCGACGAGCCGACGGCCGGCCTCGATCCGCAGGCGTCGGACGAATTCGTCGAGCTGATCGCGACGCTCCACCGCACGCTCGGGCTGACCGTCGTGATGGTGACGCACGATCTCGACACGATGGTCGCGCTGTCGACGCGTGTCGCGGTGCTGGCCGACCGCAAGGTGCTGGTCGCCGCGCCGGTGGAGGAGGCCGCGAACGTCGACCATCCGTTCATCCACGAATATTTCCTGGGGCTGCGCGGGCGCCGCGCATTGCAGGCGCTGCCGCCCGAGCGGCGCGCGAAGCTGCCGAAGGCGGCCCTCGAACCGGCGCTGTCGAGCGTCGAGCTGTAGGCACGAAGGAATCCTCGAATGGAAAACAAATCACATGCGTTCTGGGCCGGCCTGTTCACGATCGCGCTGACGCTCGCGATCGCGGGCACCGTGTTCTGGTTCAACGTCGACCGCACCGTGCGCGTGCCGTACGACCTGCTCGCGCGCACCAACGTGACGGGGCTGTTCCCGGACGCGGCCGTGCGCTTTCGCGGCCTCGACGTCGGCAAGGTGCAGTCGATCGGCTTCGACCGCGCGCACCCGGGGCAGATCCGGATCCGGATCCTCGTCGACCACGACGCGCCGATCACGCAGTCGACCTACGGCAGCCTCGGCTTCCAGGGCGTGACGGGGATCGCGTTCGTGCAGCTCGAGGACACGGGCCGCGACCTGGCGCCGCTGCCGTCGTCGCCGAAGGCGATCGCGCAGATCCCGATGCGGCCGAGCCTGTTCGACCAGATCCAGGAGCGCGGCGACGTGCTGCTGCGGCAGCTCGAGCTGGCCGCGAAGAGCGCGAATGCGCTGATGTCGCCCGAGATGCGCGAGCAGTTGCGCGCGACCGCCGAAAGCCTGCAGCACGCGGCCGACGGGGCCGCCACGCTGACCAAGCAGCTCGGCCCGGCGGTCACCGCGCTGCCGGAAACGATGCACGAGGTGAACCGCGCGATGGCGTCGGCGAACACGCTGCTGCAGCCGAACGGGCCGCTCGTGGCGAACCTGAACAAGGCCGGCACGGCCGCCGAGCAGGTCGGCGTCGCGCTGAACGATCTCAACGCGCGCGTGCAGTACGACACGCTGCCGCGCTTCAACGCGCTGGCCGGCAGCGTCGGCGATGCGTCGCGGCAATTGAAGGACGTGGCCGGTGAACTTGGCCGCAACCCGCGCAGTCTGTTGTTCGGTTCGCCCGGCGCGGCGCCGGGGCCCGGCGAAGCGGGCTTCGTCTGGCCCGGCGCGACGGCCCGGCAGTGACCCCCATCGAAACCGGAAACATCATGCAGGAACACGCCATGCCACGAATCCTTGACCGCGCGCTGCGTCCGGCCGCGGCCGCGCTTGCCGTGCTGACGCTGTCGCTCGCGGCCGGCTGCGCCGGCAACAGCGCGGCGCTGTCGAATGTCCGCTACGACCTCGGGCCGGCCGCGCCGGTCGTGACCGCGGGCACGGCCCCCGCGCTGAAGGTGCTCGACGTCGTCGTGCCCGACGCGCTCGACTCCGACAAATTCGCGTACCGCCTCGCGTACGTGGACGCGCAGCACGTGGCCGTCTATCGCGACAGCCGCTGGACGGCACCGCCCGCACAACTGCTCACGCAGCGGCTGCGCGGCGCGCTGTCGTCGCGCGGCACGGTGCTCGAAGGGGCCGACGGCGTGCGCGCGCCGACCCTCAAGGTCGACCTGAACGAATTCGAGCAGGTGTTCGACGGCCAGTCGCAGAGCTACGGCGCCGTCACCGCGCGCGCGACGCTGATGCTGGACGGCAAGGTGCTCGGCCAGCGCACGTTCGTCGCGCGCGCGCCGTCGAGCACGCCCGACGCGGCGGGCGGCGCCCGCGCGCTCGCGGCGGCGAGCAACGAGCTCGTGTCGCAGATCGCCGCATGGGTCGGCATCCAGGCGTACGCGGGCACGCCGTGACACGTGCCGCGCAGCCGCGATGAGCGCGACCGGCACGCCTCGCGCATCGCCGCTCGCGCGGCAGGCCTTTGCCGCCTACGCGGCACTCATCGTCTACGCGTCGCTGTATCCGTTCGCAGGCTGGGTATCGCTCGGCATCGGGCCGTTCGACTACCTGTTCGCGCCGATGCAGCGCTACGTGACCGCATTCGACGTCGTCACGAACGTGCTCGGTTACCTGCCGTTCGGCGCGCTCGGCGTGCTCGCGCTGCACCCGCGCTGGCGCGGCGTGGCCGCGACGCTGATCGCGGCCGGGCTCGGCGTGCTGCTGTCGGGCGCGATGGAAGCGCTGCAAACCTACCTGCCGACGCGCGTCGCGTCGAATCTCGATCTCGCGGCCAACGCGCTGGGCGCGCTGCTGGGGGCGGCGCTCGTCGCGCCGGCCACCGGTGCGCTGCTCGATCGCGGCGCGCTGCGCCGGCTGCGCTTCGCGTGGTTCGAGGACGACGGTGCGACGCCGCTGCTGCTCGCCGGGCTGTGGCCGTTCGCGATCCTGTTCCCGTCGCCGTTCCTGTTCGGTATCGGCGACTGGCCGGCCGCGCTGTGGGAGCGTGCCGACGCGTCGATGCAGGACACGCTGCTCGCGTGGCTGCCGGCCGCGTGGCGCGTGGGAGAATGGCCCGAGCGCGTCGACGGCTGGCTGTCCGACTCCGCGTGGGAGGCCGCGCTCGGCGGCTTGATGCTGTTCGCCGCGCTGGCGATCGCGTCGCTCGCGATGCGGCCGCGCGCACCGCGCATCCGGCTGCTGATCGCGCTCGTCGCCGCGACGCTCGTGCTGAAGGCGGCCGCGACCTTCATGCAGTCGGCCACCGGCCTCGTCGTCGTGTGGGCGACGCCCGGCGCGCGCCTCGGGATCGAGCTCGGCTTCGCGGCCGCGCTCGTCGCGCTGCACGTGCCGGCGACGTGGCGCGCGACACTGGCTGCGCTCGCGCTGCTGGCCGGCGTGGCGCTCGTGAACCTGCTGCCCGTCAACCCGTTCTTCGACTTCACGCTGTCGGGCTGGCGGCAGGGCCGTTACGTGCACTTCAACAGCCTCGCACGCTGGCTCGCGTGGATCTGGCCCTACGCGGCGCTGATCTGGCTCGGCCAGCGCGTCGAGCACGCATGGTTGCCGGCCGTGCTGCGCCGCTGACGCGAAGGCTGCGACGGTTGCGCCGCGACGGCCGCGGCGGTACCGTGGGCAGCGGCGTGCGCCCCTCGTTATAATCGTCCGCACGAGTGTAGTGTTCGGCACCGATCGGCACGTGTGTGCGGCGCCTTCGCACCCGTGGCCGCGTTGCAAATCCTCGCGATACCACCAGGCATCGCTGCGGTTTGCGCGTCGCCACGAGCACGAATCCGCTGGCACTCAAGCGCCGCCGGGCACCGAACCCTACACGCCCGTTGCCCCGCGCAGCGGCAACCGCTCCTCTTTCCGCACGGCCTTGCGCCGGGCAGCTCGCCATCACCATGGATTCCTACTACCAGCACCACGTCTTCTTCTGCCTGAACCAGCGCGAACCGGGCGCCGAACGCCCGAGCTGCGCGCAATGCGACGCGCAGACCATGCAGGAATACGCGAAAAAGCGCGTAAAGGAGCTCGGCCTCGCGGGGCCCGGCAAGGTTCGCATCAACAAGGCCGGCTGCCTCGACCGCTGCGAGGAAGGGCCGGTGATGGTCGTGTATCCGGAAGGCACGTGGTACACGTACGTCGACCAGGCCGACATCGACGAGATCGTTGAATCGCACCTGCGCGACGGCAAGGTCGTCGACCGCCTGAAGATCTGAGCGGGCCGGCCGAATGAACGTTCATACGCAGAAATCGCTGATCGCGGGCCCGGTCGGGCAGATCGAAATCGCGGTCGACCTCCCCGATGCCGTGCGCGAAGGCGGCGCCGCGCCGCGCGGCATCGCGCTCGTCGCGCATCCGCATCCGCTGTTCGGCGGCACGATGGACAACAAGGTTGCGCAAACGCTCGCGCGCACGCTCGTGCAGCTGAACTACGTCGTGTTCCGGTCGAACTTCCGCGGCGTCGGCGCGACCGAAGGCGTGCACGACAACGGCACCGGCGAGGCCGACGACCTGCTCGCGGTGCTCGCGCACATGCGCGCGCAGCCCGTGTACGCGGACCTGCCGCTCGTGCTCGCGGGCTTCTCGTTCGGCACCTTCGTGCTGTCGCACGTCGCGAAGCGGCTGCGCGACGCGGGCGAGACGATCGAACGGATGGTGTTCGTCGGCACGGCAGCGAGCCGCTGGCAGGTGGCCGACGTGCCCGAGAACACGCTCGTGATCCACGGCGAAACCGACGACACCGTGCCGATCGCGTCGGTGTACGACTGGGCGCGGCCGCAGGAACTGCCGGTCGTCGTGATCCCCGGCGCCGAGCATTTCCTGCATCGCAAGCTGCACGTGCTCAAACGCATCATCGTCGACGCCTGGCGCTAGCCGGCACGCGGGAGGCCGGCGTGACGCCGGCGGCCCGCGCGGTGTTGCATGCACGCGCTCCGGCCGGCGCCGGATGCGCGTTTCCCTTCTCGCGACATCGCGCCGCGGCGTGCGGCGCGACCCGGCTTCTCCTTCGCCTGCGCACACCTTTCGCACACCTTCGCGTGCGATGACGCGCAGCTTGCCGGCACCCCGCGCCCGATGAAGATGGACGGCGATCCTGCGCCTGGTTCGCGAAAACGCGCTGCGCGGCCACGTATAATGGCCGGATTCCGCGTCGCCCGCGGCCCGGCTGGGCCCATGCGGCGCTCGTTTCGCCGCCTGTCCGCCCGCTCGCGACGGCCGCGAACCGAACGCGCCCGCACGAGTCCAACCGGCGCGTTTCGCGTCGCCCGACGATTTCGGGCGAGTGCCCGAAACGCCCGCCGCCTTGCCGTTCAACCCTGCGCGTTTCGCACCGCACTTTCTGCCATCAGCCTGAATCGATCATGCGTCTGTCTTCCCAAGGCCTCAAGTCCCTCGCTTCCTCCATCGCCTTCGGCACCGCCGCGCGCAACGTCGCGCTCGGCGTGATGCTGCCTGTCGCGCTCGCGTCGACGATCGTCGTCGCCGAGGCCAAGCCGGCCGCCAAGGCCAAGGCCGCGCATGCGGCGCCGGCCGCCGAGCAGTTCACCGGCGCGCCCGCGACCTACATGCCGGGCGCGGTGCCGCCGCCGGGCGTGAATGCGCGCTCGTGGGTGCTCGTCGATGCGACCAGCAACACGGTGCTCGCGTCGGGTAATGCCGACGAACGCGTCGAGCCCGCATCGCTGACGAAGCTGATGACGGCGTACCTCGTGTTCGAGGCGCTCGACAAGAAGAAGATCTCGATGGAGCAGATCGTCACGCCGAGCGAAGCCGTGCGCCGCGTCGGCCGCGACGAGTCGCGCATGTTCATCGAGGCGAACAAGCCGGTGTCGGTGCACGACCTCGTGTACGGGATGATCATCCAGTCGGGCAACGACGCCGCGATCGCGCTGGCCGAACTGGTCGGCGGCAGCGAAGGGCAGTTCGTCACGATGATGAACGACGAGGCCGCGCGCCTCGGCATGAAGGGCACGCACTTCGCCGACGTGAACGGCATGCCCGACCCGAACCACTACACGACGGCCGGCGACCTCGCGAAGCTGTCCGCGCACCTGATCCGCGATTTTCCGCAGTACTACAGCATCTTCTCGGAGAAGGAATTCAAGTACAACAACATCCGCCAGGGCAACCGCAACCGCCTGCTGTGGCTGGATCCGACGGTCGACGGCCTGAAGACGGGCCATACGCAGGCGGCCGGCTATTGCCTGATCGCGTCGGCGAAGCGCGCGATCCCGGGTGTGGACGGCCAGCGCCGCCTGGTGTCGGTGATGATGGGCGAGCAGAAGGAAAGCGAGCGCACGCAGGACAGCATGAAGATGCTGAACTACGGCTACAGCGCGTTCGATTCGGTGCGCCTGTTCAAGGGCGGCCAGGCGATGTCGACGCCGCGCATCTACAAGGGCAAGGAAAACACCGTGCAGGTGGGCGTGAAGGGCGACCAGTGGGCGACCGTGCCGCGCGGCCTCGGCGACAAGGTCAAGACGGAAGTCGACGTCAACGCGCCGCTGATCGCGCCGCTCGCGGCAGGCCAGCAGGTCGGCACCGTGAAGATCGTCGCCGACGGCAAGACGCTGTCCGAATTCCCGGTCGTCGCACTGCAGGCCGTGCCGGAAGCGGGTATCTTCGGGCGTATCTGGGACTCGATCCTGCTGATGTTCAGCAAGAAGAAGTAAGCACGACGGGCCTTTGTTTTCACGACTTCATCCCCATCTGTCATAACCATGAGCCAAGCCGAATTCGAACCGATCGTCTACCTCAGCGTGTCGTCGCAGGAGGAAATGGTGCCGCTGTCGGAAGCCCGTGTACCGGTGCTCGACCGCGGGTTCATCTTCGGCGACGGCGTGTATGAAGTGGTGCCCGTTTATGCGCACGACGGCGCGCACGTGCCGTTCCGGATCGAGCAGCATCTGGCGCGGCTCGAGCGCAGCCTGAAGAAGATCGGCATCGCCAGCCCGCACGACGACGCGGGCTGGCGCGCGCTGATCGAGCGCGTCGTCGCGGCGAATGCCGAAGGGCTCGGCGGCGGCAACGCGCTCGTCTACCTGCAGGTGACGCGCGGCGTCGCGAAGCGCGGCCACGCGTTCCCCGCGAACGCGGTGCCGACGGTGTTCGTGATGACGAGCCCGCTGCGCCTGCCGTCCGCCGACGAACGCGCGCAGGGCGTGCGCTGCGTGACGGCCGAGGACCGCCGCTGGCTGCATTGCGACATCAAGTCGATCTCGCTGCTCGGCAACGTGCTGATGGCGCAGCATGCGGCCGAACGCGATGCGTTCGAGACGCTGCAGCTGCGCGACGGCAACCTGACGGAAGGTTCGTCGTCGAACGTATGGATCGTGAAGAACGGCGAGCTGCTCGCGCCGCCGCGCAGCAACAAGATCCTCGAAGGGATCCGCTACGCGCTGATCGAGGAGCTGGCCGACGAATGCAAGATCCCGTTCGTCGCGCGCGAGATCAGCGAAGTGGAATTGCGCGCGGCCGACGAGATCATGATCACGTCGGCCACGAAGGAAGTGCTGCCCGTCACGTCGCTCGACGATCTGCCCGTCCATGGCGGCAAGCCGGGCCCCGTATTCGCGGCGTTGTATGACGCGTACCAGCGTGCGAAGGCGCGCGAGTTTGAACAGTTTGACCTAACCCGGAGAAAATGATGAGCGAACCGACCAAAACCATCGAGGTGACCGGCGCGATCGATACCCGGAAGGAGTCGCTGCTGGAGTTTCCGTGCGATTTCCCGATCAAGATCATGGGCAAGGCGCACCCCGAGTTCAAGGACACGATCTTCAAGGTCGTGGCCGTTCACGACAACGAGATCGACGTCGAGAAGATCGAGGAGCGGGCGTCGAGCGGCGGCAATTACACGGGCCTCACGATCACCGTGCGGGCGACCAGCCAGGAACAGCTCGACAACATCTACCGCGCACTGACCGGCCATCCGATGGTCAAGGTCGTACTTTAAGCGCCTTCCATCCTCCTTCCTGCGCGCACTCGGCGGGGGGTTTCCCCGCCGCGCGCCGCGCGTCCAGCTCGTCGCACAGCCGCTTGTATTCGGCGACTTCCTCGAACAGCCAGGTCCTGAACGCCTGCACGCGCGGCGTGTTCAGCAGCGGCGGCGGACACACGAAAAAATAGTGCCACGGGCTCGGCCCGTCGATGTCGAACAGGCGCACGATGCGCCCGTCGAGCAGGTCGTGCACCGCGAGCGAGCGGCGCACGAGCGCGATGCCCTGGCCGTCGATCGCGGCCAGCAGCAGGTTCGACGAATCCTGATACAGAATCCCCCGTTTCGGCTCGGTCAGCGTCTTGAGTCCGGCCGCGTCGAACCACGGCCGCCACAGCTCGTCGTCCGAGCGCAGCAGGTTGTAGTGCACGAGATCGGCGGGCGTTTGCGGCAGCTTGCCGCCGTTCAGCGTCGGCGCGCATGCCGGAAAGAACACTTCGTCGAACAGCGCCTCGACATGCAGCCCCGGATAACTGCCGTGGCCGAAGCGGATCGCGAGATCGACGTCGTCGCGCGCGAAATCGGTGAGCGAGTTGGTCGACTGCAGCTCGACGTCGATTTCCGGATGCCGTTCGATGAACGAGCCGATGCGCGGCGTGATGAAGCGCGCGGCGAACGACGACAGCATCGACACCACGAGCCGCCGGTCGCGGTCGCTCGCGCGCACGTCGCGGGTCGCGTCGGCGATGACCATCAGCGCGGTGCGGATCTGCTGCGCGTAGCGCATGCCGGCGTCGGTCAGGCACAGCCGCTTGCCGTTGCGCGTGAACAGCTGCACGCCGAGCTCTTCCTCGAGCGCGCGCACCTGGTGGCTGACCGCGCCGTGCGTGACGTACAGCTCGTCGGCGGCGCGCGAGAAATTCTCGTGACGGGCGGCGGCTTCGAACGCGCGAATCGCGTTCAGCGCAGGCAGCTGGCGGAGGTCCATTTGCTAATTTTCCTCACATCGACGTGAAAATTGGTCGTTTTGTCGGACGCCTTGAAGTGACTACGATTGTAGCCATCGAAGCACTTATTGGCGGAGTCGATCATGCAAGAAATTTCTTCAAGCATCACGTTCGAAATCCCGGTGGGCGAAACCGTGCCGTTGAAGGTACAGCGCAGCACGCGGCTGGTGGTGCAGTGCGGGCCGGTGTGGGCGACGCGCAGCAACGACGTCGACGATTACTTCCTGGTCGACGGCGAGACGCTGAAGCTGCGCCGCGGCGAGCGGCTGTGGCTCAGCGCGGAAGGCCGGGAGGGCGCGCGCGTCGCGTTCTCGGTGTCGCGGCCGCCCCGGGAAGTCGCGCTCGGCGGGCTGGCACGGCTGCGCGAACGCGTGAGCGCGCTGCTCCACGACGGATGGCGCACCGTCTGACCATCATTTCCTCCGACGGATACCAGCGATCCGTCCCCCTCCGAGGCCGGCGAGACCGACGGGTTTTCGGTAAACTACCGCCCATGTCCGTTTCGCCGGTTTCCATCGTGTCCACGCCTGTTGCCGTTTCCGCATCGCCCGCCGGGTCCCCGGATCAGCCGGCCCCGCCGGTCACCGTGCGGTGGCGGGGCGTCGAGACCTACGAAACGAGCTTCGACGCGATGCGCGCGTTCACCGACACGCGCACGGCCGATACCGGCGACGAGATCTGGCTGGTCGAGCACCCGCCCGTCTACACGCTCGGCCAGGCCGGCGACCCGGCCCACCTGCTGGTGGCCGACAGCGGCGTGCCGCTCGTGAAGGTCGACCGCGGCGGGCAGATCACCTACCACGGCCCCGGCCAGATCGTCGCCTACCTGCTGCTGGACCTGCGCCGGCGCAAGCTGATGGTGCGCACGCTCGTGACGAAGATCGAGGAGGCCGTGATCGAAACCCTCGCGGCGTATAATCTCGCTTCGGTCCGCAAGGCGGGCGCGCCCGGGATCTACGTGGCATCCGGCGCGCACGAGGGCGCGAAAATCGCGGCCCTCGGCCTGAAGATCCGCAACGGCTGCAGCTATCACGGGCTGAGCCTGAACGTGAAGATGGATCTGCGCCCGTTTCTTGCGATCAACCCGTGCGGCTATGCCGGACTGGAAACTGTCGACATGGCGAGCCTCGAGGTTGCCGCCGACTGGAACGACGTCGCCCATACGCTGGTGCGCCGTCTGATCGCCAACCTCGACGGCGCATCCGCGGCCGCCGACAAGCCGCAGGCACTGGAACAACATTCGAATGACTGACGTTACCGCTTCCCCCGCACCGGCCGATCCGGCCGCGACCCCTGCCTACGATCCGACCGCCAAGCAGAAGGCGCAGGCGAAGACGGCGCGCATCCCGATCAAGGTCATTCCGATCGAAAAGCTGAAGAAGCCCGAGTGGATCCGCGTGAAGGCGGCCACCGGCAGCTCGCGCTTCAACGAGATCAAGACGATCCTGCGCGAGCACAACCTGCATACGGTGTGCGAGGAAGCGAGCTGCCCGAACATCGGCGAATGCTTCGGCAAGGGCACCGCGACGTTCATGATCATGGGCGACAAGTGCACGCGCCGCTGCCCGTTCTGCGACGTCGGCCACGGCCGTCCCGATCCGCTCGACGCGGATGAACCGAAGAACCTCGCGCGCACGATCGCCGCGCTGAAGCTCAAGTACGTGGTGATCACGAGCGTCGACCGCGACGACCTGCGCGACGGCGGCGCCGCCCACTTCGTCGAGTGCATCCGCGAAACGCGCGCGCAGTCGCCGGACACGCGCATCGAGATCCTGACGCCGGACTTCCGCGGCCGTCTCGACCGCGCGATCTCGATCCTGAATGCCGCGCCGCCGGACGTGATGAACCACAACCTCGAAACGGTGCCGCGCCTGTACAAGGAAGCGCGCCCGGGCTCGGACTACGCGCACTCGCTGAAGCTCCTGAAGGACTTCAAGGCGCTGCATCCGGACGTCGCGACGAAGTCGGGCCTGATGGTCGGCCTCGGCGAGACCGAAGAGGAAATCCTGCAGGTGATGCGCGACCTGCGCGCGCACGACGTCGACATGCTGACGATCGGCCAGTACCTGCAGCCGTCCGAGCACCACCTGCCGGTGCGCGCGTACGTGCATCCCGATACGTTCAAGATGTACGAGGAAGAGGCGTACAAGATGGGCTTCACGCACGCGGCCGTCGGCGCGATGGTGCGGTCGAGCTATCACGCCGATCTGCAGGCGCATGGCGCAGGGGTGGTCTGAGCCGCCTTGCTTCGTCGTCCTTTGACGAACCCGAAAAAAGCCCGCAGCGATGCGGGTTTTTTCGTTGGTGCGGCCGCCGCCCGCGCATTCGCACGGCAATCGTCACCCGACCGGACACGCAATCCGGTCGAGCATGGAAAGCAAAGCTGAAACGGCATCGATAGCTTCGCAGGATAAGTTCGCTCCCGCCGCGCGCAAAGCTCCTATAGTCGGCTCTCCCGCAGCAATGCCCGCATTCGAAGGAGAGCCGCATGTCCCGTTTCAGCTTCATCCGCCGCGCCGTCGTCGCGCTGACCGCCTTTGCCGCGCTGGGCGCGGCGCACGCCGAATCGCGCGAAGTCGTGATCGCGTACCAGGACATGGTCGTGCCGTGGCGCTATGCGCAGGCGAGCGGTGAAGTCGAAAAGGCGACCGGCTACAAGGTCACGTT